>SDBT01013227.1_pt1 | contig 13241 bp, 8 predicted proteins | sample 2277101 | NCBI WGS metagenome assembly SDBT01 (sample SAMN10404973, study PRJNA504765) | marine sediment metagenome | isolation source: marine sediment core GS10_PC15, 103 cmbsf | place: Arctic Ocean: Southern Knipovich Ridge | collected 2010 | reverse complement strand
CGGTGAGAGGATAGAATTGGTCGATGCTCTCGGCCAGGTCATACACAACTTCCGCTTCAAGGACGGCTGGTATCCAATCACCGATGGCGAGGACTTCTCACTCAACATCATTGCCCCGACCAATCCCGACCCGAATAGCTGGGAGTACGCCGAATACTGGCAGCCCAGCAGCGTCGCAGGCGGCACACCCGCAGCCGGCGACACCGGCCATTTCGCCGCCCCCGGCGATATCGTCATTAACGAGGTGATGACACATACTGACAGTGCCCCTCAGGACTGGATAGAGCTGCACAATACCACAGGCTCGACTGTCAACATCACCGGCTGGTTCTTAAGCGACAATGACAACAACTTCAGGAAATACGAGATACAGGCAGGCGACCCCTGTGCTTCTATCCCGCCCGGCGGTTATGTAGTCTTCACACAGGATGACGATTTCGGCGAACCATGCGACCCCGGCTCCGACGTACAGTTTGCCTTCAGCGAACTTGGCGAAACCGTGTACCTGTGTTCCGGCTTCGGCGGCGTACTTACCGGCGGCTTCTGCACGAAGGAAGACTTCAAGGCCTCCGAAGATGAAGTCAGCTTCGGCAGATATACAAAGAGCGCCACAGCCGGTTATGACGTTGACTTCGTATCTATGACAACTGCGACCCCGGACGCTAACAACGTCACTACCACTCCGAAGGTCGGACCGATTGTCATAACCGAGATTATGTACCATCCTGCGAGCAACAACTACGCCGAGTACGTCGAGATTAAGAATATCTCCGGCACCACGGTTCCGCTTGACGACTGGCTCTTGACCGATGAGTCCGGCGGCATCGAATACTACATCCCATCAGGCACGAGCTTAGGCGCCGGCCAGTATCTGCTGCTCACCAAGAATGAGGTGGCGCTTAATGAAGAGTTCACCCCTGCTGGTACGATACTCGAATGGCTCGAGGGCAGATTAAATAACGCCGGCGAGAAAATACAAATATCCAAGCCCGGCACACCTGAACCAGACGGCTTCGTACCCTATATTCGCGTTGACCGTGTCAATTACAGTGATGGCTCACACGGCGAAAACTTCCGCGAATTGAATTATAACGACCCCTGGCCGACCGCTCCTGATAGTGATGGTGATTCGTTAGAAAGAATAAACAATCTTAACTACGGCAATGACGTAGCCAATTGGCAAACACTCGTCACGCCAACACCCGGCTCATAATTTGGATTTATGCCTAAAAACCGCATGGGCAGGAAACCTGCCCATGCGGAAACTTTTTCTCCGTAATCTCCTTGCAAAACCTCCCAATCAGGTGTAATGTAATCGCCAGGTTGTGGCTAAATCCGCCTGGGCAGAATCGGATTTAACGATAATACGACAATAAAGAACAAAACAACTTGGGGAATAGTGTAACGGTAGCACGACTGACTCTGAATCAGTTAGTCAAGGTTCAAATCCTTGTTCCCCAGCCATTTTTTCACCTTGAGCGAAAAAACGACTGAGCAATCGAAAATCGAGATTTGAAAATAGACAAGAATAGTTTTCGATTGCGGTCAAATTTCGATTCTCGAATTTCATGAGGAAAAGGGCGCTCACGGCAGCCCAAACAAGTTCAAAAAATACTCTTGACTTATGCAGCCTGATTGTTATATAAATATGTACTAAATCAAGCTGGATGGAGCTTAGCAGGCGGATTCTGCGGTTGTGAGTCAAACCGGTGACAATTGAACTGACTGTGGTTTTGTGGAGTAGATTATGATTAGCGTCAAACAGCTAAGGCGTACATTCGGCCCAATAGTGGCAGTGGATGACATATCGTTCGACGTTGCCCGGGGCGAGGTCCTGGGCTTTCTCGGCCCTAACGGAGCGGGTAAAACCACTGCGATGAGAATGTTGGCCTGTTTTCTTGCGCCCGACAGCGGCACAGCAACAGTTTGCGACCATGACATTATCCGCGACCCCGTCGCTGTCAGAGAGTCCATCGGGTACTTAGCCGAGAATGCACCCGCCTATAGTGAGATGACCGTCGCAGGCTTTTTGAACTTTGTTTGCGATGCCCGACAGATTACAGGCAAAGCCAAAAAAGAGGCTATCGACCGGATTGTACCGATGTGCGCCGTTGGTTCCGTTTACCATCAGACAATCGACACGCTTTCCAAAGGCTATCGCCGCCGCGTAGGTCTCGCCCAGGCACTCATCCACGACCCCGACGTGCTCATACTCGATGAGCCTACCGACGGGCTTGACCCCAATCAAAAGCACGAAGTACGCCGGCTCATCAACAGAATGACCCACAACAAGTGCATTATCATTTCAACACACATACTCGAAGAGGTTGAAGAAGTGTGCACCCGCACGATTATCATCGCCAGGGGCAGGATTCTCGTCGATTCGACGCCCAACGACCTCAAAGAAGAATACAAGTGCAGTTTGGATGAAGTCTTTCGTAAGGTTACTCAGTCGAAAAAGAGCGCATAGCCGGCTATCGCCGACACGAATCCGGTGATGTGGTTAATATCAGGAGCTTATAAAATGAGTGGTTTCAGGGCGGTATTCAAAAGAGAGTTGAAAGGATACTTCGCGACTCCGATTGCGTATGTATTCCTCGTGATTTTTCTGTTCTTCGCCGGCTACCTCACATTCCGAGACGGATTCTACGAAATTCGCCAGGCCGACATGCGGACATTCTTCTCGAACCTGCCTTTGCTTTTTGTTTTCATGGTCCCCTCGACAGCCATGCGATTATGGTCGGAGGAACGAAAAAGCGGCTCCATCGAAATCCTGCTGACCCTGCCGATAACCGTATCCCAGGCCGTCCTCGGCAAATTCATCGCAGCCTGGGTGTTCCTCGGTATCGCACTGCTATTGACCTTCCCCATCCCTGCCATGGTTTGCTATCTCGGCGACCCCGACGAGGGAATGATAATCACAGGTTACATCGGCAGCTTCCTGCTCGCCGGCGGATTCCTGGCGGTTGGCTCCTTCTTCTCCGCTCTGTCAAAAAATCAGGTCATAAGCTTTATTCTCGCCGTCGTTGCCTGTGCCGTACTTGTTTACGCAGGTATGCCCACGACGCTTAACTATCTGTCAGCCGCCCTGCCCCCTGCCGCCGTTTCCGTCATAGAGAGCATGAGCATACAGACACACTTTGACTCCCTCCTCAAAGGCGTCATCGAGTTCAGGGACATTGCATATTTCGTGATTCTGATTATCGGGTGGATTGTCGCCTGCAGCATTATCCTGGATGAAAGGAAGGCAAGCTGATGAACAGATTATCGCGTGCTATCATAGCTATAGTTTTTGTGGCGGCAATTACATTCTCGGCCATTAGCATCTGCCAGACAACCGCCAAATCGTTGAGGATCGATATTACAGAACAAAAGCTCTACAGCCTTTCCGACGGCACAAAGGCCATACTCGCCGGTCTCAATCAACCGGTAAAGCTTAAACTTTATTACACCAAAACCGCCGCGATGAAGGGCCCAGACCAAATCCGCTACTTCAACGAATACTATTATTTCGTCGAAGCCCTCCTCGATGAATACGCTCGCCAGGCAAAAGGCATGGTCGAGTTGGAGTTTATCGACCCGCGCCCATTCTCCGACCAGGAGGCACAGGCCCTTCGCCACGGTCTCAGACGGTTTGCCATCACAGAAGAGGAGAGTTTCTTTTTCGGTTTGGTCCTTCAGACTCAGTGGGGAGTCGAAAAAACCATCACGTTCTTCTCACCCGATCGCCAGAATTTCGTCGAATATGACATAAGCTATCTGATTGATACCGCCATCACACGCGACAAAAAGCGTATCGGCATCCTCAGCTCTTTGCCTCTCATGGGCGATAATGTGAGCGGCTACATGGCCCAGTTAATGCGAATGCAGAACCAGCGGCCGGCGCCTCCATGGGGTGTCGTACAGCAACTAAAGCAGATGTACGACGTAAAACAGATTCCCACCGATACCGACGAAATAAAGGACATCGATATCCTGCTTGTCATTCATCCCAAGAACCTCACTGAAAAGGCCCAGTTTGCAATCGATCAGTTCATTCTTAAAGGCGGCCGAGCGATAGTATGCGTTGACCCACACTGCATCGCTGACAAACCCCCTACCACGCAGAATCCTTATGAGAGCTTCAGCCACAAGACCGCCTCAGACCTCAACAAGTTACTCCAAACGTGGGGCCTCCGGATGCAGCCCAACACCTTCGCGGGCGACCGCAGCCTGGCCGTTTCCGGGACCATAAGACGCAATCAGAGGCCTGAGAAAATCATAGCCTTCATGCAACTGGTTCCGGGCTGTTTCAATACCGACAGCGTCATCAGTACCGACCTCAACGCGGTCACCGTACTTTTCTCGGGTGTATTGAGTCCACTCGAACCCGACCAGGCCGAGGCAAACGTGCAGCTTACCCCCCTGCTCACAACCACAAGCCGCGGCAACTCATGGACGCCATCGAATCCCGGCGAGCTTATGATGCCCAATTACAAAACCATGCTCAGCGAGTTCACGGATGGCACCGAACCGGTAGTCATGGCTTATCTTGCCACCGGCCGGTTCAAATCCGCCTTTCCCGAAGGTATTGACGTCCCGGATGAATCGCCTGGGGCCGGCGACGATGATGAAGAAGCAACTGAAAAAACAAAGCACATAACCGGCCTCACCGAAGCCGAAGACGATTGTGCGGTTGTAGTGTTCGCAGACGTTGATTTCATCAGCGACATTGTGGCTTATCGCCAGACCATCTTCGGCCTGGCCGTCGTAGGTGACAACAATACACTCATGATTAATGCCATCGAGGACCTGGCTGGCTCCGCCAATCTTATCTCCATCCGCTCACGCGGCAATTTCCAGCGGCCTTTCACCGTCGTGGACGAAATTGAGGTCCAGGCAGAAGCCGAAACCAAAGAGGAAGAAGCAAAAATCAACGCCGAAATCGCAGGATTTCAGCAGGAGCTAAGCCAAATACTTTCAACATCCAAAGAAAAAGAGGCCGACATAATTGAAACCTCGATTCTCGAAAAGAAAAAAGATGTGGAGCTGAAGATTCACGAAGCCAAACGCCGGTTGCGGCGTATAAAAATGAAAAAACGTGAGCGTATCGAGTACCTCGGCGTGCGTCTGAGAAACTTCTGCACCCTGCCGGGGCCGATTGTTACCCTTATCATAGCCATTGTCTTAGGCATCCGCCGTGCCGTAATGCGAAGGCATCACATTAGTCATGCCAGCGATGCCTGACGTCGAAAAATTTCACCGGGAGTGTAGTAATGAGCAACAAGAAACTTGTGATATTAGGCATCGTCGCAGTTGTGATGGTCATTTGGGCGGGCCTGCTGCTGCGCATATCGACAAAGCACCCATCCGGCCCTTCAACCGGGCCGTCATATTTGATACAGGGACTCAGCACCGACCAGATTGCCTCTGTACTGCTCGGCACCGGCGATAATCAGATCATACTTACCCGAAAAGGAAATCGTTTTGTCGTGGCAAACAAGGACGATTACCCCGCCATGTCAACCGAGATTAACGGTGTTATAGCTGCGTGTCTCGACATAAAGACCGCTGAATTCGTCACTGGCGCCGCCGCAAACCACACAGACCTCGGCGTAACCGAGGCTACCGCCGCTCATGTCGTCAAGCTCTTTGGCGCAGATCAAAAACCGCTGATCGGCGTCCTGATTTCTCCCCCAGACCCCAAAAAAGGTGTATCCTATGTCCGGCTCATCGCGAGTAATGACGTTTATCTTACTCTCGACAGGCCCTGGCCTCCCGGATTCTCCGCCATGGACTTTATCGACAAGACCCTTGTCAGCCTCGGCCGCAGCAAAATTACAACTGTAACCGTTACCTTGCCGGACGAAAGCTACACGCTGAAAACCGAAGGCGCCGACTCTGTTGTCACCCTCGAAAATATGCCCGCTGGCAAAAAATTCAAGGATACCGAATACGAAACTGTTTTCTCTTCCCTGACAAAAGTGTCCTTCAACAACGTCACCGAAGAAAACTCCGACACCGCCGACCTTAAATTTGACTCAAAGTATGTCTGCCGAATTGACGACTCCACGGTCTATACTTTTGACATAGCAAAAAGTGATGACAAAACCTATGTAAGATGCAGCGCAATGTACACCGACAAGACACTCGTAACCAAAAAGCAAGGTGTGGAATCTGAAGAAGAGTTAAAAAAGAAAGAAGCCAAATTATTGGCCAGAGATAGCGCCAGGAAGTTTTCCGAGAAGCACGCCGGCTGGATTTACCAAATACCACAGGATAAAGCCAGCAGCATGACGAAGAAACGCGACGACTTACTCGAAGATATCGAAGAGTCAACAGAATCAGATGAAGATGATTAACCCGCTGGTGCACAAGACCAGTCTGATGCAGGCGATGGGCGCGCGCTGGCCAAAATTCTCATTGGTAGGAGCGAACACATTAACAGGACTGATTATACACGCCGCGAGTTTATAAAAGCCTCAGGCCTTGGCATCGCCGCCGCAACAATTGCCCTTAACGGCTGTGTGCAAACAGCAAGCCGGTTGCCCGATAAGTCTTCTGCCCCCGGCCCAAAGCAATCCGAACGCAAGCCTAACGTGCTACTTATTATGACTGACGATCAGGGCTGGGGAGATTTGCACTCACACGGCAACGACAAAATCGATACGCCGGTATTAGACAAGCTCGCCACAGACGGCGCACGCTTTGACAGCTTCTTTGTCAGTGCGACTTGTGCTCCGACCCGGGCCAATCTTCTTACCGGCAGATACTACCTGCGAACGGGCACGCACGGTGTAACCAGAGGCAGAGAGAACATGCGAGCCGAAGAAGTTACCATCGCGGAGGTCTTGAAAGCCACCGGTTATGCCACCGGCTGCTTCGGCAAATGGCACAACGGCTCAAATTGGCCCTACCATCCAAACGCACAGGGCTTCGATGAATTTGCCGGGTTTTGCGCGGGAAATTTGCTCAACTACTTCGACACAAATCTGGAACATAATGGCACATCAATCAAGACTACTGGTTATATCAGCGATGTGCTGACCGATTTGGCGATTACTTTCATCGAAAACAACAAGGACCGGCCCTTTTTCTGCTACGTGCCCTACAACGCCCCGCACTCGCCGTTTCAGGTCCCCGATAAATACTTCGACAAATACAAACCGCGCGGATTGGACGACAAACTCGCCTGCATTTACGGGATGTGTGAAAACCTTGATGACAACATCGGCCGCCTCTTGAAGCGCCTCGATGATTTGAAACTGACAGAAAACACTATCGTTATATTCCTGACGGATAACGGCCCGCAGACCGACCGGTACAACGGCGACATGAAAGGCCGCAAGGGCAGCGTAGATGAAGGTGGCGTTCGCGTGCCGTGTTTTATCCGTTGGCCCGGGCGAATTAAGCCCGGCCTGACCATCGAGCAAATTGCCGCCCACATTGACCTGCTACCAACATTGATTGAATTGTGCGCCATCAAAAATGCTGAAACTTTACCGCTCGATGGTACCAGCATCGCGCCGCTTCTGGAGGGCAATACCGCCAACTGGCCTGACCGGATGATATTTGCTTTCATGCCCCGCGGTGGAAATGACTCAGGCACGTCCGGTTCCGTTGTCGCAGGACAATGGCACGCTGTTACCGACGGCAAAAACTGGGAGTTGTACAATACGACCGCCGACCCGGAACAAAAGAAGAACCTTGCCAAAAAATATCCTCGCATTTTGCAGCAAATGCGCACTTCCTATGAAATCGCGCGGCCGAACAGGCCCGGCTCCGTTCGCACGCAGCGATGGCGCGCAGTCACAGACGGAGATGACTGGCGGCTTTATGATATGGCTGCGGACCCTGCGCAGAACAAAGACCTTGCCAAAAAATATCCGGTCGTTGTCCGGAAATTGCGTACCGCTTACGAGAGGATACGTAAGGATGTAGTCAAAGACGGATTTGACCTTCCAATACACGTAGGCCATCGCCGGTGGCCTCTTGTCGTGTTGCCCGCCCACGAAGCCCATCTGCTTAAGTGGGGCAGAGGGGGAATCAGCTATGTTGGAGACGACGGCTGGGCAAACGACTGGGTTACCAACTGGACGGATTAAGAGGGCTTACCCTTGGTGGAATGTCATGGTGGTTGAGTCGGGCCGTTTTGAAGTGACGTTAATGTATACCTGTAAGGCCGAAAACATCGGAACCAAAGTCGCCGTGATGGTCGGTGACCAGACAATACATGGCATAGTCGCCCAACCACACGACCCCCAGCCAATATATACCCCCGACCGTGTCCCGTACGGAAACGTCGTCGAAAAGGTCTGGGCGCCGCTCAACCTGGGTACAGTGGACTTGAAACCCTACAGAACAAAGCTTTTTGTCGTTTCCGACACCATACGGGGTGAGGCTGTTATGGACCTTAAAGCCGTCCATCTTAAGCGTGTAGACTAACGTGTCTCGCGGCGCGGCGCCCTTAACATCCAGCGAAGAGCAAAAAGAGTGATTAGCACCAGGAGTAACAGCCCAAGCAGGACGGGATTGAAGAACGGTCCGGGTGCGATAACTTCAACTTCAGAGGGCAATGTTGCTTCATCGGCGCCCATGTCAACCATAGTGCGAGTTGCGGTTGCGGCGATGCCCTTATCAATACATGGGGAAGCAGGTTGGAGGTGATAATCTTCGATCACATTGTGGGCGTTTACGCCCCAGTTATAGACGAAGGTATTCTCTTGTACTGAGGGTGATACAGGCGGTGTGAAAGTAATCATATTAGTTGTAGTGTCAAGATGTGTTACCCTTCGGGCCACGCCATCATTGGCCAGTTCGATGATGTCACCGACGGCATAGTCGGTTCGTGGGCCATCTGCATCCGCAACCCTAAGCAGCTTAAAGAAGTGTTGCTGGTGGTCAAGGCAAGTTTTAGTGGTATCGTAGAATTCATAGGAGTTGGCGAACAAGGGGTCGGCTGTGATATTATCTGTGCCGGCTCCTGCCCAATCCTGGATACAACTGTAGTCTGGATTGATGCAGTCCTGCAGTTGGTCCTGATCATTTCCCCAGATGATGCAGTTGGTAATGGCACTGGTGCAGGCGTTTAAGCCGGCGCCTCCAGGAGCTATGTTATGAGCTATCGTGCAATCAATTACAGTTCCATCGTGACAGTTGCTCAGGCCTCCTCCGTTATTTGCAGCATCATTTTGAGCGATTAGACAATTGGCAATATTCGCCGAGCAGTCTGCAAGACCCCCACCCGCGGCACCGGCGGAGTTGTTTGTGATAGTGCAGTTGGAGATGAGCCCGTTGAAACTATGGATCCCGCCCCCGTTGAACTTAGCGACATTGTCTCTGATAATACAGTTGGAGATTGTTGCCCGGGCACCGTTCCCGTAAATTCCACCACCATTTTTGGCACGGCCGCCGGCGATAGTAAAACCAGAAAGAACGCATTTTGCGTTATTGGCAGGGGCAAACGTAACGACGCTGCCTTTGGCGTTGGCATGAAGGACGGTATTGGCTACAGTCTGTGGGTCGTCTGGGTCGAGCGACCGGAGGATTATGTTCTTGCTCGCAAGGTTAAGCGTCTCCAGGTGAACCCCCGGCCAGACTATGATAGTCTCGCCGTTGCGGGCCTTGTTGATCGCTGCCTGAATATTTTCGAAAACATTGCCGGTGTTATGATTCCGAACCCTTGGCCTCATCATTCCGGCATCGACCTTCTCAAGCCAGTTTTCCAGAAGGTTTTTGAGTTGATGGGATGTATCATAGGAAGGCGTGCCCTGCTTATCCGTATAGAGATTATATTTCGGGTCTTCTTCGATGTTGGCCCGCAGGTTGTATAGCTCGAATTTTCCCGGCGCATCGTATCGCAGTCCTGATCTGTCCGGGGCAAAGTGGTTTCGGCCCAACCCCCATTTGTAGGGCCCGTCATAAAACTTGATGAGCTTGTATCCGTCTTTAAGCACTACGGAGGCGGGGGCAGCATCGCCTAAGACTTTAGGATTTGCCAGCGAAACAGGGCAGTGCCAGAAAATAGCACCATCGTCACGAGGGTCGCCGGGGTCGTTTTGGCGGGTAAAGGTACGCTCCTCAAGCAAAGATACAATGCTGGCCCCATCGATGGTGGCCGGGTCAAATCCCGGGTACGCATCCTCAAGCTGAGACATTTCCATGCCCGCCATCTCAAGGAATGTCGGGAAGAAATCGGCGCCGAAAACGGGGACATCGCACGTACTGTTGGGCTTGGTATGGCCCGGCCAGTATATTATGAGGGGTACGCGGAGGCCGCCCTCATATACATGGGTCTTGCCGAGTCTCAGGGGGTGGTTATCCGTGCGCGCCAGCTCCGGATAGCCGAGCAGACTCTCTTTTTTCTCAAATCCACCATTATCACTGGTAAAGATAATAACTGTGTTCTCGGCAACTCCGAGTTCCCTGATCTTGGTCATAATGGCCCCGACGCTATCATCCAGACTCTTGATCATGGCTGCGTACACCGCAGAGTTGTGTCTATTGTCCGGTTCGCGCCTCTGATCGAAGTACTTAATATAACGTTCGTGTGCCTGGGGCTTAAATTCGTTTGGCGGACCACGAACTCCGACCGCAGTCGGCCCGTGAACCGCAACATGAGAAAGGTAAAGGAAAAAGGGCCTGCCTTGCTTTTCGTAATCGAGTTTCCACTTGTCGAGGAAGGCTTCGGCCTTGAGTGTGTAACTGTCGGTTAGGTACTCGTCGCCTTTATTCGGGTCAGGGTCGCCCCATAAGGTTTTGCTGTCGTACGGTCCTGTCAGACCGTGCAGGTTATAAGTGTCCCAACCATCGTATCTGTCCTCATAGTGCCACCCTCGATCCATCCAGGAGTGGCCCTGTTCCCAGTAGTACCCGCTAATCTGGTTGACGTTGTTATTGTAAATGCCGAAATCGAATCCGTTTTGCGGGACAGTGGGCCAGTACGCATGGCGACTTGGATAGCAGAAATCATAGCCTGCTCGCGAGTATCTCATGTAGTTGCCGGCCAGATGCCATTTGCCTATGAAAGATGAAACGTAGTTGCTGTGCAGGTCGTCGGGTATGGCTTTTAGTGCCTCAGCCAGAGTCACTTCCTCATGGGGAAGGTTGGCCCGACCAAACGGGGGGATAGTGTTCCCTTGCCACGCTACCGAACCTGTGGTCATGTCCAGTCGCGCCGGGTTCTTGCCTGTTATAATGCATGCCCGCGAGGGCGCGCATACGTGAAACGCGGCGTAGGCCCATGTGAATCGCATGCCTGCACTGCGGAGTCGTGCAATATTCGGCGTTTCGTAATAGGTGCTGTCGTATTGGCCCCCCGGTGTTGCAGGACTACCGGGGATGTACATCCCATGGTCGTCGTATGCTCGACAGTTTATGTCCGTCCAGCCAAGGTCATCTGCCAGGATAAATACGATGTTCGGGCAAGGCTCAGCAGCTAACGCAGTGCGCGCAGTGAAAAGGGATGAACCTGCGAGCAGGCCTAGCGCACCGCGCCTAAGTTTCGGGATTAATGCATAAGGTTGGTTCGATCTTTTCATTTGGCTTCTATTCGAACTATTTTACGGACTCTGTTGTACACGTCGGGTTGCCTGCATAAGGAGTATAATCACATGTGAAGCGTTTGTAAATACAAAAATGAATTTGAGGCTGGTATTTTGACGGGATTCGAGTAGAATTTGGTGATGAAGGTTGTGTTTGTGCATTTTGATTACAGGATTCCTTGCTTTGTGTCCCCCACGACCCGCCGATAGAACAGGACAACTATAAACAGAAAGGAGCGGATATGATTGAACATATTCAGACACGACGCAACTTTCTTAAGGCCGCAGGCCTTGGCGCCGCAACAATTGCCCTTAACGGCTGTGTGCAAACAGCAAGCCGATTGCCCGATAAGTCTTCTGACCGCCCCAATATAGTCTTTATCATGGCCGACGACCTCGGCTTTGGAGATGTTACCTGCTACAATCCCGATTCGAAGATTCACACTCCCAACATCGACCGCCTCGCCAGGCAAGGTATATTGTTCACAGATGCGCATTCACCTTCGTCCGTCTGCACGCCAACACGATACGGTGTTTTAACGGGCCGATACTGCTGGCGAAGCCGATTGAAACGTGGTGTATTCGGCGGCTTCAACCGTCCCCTCATAGAACAAGACCGCCTGACCGTTGCCTCACTTCTCAAGAAGCACGGCTACGGCACCGCCTGCATCGGAAAGTGGCATCTCGGCATGAACTGGACATTAAAGGCCGGCGCCCGCGGACAGAATGATGACACGATTGATTTTGCCAAGCCAATCATTAGCGGCCCGAACGAGCTCGGCTTCGACCGCTTTTTCGGCACTTCGGCCTGCACGACAGACGACCCGCCCTTCTGCTTCATAGACGACCACCGCACGGTCGGCGTACTCAATGCGGTGAGTGGACAGGACCCCGCCGGCGAGGGCCGAACATTGTTGATGGTCCCCGGCTGGCGACATGAGGACGCCGATACGAGATTCACAGCCGAAGCGATTGACTTTATCGAAAAGCATGTCAAAAAAAGACCGAACGATCCTTTCTTCTTGTATTTCCCTGTTTCAGTTCCGCATATCCCGTGGTTGCCGCCCGATTTTGTCAAGGGCAAAAGCCAGGCCGGCCCGCGCGGCGACCAGGTCGTGCTCATGGACTGGATTGTTGGCCAGATAGCCGAAACATTAGACAAGCTCAACATCGCCGACAACACACTGCTGGTCTTCACAAGTGACAACGGCCCGCGCGAAGGCGTCAACGGCCATAAATCCGCAGGTCCATTGCGTGGTCATAAAGGCGAAATATGGGAAGGCGGCCACCGCATACCGTTTGTCGCCCGCTGGCCCGGCAAAATCAAACCGGCCTCGACCAGCGACCAGGTTACATGCCTCACGGACCTGATGGCAACATGCGCAGCGATTGTCGGCACTGACCTGCCCGCCGATGCAGGCCAGGATAGCTACAATATGCTTGGGGCTCTTTTGGGCGAAAAACTTAACACTCCCATTCGCCAGGCAATCGTACATCACTCCGGCGCTGGTGTCTTCGCAATCCGAAATGGCCCGTGGAAACTTATCCTCGAATCCAAAGGCTCAGGCTACCACGATGGCCCACCTAAGCGGGGCTCACCAGGACAACTATACAATCTGGCCGATGACCCATATGAAAAGAACGACCTCTGGGACCAGCGACCGCAAATAGTAAAGCGTCTGACAAAGCTCCTCCACAAATACAAAAAACAGGGCCACC
>SDBT01013226.1_pt1 | contig 13242 bp, 16 predicted proteins | sample 2277101 | NCBI WGS metagenome assembly SDBT01 (sample SAMN10404973, study PRJNA504765) | marine sediment metagenome | isolation source: marine sediment core GS10_PC15, 103 cmbsf | place: Arctic Ocean: Southern Knipovich Ridge | collected 2010 | reverse complement strand
GGCGCCAGGCGCGTCGGTGATATCCCCAGGAAGAAAAGCGAAATCGTTACCCAGTTGACCAGCGTGGTCCTCATCGGCCCCAGGGCTTGCCAGTGGCGGGCCCGGGTGGTGACGGTTTCTCGGAGGCAAACCAGCCGACCCCGCCGGCGGAGCTTTCGAACCAGCTCGACATCTTCCATGATGGGAATTTCCGGAAAGCCGCCGACAGCCTCGAAATCAGCGCGGCGCACGAAAATCGCCTGGTCACCATAAGGAAGGCCGAAACGTCGAGCCCGCTGGTTGGATCCGAAAGCAACCAGCCGCAAGCTCCATCGGGTCGGGGCGATCACGAGTCGAAAAGAGCCCCCCACGACCTTCGGATCTCGGAGAGCCTCTTGGATTGCCTCTGCGGCTCCCGGACCGAGCTCGCAGTCCGCGTGGAGAAAGAGCAGCACATCTCCACGCGTGGCTCGGGCTCCGAGATTCATCTGGACGCCGCGACCGGCTGCACTCGAGATCACCCGCGCACCACGCCGGGTTGCAATCTCGGCGGTTCGATCCTCGCTCTGGCCGTCAGAGACGATGACCTCGGCCCCGGGCGGGACGGACGAAAGGACTCGAGGAAGGCTCGCTTCCTCGTTCAGGGCCGGGATGATGACGGAAAGCCCCATGTTGCAGAATCATAGCATGGGCGCATGGGCGATTTAGAGGTTGCTCGCCTTTGCCGCCCCTGACTATAATGACCGGCTCTGGCGCGGCAGGCTTGGCGGGTCCGCGCTTGGTTTGCAAAACGGGGACGGAAAGAAAAACAACCGAAAATCACTGAGGGTGGGAGATGGCGGAGTTTCTCGGAGTCCTGCTGTTTATCGTTGCCGGTTTCGCCTTCGTTGGCCTGGCGCTTTTTATATCCAGCCTGGTGCGGCCCTCCAAATTCAGCGCCGAGAAGGTCATGTCTTACGAGTGCGGGGAAAATCCGGTGGGCTCCGCCTGGGTGCAGTTCAACATCCGCTTTTATGTCTTTGCGCTGGCATTCATCATCTTCGACGTGGAAGCCGTTTTTCTCTTCCCCTGGGCGGTCGTTTATCGCCAGTTGGGCCTTTTCGCCTTTATCGAAGGGCTCATCTTCATTGCCATCCTGGCCTTGGGCCTTGCTTACCTCTGGGCCAAAGGAGATCTCGATTGGGTCAGGGAGGAAGACCGGCGAGGTGGAAGGCCACCTGAGGTACAGAAAGTCTGATGGATCTGATTAAAACCCTTGGCGGAAGCCGCATCGTTTTGACCTCTGTCGATCAAGTGGTCAACTGGGCCCGGTTGTCGGCCCTCTGGCCCATGACGTTTGGTCTCGCCTGCTGCGCCATCGAGATGATGGCTGCCGGCGCCAGCCGTTTTGATTGGGACCGGTTCGGTCTCATCCCGAGAGCGACTCCGCGCCAGTCGGATCTCATGATCATTGCCGGTACGGTCACCCACAAGATGGCGGTCCGGATCAAACGTCTCTACGAGCAGATGGCGGAGCCCAAATACGTCATTTCCATGGGAAGTTGTTCCAACAACGGCGGTCCTTACTGGCAGTACGGCTATCACGTGGTCAAAGGCGTGGATCAAATCATTCCGGTGGATGTTTATGTTCCCGGCTGCCCGCCCCGGCCGGAGGCTCTCTTGTACGGTATCATGAAGCTCCAGGACGTCATCCGGGAGCGCTCGCTTTTAGATGATCCTCGGGAAGGCCGGAAGAAGGAAGAGTCCATGGAGGTTTCGTCTTGAGCAAGACCGCGGCTGAAATCGAACAGAGGCTCGGAGAGAAGTTTCCCGGAAAGATCAAGAGAGCCGAGCTCGAAGCCATCGATCCTTTTCTGGTGGTGGAAACCTCCGCCGTAGCGGAGATAGGGGTCTGGTTGCGTGATGAGCCGGAAATGGCCTTCGACACGCTGCATTGCCTTTCAGGCGTTGACTACCTGGAGGAAGACAAGCTGGAAGTGGTTTATCACCTCTTTTCGCTCCAGCACCGTCACTGGATCGTTTTGAAAGTGGAGCTGCCACGCTCCGATCCTAAAGTTCCCACCGTGGAGAACGTCTGGAAGACGGCCAACTGGCACGAGCGGGAGGCTTACGATCTCTTCGGTATCGTCTTCGATGGACACAGCGACCTCAGGCGGATCCTGCTTCCCGACGACTGGGAGGGGCACCCGCTTCGCAAGGACTGGCAATGGCCGGAGAAGTGGCATGGCATTCCCGTGAAGCCCGGCAAGCAAATGGCCGAGCGGGCCAAAGAAGGAGAGAAGATAGGCGTGGGTCCCTTTGATTAAGAGGTTTTCTCTGCGCCTCTACCGGTTAATTCTTGAGCATCATTAGCATGAAGCCCAAACAATACGAAGTCCTTCCAGACGAAAGCTATACGTTCCGTGTAGACCAGTTGGAAGAGGACGAGATGATTTTAAACATGGGTCCTCAGCACCCGGCGACCCATGGCGTCTTGAGGCTCGAGCTGGTAACCGATGGCGAGCTCGTCACCCAAGCCCGTCCGCACATCGGCTATCTCCACCGCAATTTCGAAAAACACGCCGAGAACATCGACTACCAGGGTGTCATTCCTTTTACCGATCGATTGGACTATGTGGCCTCGATGGCCAACAGCCTCACCTATGCCCTGACGGTGGAAAAGCTCATGGGGATCGAGGTCAATGACCGTGTCACCACCATCCGGGTCATCGTGACGGAGCTTCAACGTATTGCCAGCCACCTGCTGGCCATCGGCACCTACGGGATGGATATCGGCGCCTTCACTCCCTTCCTGCACTGCTTTCGGGAGCGGGAGAGCATTCTCGATCTCTTCGAATGGCTGTGCGGTGCGCGACTCCTTTACAACTACAACTGGACGGGAGGCCTTTCGCACGATCTGCCGGACGGCTGGGTGGAAAAGGCCCGGCAATTCACCACTTCATTCGTGCCCGTCGTGGACGAGCTCGACGATCTGCTCAGCTTCAACAAAATTTTCACTCAGCGAACTGCAACCGTGGGTATCATCCCGTGCGAGATGGCGGTCGACTATGCACTCACTGGCCCCAACCTCCGCGGCTCGGGGATCAAGTGGGACCTCCGAAAAGACGACCCCTACTGCGGGTACGAGAACTACGACTTCGACATTCCTGTGGGTGTCGGCAAACATGGCCCTATCGGTTCCTGCTGGGACCGATACTACGTTCGCGTTCAGGAGATGAGGGAGTCGGCGAAGATCGTTCTCCAGGCTCTGGACCGGATGCCGGACGGTGACGTGCAGGAAAAAGTTCCCAAGCGGGTCAAGCCGGCAAAGGGCGAAGTGTATCTTCGCACCGAAGCCCCGCGGGGTGAGCTCGGTTTCTACATCGTCAGCGACGGGAGCCTCAAACCATTCCGTGTCAAGGCGCGCTCTCCGTGCTTTGTGGCCATGAGCCTTTTCCATGAGATCGCCCGGGGCGAGCTGATCTCCGACATCATTGCCCTCATTGGCAGCCTGGACATCGTGTTGGGGGAGATCGACCGCTGATGATCACCCGGGCACGACAGATCGAGATGAAGATCCTGCCGGTTCTCTCCGCCGGGGTGGTGGCGGGCCTGGTGGGATTGTTGGTGGTCATCGGCGCCTTTCCCGTCGTCGTCTCCCTGGCGGCCGACCTCATCGAATCCCTCGTTCCCGAAGGCTACCGGCTGCTGGCGACCAAGAGTCTGGGAGTGGCGGCAACGATCGGGTTCCTCTTGCTGCTCCCTCTCTTCGCCATCTGGTTCGAGCGAAAAGTCGCCGCCCACACGCAGGACCGTCTCGGCCCCATGCGGGTGGGCTGGCACGGGGTTCTGCAATCCTTTGCCGACGGTATCAAGCTGTTTTTCAAAGAGGACATCGTTCCCGAGAAAGCAGATCGCGTTCTCTTCAAGCTCGCCCCCTATCTGGTGGTGGCGGGTACGTTTGCCGCTTTTGCGGTGCTTCCATGGGGGGATGGCCTGGTCATTTCCGATTTGAACATCGGATTGCTCTTTATCGTGGCCATCACTTCGCTCAACGCCATCGGGCTCCTGATGGCCGGTTGGGGCTCGGGCAACAAGTACTCGCTGTACGGAGGCATGCGCTCGGCGGCGCAGATGGTGAGCTACGAGATACCGACCGTTTTGACGCTGTTGGTGGTGGTGGTGCAGGTGAGCAGCATGAACCTGGCTGACATCATCGCCGCCCAGGAAGGCGGGATTTTCAACTGGTTCATCTTTCGCATGTACGGGTTGAACCTGGTGGCTTTCGTGGTTTTGTTCATCTGTGGACTGGCGGAGACCAACCGCACCCCTTTCGACATTCCCGAAGCGGACTCGGAGCTGGTAGCCGGCTTCCACACCGAGTACAGCGGAATGCGCTTTGCTATGTTTTTCCTCGCCGAATACGGAGCCATGTTCCTGGTGAGCGGCCTGGGGGCCATCCTGTTTCTCGGCGGCTGGAACGGCATTTTTGCCAAGCCGGTGTTGCCGGCAACGCTCTTTTTTGTGGCGAAGGCGATGTTTCTGCTGTTCGTCATGATGTGGCTGCGGTGGACGTTGCCTCGGCTGCGGGTGGATCAGCTGATGGCGTTGTGTTGGAAGTACCTGATCCCCATTGCCTTCGTGCTCCTGGCCCTCGTGGGAGCCCTCTCCCTGGGCGGCGGAATGTAGCGCAGAAATGAAAAAGTACTTCTCACAGATCGTCGAGACGGTGGTCACCGTAGCCAAGGGCATGATCGTCACAGGACGACACCTCTTCCAACCGTCAGTGACGCAGCAGTATGCCGGCGACGAAAAACCGGAGCAGAGATGGCGGTCGCCCATCGTGCCGGAAGGCCTTCTCAACGTCCGTTCGCGTATGCGGCTTCACGTCAAGATAGAAGACTGCATCGGCTGTAAACAGTGCGAGAAGGCTTGCCCGGTGGACTGTATTTACATCACCACTCAGAAAAGGGACAAGACCGCAGCGGCGATTTTTGCCGCCGACGGAACCCCCATCAAACAGCAGCTGGTTCAGTTCGACATTGACATGTCTTTGTGTTGTTATTGTTCACTTTGCGTGCCTCCTTGTCCCACCGATTGCATCGTGATGACGCCCGAGTTCGAGTTCGCCGAGAGCGAGAAGACCAATTTCCTCTATCGGTTTGCCAAGGAGGAGCCGGCTCTTCCCAAACCGAAGGGGGAGGCCACCTCGGCCTCGGCGGGAGGAGATGGATAGGGTGACGGGGGATCTGGCAGTTCAAATCGTTTTTTATGTTTTCGCCGTGCTGGTCATCGGGTCGGCTTTGCTGGTGGTTCACGGCCGCAACCTGGTCTATTCGGCCTTCTCCCTGCTGGCAACGTTTTTTGGTGTGGCGGTTATCTACGTGTTGTTGGGAGCGGATTTTCTAGCCGGTGCCCAGGTGCTGATCTATGTAGGAGGCATTCTCATCCTCTTGTTGTTCGGCGTGATGCTGACCCACCGCATATACGACTTGAACCTCAAGACCGAAACCTATCAGCTGTTGCCGGGCGCCGCGGTAGCGGTGGCGGTTTTCGTCACTCTGGTCGGTATTATTTTCAGGACTCCTTGGAGAAATCTGGGGATCATCGTCGAAGGGCCGACCACCGAGACCATCGGGCGATTGTTCCTGACTCGTTACATCCTGCCTTTCGAGGCTGCGTCGGTGCTGCTGTTGGTGGCTTTGATCGGGGCCGCCATGTTGGTCCGGAGGAGGACCGACCTGTGATACCGCTCGAGCACTATCTGGTCCTGTCGGCGGCGCTGTTCTCGCTGGGTTTGTTTGGCGTCCTGACCCGAAAAAACGCGGTCAACGTGTTGATGTCCATCGAGCTGATACTCAACTCCGCCAACATCAATCTGGTGGCGTTCTCGAGGCACTCCTCTGCGGATGTCACCGGTCAGATTTTTGCGATCTTTGTCATCGTGGTGGCGGCCTGCGAAGCGGCGGTGGCCTTGGCCATTGTTTTGTCTTTTTATCGAGTGGCAAAAACGGTCAACCTGGACCGGGCTTCGGTACTGAAAGGATAGAGAGCTTTGTCGCTTGGAACCCTCTCCAGCTTGAAGTACTTCATGCCGGAGCTGACTCTGGTTTTGACCCTTGGATTCGTCCTGCTGTGGGATTTGATTCTCAAAGGTCACAAGGATCGCGACAAGCTTTTACCCCTCTTGACGGTGGCCGGGCTGTTACTGGCCGGCTATTTCACGGTGGATCTGGCGAAAGCTCCGCAAGGGAGCCTGTTCAACGGAATGCTGGCGCTGGACAGCTTTGGACTGGCCTGCCGGCTGCTTTTCATCGCCACCGCCATCGTGGTGGCGTTGCTAGCCGTTCCGTCCCGCGAACTGAAGGGAGTGCACCGCGGAGAGCTGTTTGTCTTCTTGCTCGCGGTTACGGTCTCCCTGATGTGGATGGCCAACTCCATCAACTTGCTGATGATTTACCTCGCCCTGGAGATGGTCTCCATCACCTCCTACATCATGGTGGGTTACTTGAGGAGGGAGAGACTCTCCAACGAAGCGGCGATCAAATACCTGCTGTTCGGTGCCGTATCTACCGGCACGATGCTTTACGGAATGTCGTTTCTGTTCGGCTTGACCGGAAGTCTCGATCTCTATTCGATTCGAAGCGCGCTGGCCAATGAGGGCGCCCTTGCCGAAGCCGGCCCGGCGTTGCTCTTCATCGTCGTTTTGATATTTGCCGGAATCGGGTTCAAGACGGCGGCGGTGCCTTTCCATTTCTGGTGTCCGGACGTCTACACCGGAGCGCCGACTCCAGTGACCGCGTTTTTGTCCGTGGGGCCGAAGGTGGCGGGATTCGCGGTGCTCATTCGTTTCTTTTACAGTGGTCTGGCGGAGTCGACCGGCGAGGGACCCTGGCTAGACTACCGGATGGTGGGCTCGGTCAACTGGCAGGCGGTATTGATTGGAGTGTCGATCGCCACCATGACTCTGGGAAACGTGGCGGCGCTCGTTCAAACCAATCTCAAGCGGCTGTTGGCCTACTCGAGCATCGCTCATGCCGGCACCATCATGATGGGTGCGGCGGTGCTCTCCGGCAAAGGCATCCAGGCCATGTTGGCTTACATGATCATCTATCTTTTCATGAACCTGGGAGCCTTTTTGGTCGTAATCGTCATCTACGACAACATTGGAAGCTTCGACCTCAAGGATTACGCGGGGATGTGGCGGCGCTCGCCGCTTCTCACCGGGGCGATGGGAGTCTTCTTGCTCTCTCTCATGGGGCTGCCCCCTTTTGCGGGATTCCTGGCCAAGTTCTACGTGTTGGCGGCGGTCGTTCGGGCCGGTCTGGGTTGGTTTGCAGTGGTGGGGGTGCTAAACGCTGCTATCGCCGCTTTCTACTACCTGAAAGTTCTGAGGGCCATGTTCATGGAGGATGACCGGACGCCGGAACCGCGCCGTCTGGAGCTTCATCCTATATACTCCGGCTTGCTTTTTGTGTTTCTAGTGCCCAATATTATTGGGCTGGTCTTATGGGGCTATTTGGACCGTTTGACCGAATTCTCACAGAAACTGTTGGAAGTCATGTAGAGAGCAAGCCAATCAGGGACCGCCGTAGCGAGTTTAAATTCGTCGCCGGCTTGCTTCAACAAGGAGGAAAACGAAGATGTCTTACTGGATCGCTGAACCTTGCATCGGGACCAAAGATACTGCCTGTGTCGAGGTTTGCCCGGTTGATTGCATTCATCCGACTAAAGATGATGGTGATTTTGAAGAAGCCGAACAGCTCTATATCGATCCCGAAATCTGCATCGACTGCGGGGCTTGTGAGCCGGTTTGTCCGGTGACGGCGATTTTTCCAGACGAAGAGCTTCCCGATAAGTGGGCGGACTTCAGAGAGAAGAACACCAAATACTTTCAAAAGTAAGCTCGAGCCTCTTGACGAGCACCAAGCCTTCTCTCGTCGAGCGGTCGTCGATCATGCTATGATGCAAGAGGGGGTCCGGTGAAAGCCGCTTTTCGGTTTCCCTGCCAGCCTTTTGATTCGCACGGAATCGTTGTGCGCGAGCCACTTTCACGGTTCCCTGCGGTTGGCCTTCCCCTCAAACTTTGTAAAGCGGCTCTCGGTGCGTTGCTGAGAGCCAGCGGAAGATCACGGCTGCAGGCGAAGCGTGAAACCTTTGCACTGCAGTCAGCTAGTGGAGGTGAGTCATGTCGAGTTCAGATGGAGGCTACAATTTCCTTGCCGGATTTTTCGTGGGGGCCGCATTGGGAGCCATGGCCGCGTTGCTGCTGACCCCAAAGACCGGCCAGGAGATGCGGGACACGTTGAGCGAAGAGAGCAAGAAACTGAGAGAGAGAACCGAAGGTGCGGTCTCCGAGCTCCGCGGGCACGGGGGAGAAGCTTACGAAAAGGCACGTGGGGTGGTTGCCGAAACCACCGAACGAGCTCGTGAAGCTATTTCCGAGACGACGGAGGGAGTCAAGAAAGCGGCGCGCGCAATCTCCAAGAGCTGAGTATGCCTGGTTCTGAGGGCCAAGAACATAGCTCTGAGTCCAACACCGAGCAAGGCCAGCCGCAGGGAGAGGCCTCCCCGGTTCCTGGCTTCGAGCTGGCGCGGCGGGTCATCCTCGGGATGATCCAGGCGATCGGTGACGGTGCCGAGCTGGTCGGCGCGTCGCTGAGAGAGGAGCTCACGAGCTTCCGGCTCGAGTTGGAGCACCGGATCGTCATCGTGCTGCTGGTAGCCACCGGTGTGCTCGGAGTCTCGGTTGGAATCATGCTCTTTTTGAAAGAGCTCATCGGAAACTGGCCCTTGACCCTTCTTCTCGTCGGTGGGGCTCACGTCGCTGCGGGAGTTTGGCTTTCCATTTATTGGCGCCGAGCGAGGGACGCGAAGTGACTGACCAAGAGCCGAAAAAAAGCAGAAGTGCCCGGGAAATTCGAAAGTCCATCGAGGCGAATCGAGACCGGATCGAAGAAGATTTAGCCGAGCTCGGCGATCGTCTCGAGGCAAGTGTGAACCCCATTCGTCAGGTGGGACGTCATCCGGTTCTCCTCGCGGTAGTCGGCGCAGTGGTTGGGGTCCTTGTGATTCGAAATCCCGCCCTGGTTTTGCGCTCGGTGGGCCGGATGGCCAAGTGGGGTGCCCCGCTGCTTTTATCCACCCTTCTTCGGTCGCCTCAATCCCGGGGAGAGGCTGCGGCTCCAGAGACCGCCACACCCGAAACCTCGCCCGAAAGCTAAAAAAATCGCTGAGCGAAAAAGATGAAAGGGTACCGTTGGCGTCTCTCTTTGTGCCTGCTCCTCGTTTGGCCCGTTTTTCTGGCCTGCGCCACCAACCCGGCGACCGGCAAACGGGATTTAGTGCTCATCAGTGAGGACCAGGAAATTCAACTGGGCCTGGAAAGCGCGCAGCAGGTAAGCCAAAGCTTGGGTCTCTATGAAAATCCTGAGCTTGCGGACTACGTATCCCAGATCGGCCTTCGCCTGGCCCGCGGCTCGGAGCGGCCCGACCTGCCCTGGACGGTCCAAGTTGTCGACTCTGCCGTCGTCAATGCCTTTGCTCTACCTGGGGGGCCGGTTTACCTCACTCGCGGTATTCTGGCCTACATGGAAAACGAGGCCGCCATGGCGGGAGTGCTCGGGCACGAGATTGGACACATCACCGCTCGCCACAGTGTTCAGCAGATCTCTCGATCCCAGCTAGCCGGTATCGGGCTCGGTCTGGGCGCGGTATTTCTTCCGGAAGTGCGTCCCTATGGCAACCTGATCGAGAGCGGATTGGGAGTGTTGTTTCTGAAGTTCGGCAGGGATGACGAGCGGGAAGCCGATAGGCTGGGAGTGCGCTACGCTCTAGCGGCCGGCTACTCTCCGGCCGAGATGGCGGGTGTCTTCCGGATTCTCGGCCGTCTTAGCGAACGCTCCGGACGAGAGATCCCCAGCTGGCTTTCCACCCACCCCGATCCCGTGGATCGGGCGGAGCGCATCTTGGCCGATGTCGAGGCTCGAGGCCTTTCCGGGCCGGACCTTCTTCTTCTGGTGCGCGAGGAGGAGTTCAAAAATCATTTGGAAGGCTTGGTTTATGGAGACGACCCTCGCCAAGGCTTCGCCGACGGATCTCGTTTCAAGCATCCCGATTTGAGATTCCAGATCGATTTCCCCTCCGGCTGGAAGGTGGAGAATACCCGTCAGGCGGTTTATTCGGCTCCGCCGGATGGGGGGGCGGCCATGCGTCTCACCGCATCGAGCGTTGCCGTCGGGACACCACCGGAAAGGCATGCGCAGGAGTTTTTTGCTGCGCATCAGTTGGAGTATGGAACCGGTGAGAGAGGTCGCGTGGAAAAATTCCCCGCCTATAGGGCGCCCTTTCGGGCTCGCACTTCCGCGGGTACGCTGGTCGGTGAAGCGGGCTTCGTGGTGGACGGGCAAATGGCCTACGAGATTTTGGGCTATACGAGAGAAGGATCCTATCGCCGTTATCGCGGGACATTTCTCGGTGCCATCGAGAGCTTTTCTCGGTTGCGGGATCGAGAAGCGCTCGACGCCCAGCCGCTTCGGCTCTCTCTTTATCGAGTTCCCGAAGCCATGACACTTCAACAAGCCCTCACTCGGTCCGGTGTGGAGCAACGTCTGGTGTCCGAGCTGGCTCTGGTGAACAACGGCGATCCCGAGGATAGGGTGGAGCAAGGCTCGGTGGTGAAGACGGTGAGCCGGGCAAGCCGAGGGCCAACGGGGGGTAGCCGGCCTTGATCGGGCGTCCGTTTCGTATCGCCACCCTTTTCGGTATTCCCATCAAGGTCGATTGGTCCTGGATCGTCATCGTCGGGTTGATTACGGCGAGCTTTGCCTTCATGTTCTCCCAGGAGTTCCCTCACCTGAGCTGGCCTTTCTCGCTTTTGATGGGCGCAGCCGTCTCGGTGCTTCTGTTCGCCTCCGTTTTGGCGCACGAACTGAGCCACTCGTTGGTTGCACTCCAACATCGAATCCCCATCCGGGGAATCACCCTGTTCATCTTCGGGGGTGCTGCGGAGATGGGTGAGGAGCCTCCCGACGCCGCTGCCGAGCTCTGGGTGGCCCTGGCGGGACCGGCGATGAGCTTGGCCCTGGCGATTGGGTTCGGCGGGCTTTATTGGCTCGGTTCGGGCTGGCTGCCCTCGCCGGTTACCGGGGTTGTCAAGATACTGGGCCTCATGAACGGGATGCTGGTCGCTTTTAACCTCGTACCCGGATTCCCACTCGATGGGGGCCGGGTGCTACGGGCGGTTCTTTGGGGCATCTGGGGCGATCTTCGCGCCGCTACGCGAGTAGCCAGCGCGCTGGGCTCCGGCTTTGCCACTTTCATCATGCTTCTCGGAATCCTGTTGTTTGTTTTCGAGAATCCTGTTGGCGGAATCTGGTACGTATTCATCGGACTGTTTCTGAGAATGGCGGCTCAGGCTAGCTATCACCAGATGATGCTGAGGGATTCGTTGAGGGGTTTCAAGGTCCGGGACTTGATGAACCCGGACGTGGTCTCCGTTTCGCCCCAGACCAATCTCGAGCAAATCGTCCATGGCGTGGTCTTGACGAGCGGACGAACCGAGTTCCCGGTCGTGGAGGGAGGACGATTGCTGGGAATGGTGGGGGTGCCAGAGATCCGTGCCGTCGACCGATCCTTGTGGCGACACGTGACCGTCTCGGAGGTCATGAGACGAGATGCTTCGGTCCAGGCCGTATCTTCCTTGGACGATGCCAATCGGGTGCTCATGTTGGGCACCAACGACGAGGTGCTCATCCCGGTCGTCGATGGGGACACTCTAGTTGGCGTTACCACTCCTCGGGAGTTGTTGAAACGCCTCAGGCTCATGGCGGAGCTGAGAAAAGTCTGAGTTCTCTCGTTGTTACATTAAAATAAAGTACGGACCGCACGGTCCATCTCAAGAACCAACGCCCACCTTCGCGGCCGTGGGCCTCGACCGCTCCCTTGACACGTAGTCTCCGACGGTATCTACTTTCGTTGGCTTTCGCAGGTATTCGTATTGAGGAGTTGATGTTAGAGGGTTGGTATGGTCCCCGATGAATGCTGGGTCAGCGTAGAGGAAGTGGCCGCTCACCTTCGGGTGGCGAAGGACTCCATCTACCGGTGGATCGAGGCTGGGGGCGGAAAGGGTGCGTCGGAATCCGACTCACAGCGCGGGACGAACGCACGATCACCGAAGAAGCGGAGCTCCCGATGAGCGACACCGTTTGTCCGCTCAAGGAAGCGCAGGTCCTCACCGGCCCCCTGTTCAGCGAGCCGATGCGCGTCGAGACGGTCTACGACTACCTCCTCAAGCTCGCGCGCGTCCGCTTCCTGCTCGCCGATGACGCCGGCGCGGGCAAGACGATCATGGCGGGTCTGCTCATCCGGGAGCTCCGGATGCGCGGCCTGGCCGAGCGAATCCTGATCGTCGGACCCGCCAATCTCGCCTTCCAGTGGCAGCGGGAGCTGAAGGAAAAGTTCGACGAGAAGTTTCTGGTCCTGAAGGGTAGCGACCTGCGTGATCAGTTCGGCGTCAACCAGTGGCTCCAGCAAAAGAGGGTGATCACGTCTCTCGACCTCGCGAAGCGAGAGGACATCCTGCCCGGGCTGCGTTTCGCACTGGGCGAGCCGGAGATCGATACCACGTCTATCGACAACGCGGCGTTCGCCCTGGAGGACAAGTGCTACTTCATCCGTAAAGTCGGCTCGGATGGCTTCAAGATCGGCCACCAACCCACTATGAAGAAAGTCGTGAGCGATCGCCGCGCCTCACTCGACGAGGACACGGAGATCCGGCCGGCGATGCAGTCGCTCATCCAGAAAGAGTTCGAGAAGGGTGCGAGTATCCCGCAGGTGTTCTTCCCGGCCGACGGCGCGGCCATTCAGGACACGCCCAAGCTCACCCTCGTGGTGACCGAGGCGGACGCGGAATGGACCGGCGGCGGGCCGCTCCGAGAGCAGATCGCGGAGTGGACGAAACAGCGTGGGCAGTCGCCGCGGCTGTACCGAGGCTCCCTGGTGTGGTGTCTCAAGAAGCCGGGTCGGGAGCTGCGCGAGAAGGTGGAGCTCTGGCTGGCCTGGAGGCGCGTCGCGGTCGAGATCGCCGAGGGCACATTGGGCGGAGACTTCGACCCCGCCGACCGCATGCAGCTCAGGGTCAAGGTCGCCGACGCCGATCAGGCCGCCCGGGACGAGGTCTGGGGCGGATACCGCTTCGTGGTCCTCGCGGACGTGCAGGGGGCGGACGGGCTCGAGGCCATCGACCTCGGCGCAGGGCATGCGAGCGCCAGCGAGAGCCTCTGT
>SDBT01013225.1_pt1 | contig 13243 bp, 14 predicted proteins | sample 2277101 | NCBI WGS metagenome assembly SDBT01 (sample SAMN10404973, study PRJNA504765) | marine sediment metagenome | isolation source: marine sediment core GS10_PC15, 103 cmbsf | place: Arctic Ocean: Southern Knipovich Ridge | collected 2010 | reverse complement strand
AGACCATAATGGGCATTATGGAAGGCCATGAATTATGTGGTTGCAGCAAGTTATAAGAAGCAATTTAAGGATGGTATACATACTTATTTGTTTGATGTTTATCGAAGAAAGAAGACAAATTTAGGAGAAGAGGTTAAGAGTAAAGAGTTGGAGGGTAGGACTGTATGGTGGGTGCCGAGTGTCCAAAAAGAAAAAATGACGGTCAAATCGTCTTAATCATATTCATCAAAATATTAAGGATGAATTCATCAGTTTCACAAGTTGATGGAGGTGGGGATATAGATCTTTCACCTCCAATTGGTATTACAATGGCACCTACGAAAAATATTACACAAAGTATTTCACAGGTTACTAAAGAGGATGATATTTCAGTCGCATGCAGTAAATTTATGGTTGCAATGTGTCTCTGAAAGGTCATTAAAAAATTATAATAAAAATAGAAAAAATTTGAATCATAAATTTGCATATAATTATCTTTAGTAGATAGTTATATGTATCGAGATAAATTATGTAAAATTCTACATACCAGTGACATCAAAGAAAATAATTTAGAATATTATTACACGAAATATCCACAATGGAACAGAGAATATCGAGTAGATCCAATGTTTGATGATATTAAACCATTTGAATACCATCAACCCTTACAATATTTGAATTATTCTAAAGAGATTATTGAATTAGCTAAAAAACATTCTGGATCCATGGTCGTTAAATCATCATCAGAAATGGATCAAATTATGTTAGAATATATTAAATGTCGTCCACATTCTTTATTATTAACGGTGTGGTATAAGGTAACTAAATCAGATTTATTAGAATATTTGAATAGCATTGGTCATGTATATTGTATGAAATATATTAATCTTTCATTGAAAGCTGCTCATTCTTTAATCTATCAATTATTTGCTGATGTGGGACAATACAAAGATATGGATAGTATTTCAGATTTATTGAAACAGGTTTACAAATTCAGTGGAGGATATATTACTGTTATAGTTTTCGATAATATCAAATCGGAGCATATTGAGTTAATCAAAATGAGTATTAATCATATTATAGTGAAGAAACATAGTTTTCATATGAGTAACCAATTTTACAAAACGATAGAGTATGCTCAAATATATTTTTGTGAAAATAGTTTAAAATTTTTAGAATCTCAATCATTGGATAGGCATATAGATGTTAGAATGAGGAAGAGTCGTATTTTATTAGCTACTTTTAAGAGGTGGTTAGTTCAGAATGTAGATTTGAAAGATAGGAGAGGATTTTTAATATTAAGTGGATCTATATTATATACATATGGTGTGAGAAATATTCATGATATAGATATGTATGTTGATGGAAGTTGTTATACACCACAGGTGAAACGGTATTTAATAGATCCGATTTCTAAATTTTATTTTGTAGATGCGAATATGCCGGGAACACCAACGTGGCGAAAATATTGGGATAAGTGGGGAATTAAGTGGGCACAATTGATGGGTGCTAAAGATTTTGATGAAGTACTTTACAATCCTAAATTTCATTATTATTATATGGGGATGAAATTTTTAACTATTGAAGGTGATATCCAAAGAAGATTAGTTAGACAGAGACCTCGCTCTTTAGTAGATTTAATTAAGATTAATCAATTATTAGGATATAATATTAAGATACCAAGTATACCAATGACACAAAAAAAGTATATACATCTGAAAATAAATGAAGAAGTTGATATAAATACATTGGAAAAAGGTCAGAAATATAATCCTGATAATCATGAGATAGAATATAATGAAAAAATAGATTATAGCAGATTCTTATCTACAATGCAATGGTATTTAAAGACTATATATCATGATGAGTTAGAGATAGACGTGATCAAGCCGATGGTAGGTATTAAGCGTATAAAGTTGAGAAAGAAGTGATAATAAAAAAAATGATTTATAAATATAGATTAAGATATATGTGTATATTATTTATGTTAATACCGCGAACAGTGATAGGAGAAGAATTTGAATTAGAGATAGAAACATTTTTATGTAAATTTTGTGATAAAAAGACGGAAAAAATATTAGAATGTGATCTTTGTCATGATTATGTTTATTGTGAACAATGTGTTATATATTTTTACGATTTTTATGATTTGACTAATCTTTATATACATAAATGTTGTCCATCTTGTATAACACAAGCCTCCAAAATTCAAGGAGAGGCTTTAGATAAATATGAGAAATTTATGGCTGAACAAGAACGTCAAAATTATATTATTGAATCCAATAGATTACGTAAATTACATATAAAGAGATATAATAAAACTGTTATTTCCACTTATAGATTTACTTATCCAGAGCGTTTAGCGATATCTAACAATTCTAGACGATATAAGCAACTAACATATTCATCTAAGGATGCACTGGCTTTAGTTAAACGAATTAGGAAGAAGATTATACTATAAAAAATGACAGTTAAAATACAGTATAATTTATGTTACAGAACTCAAGATGTCTCGTCAAGGATATTATGACCACTCCACCAAAGGTAAAGTTTATGAAAAGATTCGTTCTTGTGAAGAAATGAAGAGATTTATATGTATAGGATGTAAATTAGATTTTTTAGATTATTGTTGTACATTCTGGCACTGTCCAATTTGCAAACAAGATAAAAAATATTGTTTAGACTGTGAATACAACAATTATTTCTTTGGATACAAATTCTCAATTAGGGAAGACTATAACAAATTTAGAATTATTGAGATGAAGTGTTGTTCTAGTCTTGAATGTATATTGGAAGCTTCATATCAAACAATTAAAGCACAGGAAAATGAAAAGATAGAAAGGCAGAAGAAAGAATTCTTAAGACTTATACCTCGTAAAGGAGGTCCCTTCAGTAGTCCTATTCATACTAAGTAAATTTTTTTACAATTATAATCATAAATATTATTAATTAATTTATAAAAGAGAAAAATTAGGGATGATACAAAGGTATTAGAAAAAATTGAATCATATTAATTATCTTTTCAAAGATGAGTAGCAAAATAATGGATAAAGTATTCTATATTTCTTCAACTTTATGTGATAAAGGTGAATGCACTGCGCAGTGCAAAGATGAAGATTGTTGGGAAAATCATAGATGGAAGGTCTGTGGAACAGATATGCCTTATTTGTTTGGAATATTAGAGGAAGAGTTTCCAGACGAATTTTCTTATTATATACCAATGCCTTTTGATCCAAAGGTTATTAATATTTTGTTAACAATATATAAAAATCCTCTAAGTATATATGATCCTATAGTTCTTAGAGATGAATGTCATAAAAATATGAAGAATCTGATATATGCGTATAGATATATGTGTATGGAAGATTCACTATTTTATTATTTCGAGGAATATGAATATTTAGTTGATCAAGACAATAATGTGCAACTCAGTGCCATTGTATCATAGGTTAAAATTTTATAAAAAAATTGAACAATATTTTTGCCTTAAATTATTTGATCAATTATTCGATCAATTATTATGACAGAAGCTATGGATATTGAGAAACAAGTTATGTGTCGCCTTCCTACCGACGATACACACACAACATTTGCTAACATTGATGTTTCAATGAATTTAGTAAAAATGATGGGAACTATTGAAGAGATGATTGAAGATATGGGATATGATGAAAACAGTGATCCTGTAGAACTTCCGAATAAGACTATTACAACTACTATATTCAAACAGGTTATGGAATATTGTCAGCAATATTTAAATGCCGAGAATAAGGAGGATATGGGTCTTAATGACTGGGATACTAATTTCTTCAGTCAGATTGAGATGAAGCCGGATCTATTTAATCTATTGGAGGCGGCTGATTTCCTTCATGCCAAGCGACTTTTAGAGACGGGATGTTCTTTTGTAGCACAAAAGATTAAGGGTAAATCTGTAGAAGATCTCCGAGAAATCTTTGGAGTAGTAAATGATTTCACTCCAGATGAAGAGGCTCAAATTAAGAATGAGCATGAATGGGCTGAAGAAAAGTCAGAAGCTAAATCTGAAGAATAAATTAAATATTTTATAAATTTTAGTCTTGGGTCTTCCATCCACTAATTTCCAAGCAGTGGACCATATAGAGTCCCTCCTTAGTAACTAATTTATAATTCAATAAATGTTGATTTAAAGTTTGTTCTAATTCATTTTTCAAATCTTTATTTACATCGAAGTCACCATGACCATTTGAATTAGTTTGAGAAATATCGAGTTCTAAAGAAATTTTGTTATTATTAGTAGCATATTGAATTTCAAAATTTAGTTCTAAAAGTTTTTTATCTAATTCAGAGTAGTAATTTCTTTTCATAAATCTATAATTTTGTAGATAAATGTGATGAATAAATATATTTGAATCTAAAATTTCAGGAAATTTGATATTAATAATTTTAACGATTATATTATCTACACCTTTTTGGTATCTTTGTGAAAGTTTATAAATCATTTTACTATTTGTTAAAAAATCTAAACATTCAGATAAATTATGTGAATGTTTTTTGCCAAATTCTGAATATTCATAATCAAAAATAGATTCAGAATGAGCTCTATAAGCCATTTCCATTACTTTTGTCTCAATTGCTGACCAATTGTATTTTTGATATAAAGATTGTAATAACATTTTATTCTTTATATAATATATTTTTCATTCAATTAGAACGATAGTTCATATGTTAGAGCTATATATGCATATGTTAAAGGCTATATATGCATATATTTGTGGATAAATAATGTGAAATATATGTGAAATATATGTGAAATATATGTGAAATATATGTGAAATATATGTGAAATATATGTGAAATATATGTGATTTATTGTAAAATTAACTATCAATCAATTATATGTATTATGTTTTTAAATACTTTTCTATATATTTTATAATAAAAAAATTGAATAATGTTTTGCTAATATAAATTTTACATATTAAAAAACATGATAAATAAAAATGTTCGACAAAAAATAGAGGAAAAGAAAAAAGACTTTATTAGAATGGATAAAATAAATGAAATATTAGATTTTATTAAAGACAATTTTAATTCTAAATATGATTTTGAAAGATATTATGAACAAACAGATTTGGAACACGAAAAAAATAAACAATTTTATACCTATGATAATTTAATGAAAATAAATAAAGAAATATTAACTGATGAATTCGAAGAACATTTAGATTTCTTAATTTATTTGAAATCTATAAATTTTTGTCTAATGGATAAAGAAACTTCTGTTGAATTTAGTTTTAGTGGATTTTTCTATAATTTTGAAGGAGAATTAATATTATTTAATGAACAATAAAATCAAATTTCATTATTTATAAATATTTAATAAAGTTGATGCATTAAATTATAAAAATAATTGATTGAAATTATATAAAAAAATGAAAAATTTTTGTATATAATAATATCATCATATTATAATGAAAATTCTTATAATCGTAGAATCTCCAACTAAAGCCAAAAAATTACAAGCCTTTCTCGGTAATGATTATATCGTAAAATCTAGTTTTGGACACATTAGAGACCTTCAAAAAGAAAATATGGGCATCGATGTAGCTAACAATTTTAAACCAATTTATGTAATCACAAAGTCTAAACAAGTATCTGAGCTCAAAAGTTCTCAGAAACTCTGCTCTGAAGTTATTCTAGCTTCCGATCTAGATAGAGAAGGTGAAGCCATTGCTTGGCATTTAGCTGAAGTTCTTAAACTCAAAGATCCCAAGAGAATCGTCTTCGATAATGTATCTAAGAAAGCTATCCTCGATGCCCTTAAAAATCCACGTAAAATTAATATTGATCTTGTTAATGCCCAACAAGGTCGACGCGTTTTAGATCGACTAGTTGGCTTTGAATTAAGTCCTCTGCTATGGAAACATGTAACAAATGCTTTATCAGCAGGAAGAGTACAATCTGTGACTACAAGATTAGTTATAGATAAGGAACTAGATATTGAGAAGTTTGAGAGTCATCCTTATTTCAAAACTGTTGGAATATTTAATAATAAATTAGAAGGAGATTTAGATAAAAATTTTACTACTAATGATGATGAAACTATTAAAGATAATGTTAAGAATAAAGAAGTATTAAAATTCTTAGATGATTGTAAATCTTCGGAATTTACTATTGGTGACATTCAAAAGAAAAAACTTAAAAGATACCCTTCCGCTCCTTTCAGAACTTCCACTTTACAACAAGAAGCTGGCCGTAAATTAAATATGGGTGCTAAATTGATCATGAGCAATGCTCAAAGTTTATATGAAAATGGATACATCACATATCATCGAACTGATTGTGTAGATTTATCAGAAGAGGCAGTTGCTAATATTAAAGAATATATTTTAGATAAATTTGGTGATGAATATCTAAATATTAGGAAATATAAAACTAAAACTAAAGACGCTCAAGAAGCTCATGAATGTATTAGACCTAATAATATTTCTCTTGAAGATATTAATGACACTGATATGAGTCCACAACAGAAAAAATTATATGAAATTATTTGGAAAAAAACTATTTCCTCTCAAATGTCACCATGTGAGGTAGAAGTTTATACAGTAAAGATTGATATTAGCAATCGTAATGAGAGATTTATATGTAAAGCTGAAAGAATTATATTTCGCGGTTATAAGATTATATATGATTATAAAGATGTTGATGAAGAAGACTCTGACGTCGAATCTCAGTCTAAGATGGATAGAAATTTAAAAATCATTGAATCTCTTGAATTAAATCAGAAACTTAAATATAAAACAATCACATCAACTGAAAAATTCACTAAAGCATCTCCACGATATACTGAAGCTACTTTGACTAAAAAAATGGAAGAAATTGGGATCGGCCGTCCTGCCACTACAGCATCTATTATTTCAACAATACAAGAAAGGAAATATGTAATTAAAGAGACTCGTAAAGGTAAGAAAGTTCCATATATAATTTACATTTTAAAAGATAATGTTATTACTGAAAAAACTGGTGATACAACATTAGAGACTGATAAGAATAAATTATTTCCTACTGATACGGGCATAGAAGTAACTAAATTTTTGATGGAACATTTCCCTGATATTATGGATTATAAATTTACATCAAGAATAGAAGGACAATTAGATGAAGTCGCTAAAGGTAAGAAAGTATGGACTAATGTGGTTAAAAGTGTGTATGATAATTATCATCCAAATGTTGTCAAATTAGGGGCACAAGAAGGTAAAGTTCAGAAGAAAGATATTAATAAAAGATTAGTTGGCAAGGAACAAAATACAGGTAAGAATATATATGCATATGTAGGTAAATTTGGACCCGTCTTGCAAATTGGCGATCAAAAAGATGAAACCAGATATGTATCAATTAGGGAAGGATTTAGTACAGAAACTATTACAGAAGATGAAGCTAATAGTATGTCACAATTTCCAAAAAATATTGGACTATATAGGGGTAAAGATGTAGTACTTAAAGAAGGAAGATTTGGTTTGTACATGCAGTATAATGGTAAGAATTACAATGTCGCAGATAGTGATATTACAATAGATAAAGCTGTTACCATAATTAATGAGAAGGATGATAAGACGATTAAAGTATTTAATAAGAATACTAAGATCATGAATGGACCATATGGCCCTTTTATATTATTGGATAAAACGATAGTATCAGTTCCGAAAGAAATTGAAGATCCTAGTAAACTGACCTTAGAAGAGTGTAAAAAGATAGCAGCAAATTATAAGTCAATAGTTAATAAAGATAAATCTAAATCTAAACCATCGAAGTATACTAATAAAAATAAAGATAAATATGATCCAGTATTGAGGAAGGAAGCTAAAGAGGCAAAGAAAAAAGTTAAGGACGCGAAGGAGGCAAAGAAGAATGTAAAGGTTAAGATTACTAAAAAGAATAAAGATTAAATAACAAATATTTAATATAAAAAAGGATTTAAAGAGATATAAATAATGATAAACTTACAATGAATCATAATATATTTCGGATGATGTTAGATAGATTGAATGCCAAAGAGATATTACATCTTTCACAGATGAGTAAACATTATTATAGAATAATATATGAATATATTAAATTATATTTTGATAAAAAAATATGTCCAAAGATAGATTTTATGTCAGATATATTTAGACATTATGTATGTCATCATTGTGGCACTATAATATATCACAATAATAAGTATACATTATGTGATAAATGCACAAACTTATATGCATATTGTAGTGATTGTGATACTTATAGATCAAAGATGGAATTATATAGAGAGTCGATGCATATATATGATTGTAGAGTTAGATATGTATGTAAAAATAGTAAGTGTAAATTTACATGTATAAATTGTGATAATGTATATCATTTATCAATGAGTGTAAATAAGATATGTAAATATAAGAATATATTTATGTGTAATTCATGTTTTAACGATAAAACAATATATACCATTGGTAAGGCTATATCCTATTGGTCTTATTAATTTATAATATTTTGAATCAAGTAAATAAACTTCTAATACCATCATATATCATCGAATTCTTCATAACATTCCAATAACATAGATCTCCTAATAGATTAACTTGTGGAGCGGTTAATTGAATAACTTCTTTTTCGATCCAACCTCTATTTTCGAAGATAGTAGCATAATAAGGAAAATCTTTTTCAGATTTAAGATATTCTTGTACTTCCGATTCTAATCTATTATTTGTCCAATCATCAGACTGGTATAGATACACTATTAATAATTTATCTAAAATATATTCTTCTACATTAAAATTTTTATTTTGAAGAACATGTAAATCATTCATTTCTATATAAGCTATATCATTTTGGTTAATACTATCTCTCATTTTATCTAAAAATTCTTTCCATCTTAAATTGTTTAAATTTTCAAATACTTTAAGATCATTTACATACTCAAAATAATGTAAATATTTCTCTTTATCTACATCTACATCTCCTAAAAATAATTGTCTTAATGAGATTTCTATACTTTTGGTCATAGTTTGATCATCTGCATCAACATTTATCCTATTGTTACTATTCACAAATAAGACTATATTTTTAACTCCATTTTGTAACATTGGTAAGATACCTACGTTATCCAATATACCACCATCTATACAATCAAAATATTTGACTTTATTCGTCTTCGTATCTACTAATCTATATGATGGATTAACATCCGTTAATCCTATCAATTCTGTCACGATTCCATATGCAGTACTACTAGATCCCATCATATCAAATAGATTTAATCGATTTATATCTGCTACAGTATGCATTCTAGGAACATTAGCTTTAGCTGTAGATATTTGTTCAGGACAATAATGTGATTCATAATTTAATGGATGAAAACTATATGTATTACTGTAATTACCACCAAAGGATCCTTCTTTATCATTCATAGTAGCTAATGTGCCACAATATAATGGAGTCATAACTAATAAGTCGAAATCAGTATTGATGAGTGTTCCGGCTTTACCTGGTTTGACTAAGCTAGTGTTAGAAATGATAAATGGACGATCTTTATTGTATGGTAATTTAAATTCTTCAGTGATATTTAGAGGAGGTTGTCTATAAATGTCAACAATTTCTTGACTGGGTGCAAAAAATTTAGTATCGAGCATGTTGTATGGTTCTAAAAATATTTTACCTAACATATATGGCCAAATTCTAGTTCTTTCACCATAACCCATATGTCGTAAGCCTTCATAAATGTATTCCATTAGTGATAGATTATTAGCATGTGATATCAAACTATTTCCAAGATATTTATCATCAGTATATTTCATCATCTTAATATCTAATTTTGTATCTAAATCACCAAATTTATCTAAACCTATAAAGATTCTTTCATCGTGATCTTTTGGTAAATAAGTGTATGGAATCCATGCCCATGTGGAACCAGATACACACGATATATATTTAACTTCTTTAAGTATGTCCATTTGATGGAGAGCTCTGATGTATCCGAGAGTGGCAGCGAAGGATCGTGGTCCACCGCCGGAAAAGCAGAGGCCTATATTTTTTTTATTTTTGAATAATAGTTGATTAAAATGTTGAGGAATACTTGTATATTCGAAGGTATTAACCCAAATATTATCATCTTTTATATCTTCTTGTTTTGATTCTTCTTGTTTTGATTCTTCTTGTTTATCTTTTTCTTTCTGAGAGTTTGTAAAAAAACTGGAAACGTAGTCTGTAAGATAGCTCATCATGTATATATACTATAACTGGTTAATATTTTTTTATATTTATATATTTTTCAATCAATTTTTTTGCGACTTGTCAAAGACAAGCGACTTCACCTAAATAATTCATTGTCTACAAGGTCATTTATAAAAAAATGATAGCCATTTTTCATAATAACATCACATATTAATGAGCTCTTCAAAGCCAACTCTTTCAGATCTAAAAGCCATCGTAGATGAAATTAATCAGACCAAAACGATTATAGCTAAATCTCCATACTCTCCTGATTATATTCTTTGTGGAATATTCAGAAAAGAATTTATTACAAGGTTACAACAATCATTTGTTGTAATTGAGTCAAAACCAGAAACATACGAATTATCAATCCAAAGTTCTTTCTCACCAGAACACATCTATCTAAATTCTATGTGTCTTGATAAGGAAACAATTGCTCAAATTATTGATCATATAAAGCATCTACTACAAGAACAATCAATTGTACAAATTGATTTAGCAATTGGGCATCATACCGATCATTCATTTATCATATATCAGTTAAAGAAAGATGAGTATTTCATCATTGATTCTTATATAGAAAAAAGGAAAGGTGAAATTCGAAGCATAAATATAACTGATGTGAAGGCCTTTTTACTCAGTCCTATAGAAGAGAATGATAAATTATTTAACATTAATGATTCCATCAAATGTCCAATATGTGAATCTCACAGGTTCTCTATTACCTTGAAATAATCTAATTTTTTTATAAATTTATTTAAATTAATAGGAAATTGTACCTGGTGCTCTGGGATATGGAATAACATCTCGAATGTTCTCCATCCCTGTGACCAAGAGTAGCAATCTCTCGAATCCTAGACCAAAACCTCCATGAGGTATACTACCCCATTTACGGAGATCTAGATACCAATCATAGCGAGAAATATCCATCTTAAATTCTATCATTTTGGCAAGAAGTGTATCATAATCTTCTTCTCTTGTTGATCCTCCTATGAGTTCTCCAATTCCTGGAATGAGTATATCCATAGCTCCTACTGTTTTGCGATCTATGTTATCCTTCATATAGAATGATTTGATTTCTCGCGGATAATCATGAACTATGACCGGCAAATCTCGTGCTAACCATTTCTCTTGTTCCGAAGATAAATCATCTCCCCATTGAACTGTCTTAAATTTGTCTTGAGTTTGTAACAAGGCAACAGCATCAGTGTAAGACATTTTGATAAACATGTTATGGATAATGTTTTCAAGTCTAGTGACTAATCCTTTACTATACATGTTGTCTAAAAATTCTAGATCTTCTTTGTTGTGCATTAATAAATATTTAATACAGAATTTGACATAAAATTCGGCACATTCCATGACATCACTTAAATCAGCAAAAGCCAATTCAGGTTCTATCATCCAGAATTCTGCCAAATGTCGACTAGTATGCGATTTTTCAGCACGAAATGTCGGCCCAAAGGTATAAACGTTACCCATGGAACAACAAAATGCTTCTACGTTCAATTGTCCTGAGACTGTCAGATAGACATCCCTATCAAAGAATTTATCTTTATAGTCCGTGGTGACGTTGAATGTTTCACCAGCACCTTCACAATCTGAACATGTAATGATAGGTGTGTGGATGTATTTATATCCTCTTCCATCAAAAAAATCATGTGTTGCCATAGAACAAGAATGTCTAATACGCATGACAGCTGCCATGGTGTTAGTTCTAGGTCTCAAATGGCATATAGATCGTAGGTATTCCAGAGGATGACCTTTCTTAGCCAAGGGATAGTCCTTAGCACTAGTGATAGGTCCATAGAGATGAATCTCTGATGCTAAAAGTTCTACGAGTTGTCCTTTAGCAGGACTCTTGACCATCTTTCCTGTAGCTCTGAGAGAAGCACCGACTGTGCATCCAGAAGCTAAGGGAACGTCTTTTCCAACAATGATTTGTAAGTTAGATAGACAAGAGCCATCGTTGAGAGCGATAAAAGTTATATCGCTTTGTTGTCGTGTTGTTTTGACCCATCCGTAGACAATAAATTCCTTGTCTACTGAGTCAAGTGTGAGTATATCTTTAATGTGTGCTTTTGTGGGCACTTTCATGGTTAATGCTTCCATTAAAGATATTAAATAAATATATCCTTTAAATGCTATCAGTTTTTTGATTAATGTTGCCCTATTGTTTTCTAATATTCCAAGGTACTCCTCTAACCTTAGAAATAATGATGGGTGTAGAGCCACTACTATAATCCCCTACTGCCAACATATAATCTGGATTCTTATGCAATCTAATATAGCCATTCTTATCATGAATCCATTTATTTTTACCTTGATGTAAAATGATTGGATTACTTTCTTTAATATCTTGATTTAAGACTGTAAGACCGTAAGAAGGATTTTTATCTAAAACTATATAACCTTGTTGAGTTAAGGTCCAATTATCGTCGCCAAGATTTAGTATAATTTCGGAGTTATCTTTTATGGCTTGATTTAAGACAGTTAGGCCGAGTTTATTATCACTAGCTAATTTAATTTTGCAGTCAGAGATGCAACTATTCATCTGAACATCTTTAAGAGAGATTTTGAGGGTATTGACTTTTTTGTTTAGATTTTGTATTTGAGTATTTAAGGTATCACTATTATCATTTAATGTTGTTATTTGTTTTTTATCAACGGATACTTGTGTCATCAAATTAGCATTTAAAGTTTTGTAGTGTGATATATCAGATTCTAGACCTTGACTTTTAGATAGTAAGGAAGTAGAAGAGTTTCTTTGATCAAGGATACTATCTTGGAGGGTAGCATTTGAAGATTCTTGAGTATTGAGTTGGTCTTGAATTTTGTCAAATTTTTTTTGTAAGGTATCATAATTTTGTAGACATTGTTTTTCACTAATTTTCATTGCATCTTTATCACATTTATGAACAATACCACCAGCACTACAGTTTTGAGTTTTAGGACAGGTATTCCAGATACTATCATCAAAAGTTTCTAAATTAGTCTTAACACTAAAACTGATGGATCCGAATAATATGAGGAAAGCTAT
>SDBT01013224.1_pt1 | contig 13243 bp, 10 predicted proteins | sample 2277101 | NCBI WGS metagenome assembly SDBT01 (sample SAMN10404973, study PRJNA504765) | marine sediment metagenome | isolation source: marine sediment core GS10_PC15, 103 cmbsf | place: Arctic Ocean: Southern Knipovich Ridge | collected 2010 | reverse complement strand
TACAATGATAATTTTTGTAACAGGCGGTTTCTCAAGTGTGTTTTCGTTGCTGTATCTTGTTGTAATTATCTATTCCAGCATGCTCCTTTTCAGAAAAGGCAGTATTATCATGGCTGCCTTTTGTAGTATTCAGTACGGTATTATGGTTGACCTTGAATACTATGCTATTTTTAAGCCTTTTGTCATGGACGAAGCCCTTGCCGCTTCAAGCTACGATGGAAGCCAAGTACTTTATAAAATAATCATGACCATGGCAGCATGTTTCGCTGTTGCCTTTCTGAGCAGCCTCCTGTCGGAACAGGCCAGAAAAACAAAAAAAGAACTCCTGGCTATGGAGGAGAATGTTAAAAGGGTGGAAAAAATGGCTGCAATGGGTGAAATGGCAGCAGGCCTGGTCCACGAAATCAAGAATCCGCTTGCTTCTCTTACAGGCTCAATACAGATGTTGAGGGAAGATATTAAATACGATCCCGACCATGACAAGCTGATGCATATAATTCTACGTGAGGCGAAACGCTTAAGCTCTCTTGTAAGCGACTTTTTATTATTCGCAAAACCGCAGGCAGGAAAAGTTGAGGTAATTAACCTGGCTGAAGCTCTGACAGAAGCAGTAGAGTTTTTTGAAAAGGATAGTAAACGCATCAAACATATTTCAATAAATAAATATTTTATTCCGGATATATGGATAGGAATGGATCCGGCACATCTGTTTCAGACCTTCTGGAATCTGCTTTTAAATGCTGCAGAAGCCATTAAAGATAAGGGAGTTATTGATATCAGGATGTATCGCTCAAAAAATAATACCGTTGAAATAAGAATCTCCGATAACGGCTGCGGCATATCAAAAGAAATAATCAATTCTATTTTTAACCCGTTTTTTACAACCAAACCAAGGGGAACCGGCTTAGGCCTTTCAATAGTTCACAGCATACTAAAATCTTATAACTGCCGGCTTGATGTTGAAAGCGAAATCAACAGGGGAACAATTTTTATTGTTAAGTTCAAGATCATTGAGTCTCCAAGACTTAATTCGACCTAAATTGAGCCTTGACACCTATCTATAAATAGGTTAGCAAATTCAGCTTAACCTTTTTTTATAAACAAGTTCAACCGATTGAATTTGAGAGCTTTGAAAGCAGCTATTGAGTGGAAATGGATAAAACAAGCGACACAATTGAGAAACGAAGGAAAAAACTATCTGAGTTAAAAGATAATGGTATCAATCTGTTCCCGAATGATTTTATTGTTTCCCATACTGTTAAGGATTTGAGAGATGCCATAGAAGAGTCACAACATCCGATTAAAGAAGACGCTGTCTTTATTGTTGCAGGCCGAATGATGGCTATCAATCGTTTTGGCAAGGCGTCTTTTATCAGGTTCAGGGATAGAACAGGACAGTTTCAGGCATATATTAGAAAAGATAAAATAGGTGATCAGGCTTACGATATCTTTAAAAAACTGGATATCGGTGATTTTGTGGGTCTAAGAGGAGGCGTTTTCAAAACCAGAACCGGAGAATGGACCCTTATGACCGATAAGCTGAAGCTTATCACAAAAGCAATAAGGCCTCTTCCGGAAAAATTTCACGGGCTTAAAGATCCTGAAAAGCGCTATCGCCAGCGCTATCTTGATTTAATTATGAATTCGAATGTGCGTGAAATATTTATAAAAAGAAGCCGGATAATTCAGGCTGTACGTACATTTTTCCTTGACAGAGATTTTCTGGAGGTGGAAACTCCTATGATGCAGCCTATCCCGGGCGGGGCAGAGGCTACACCATTTATAACTCACCATAATGCACTTGGTATGGATCTTTTTCTGCGCATTGCCCCTGAGCTGTATTTAAAACGACTTGTTGTGGGTGGTTTTGAAAGGATTTTTGAGATAAACAGAAATTTCAGGAATGAAGGGATTTCAACCCAGCATAATCCTGAATTTACAATGCTGGAGTTCTATCAGGCATATGCAACCCATAATGACCTTATGGATCTAACAGAAGAAATGTTCGATTACATGGCCAGGAAGGTTGCAGGGTCAACAAAAATAACATACCAGAACAACACCATTGATCTAGGAGGCAAATGGAACAGGATGACCCTTACATATGCTTTGGAGACAATTGGAGGCATAGATCCCGGCCTCTTAAAAGATAAAGAAAAACTCCTTGAATTTGCTTCTTCAAAGTCAATCAAAATTACAAAAACCAAATATCTCGGAAAAGTAATATCAAAACTGTTCGATGTTCTGGTGGAACCAAAATTAATACAGCCGACATTCATAACAGGATATCCTGTAGAAATTTCTCCCCTTTCCAGAAAGAACGAAAAAAATAGCGAACTTACAGACAGGTTTGAACTTTTCATTGCAGGGCATGAAATTGCCAATGGATTTTCGGAGATCAATGATCCTGAGGATCAAAAAAATCGGTTCCTCCAGCAGGTTGCGGACAGAGAGGCTGGTGATGAGGAAGCACACTTCATGGATGAAGACTACATAGAAACGCTTGAGTACGGTATGCCACCAACTGCAGGCGAGGGAATAGGAATAGACAGAGTTGCTATGCTCCTTACAGATTCCGCCTCTATTCGTGAAGTTATTCTTTTCCCACATATGAAGTCAAAAGGTTGAACCTAAATTGAAAGGCAAAATCTATTAGTTATTATGTCTTTTGAATTTTTCATAGGAAGTCGCTATCTTAGGACTAGACAGAAACAAGCCTTTATTTCGCTGATCACCATTCTTTCCATAGCGGGCGTTACAGTTGGTGTTATGGCCTTGATTGTAGTAATTGCCGTCATGACAGGCTTTGAATCCGACCTTAAGTCACGCATACTTGGAGTGGAATCGCATATAGTCATTATGCGCCATAATGCCCCTTTTTCCGACTATCGCAACATCCTGGAACATGTGAAAAATACCGATGGGGTTGAAGCAGCCACGCCTTTTATTAATTCCCAGGTTATACTTCGTTCATCATTATCAGTATCGGGCGCTGTTTTAAGAGGAATAGATCCTGATTCAGCTGACAAAGTTATAAAAAATTTCGACAAGGTTTCTCTGCAAAATCTTAAAGACACAGAGCAAAGAGAAAGTACATCCATCTCCATGCCGGGTATAATTATAGGCAAGCAACTTGCTAAAAATTTAGGAGTAATGCAGGGCGACACCGTTTATTTAATATCGCCGAAGGGAATGATTTCTCCCATAGGACACATACCGACAATGAAACGGTTTAAGGTGGTGGGTTTATTCGAGTCAGGCATGTATGAGTACGACAGATCACTAGCTTACATACACATAAAAAACGCCCAGAAAATTTTGCGCATGGGAGATTCCGTAAACGGAATTGAAGTGCGTGTTAACAATATTTACAATGCCCGAAATATTGCGGACAGAATAGTCAAAGAGCTTGGCTTTCAGTACTGGGCAAGGGACTGGATGCAGATGAATCAGAACCTGTTTGCAGCACTCAAGCTGGAAAAAACGGTTATGTTTATCATTCTGGCGCTTATTGTTCTTGTTGCAGCCTTTAACATTGCAAGCACGCTCATCATGATGGTTATGGAAAAAACCAAGGACATCGCTATTTTAAAAGCCATGGGCGCCACAAATAAAAGTATTAGAAAAATTTTTGTTTTTAAAGGGATAGTAATAGGATTTATAGGAACTACTCTTGGGGTGTGCCTGGGATTTATTCTGTGTACAGTGCTAAAGTATTACCAGTTCATCGAACTTCCAGGCGATGTATACTATATTACAACCCTTCCCGTAAAACTTGAGCTTTTAGATGTTGTTTTGATAGCTTCTGCAGCAATGGCTATCAGTTTTTTAGCAACACTCTATCCCGCAAGGCAGGCATCTAAACTTGATCCTGTTGAGGCGATCCGTTATGGTTAACAGCAATTCTGTTTCAGATCACTTAATAGCTGCCAGAAACATCTGTAAAAGTTTCAACAATACCGGCGCCAATATCGAAATCATAATGGATTTAAATTTTAATCTGGATATTGGTGAAACAATAGCTGTTATTGGTGCATCCGGAATTGGAAAGTCGACTCTTCTGCATATACTCGGCACGCTTGACCGGCCTGACAGCGGAAATCTTTTTTTTAAAGGAGATGATGTTTTCCTTTTTAACAATGACAAATTAGCTCGATTTCGCAACGAATTTGTTGGCTTTGTTTTCCAGTTTCATCATCTTCTCCCGGAATTCAGCGCTATTGAAAATACAATGATGCCCTCTCTTATTAAGGGCCTCAGCAAAGACAGTTCCAAGGAAGCCGCAGAGGAAATACTGGTAAGGGTTGGATTAAAAGACAGGCTTTTTCACAGGGTAGGAAAACTATCTGGAGGCGAACAGCAGAGGGTTGCTCTGGCAAGGGCCTTAATCCTCAAGCCAGCTATTCTCCTCGCCGATGAGCCTACCGGTAATCTTGACAAAAAAAACAGTATGCAGGTTCACGAACTTCTTTTGGAGCTGAATCAAGAACTTCGGATGGCGCTGGTTGTGGTAACACATAACCTGGAGCTTGCATCGTGCATGTCGCAGAGCCTGACCATTATTGATGGAAAACTTGTAAAAACGAGATAAGAAGTATTCTATATGCAAAAATGTTTAAACCTGATCATAATAGCAGTCATTTTATTTCTTCCGGCCGGAGTATATTCTCTGGAAACAGTTCGAGTCTTAGTGCTTCCTTTTGAAATCCATTCACAACAAGAACTATCATATCTTAAAACTGAAATCCCGGGAATATTAAAAAACCATTTTAAACAGAATGGCGCTATTGTAGTAGAAACTGATAGCATCCCGGATTTCTCATTGGAAAATCAACCAAAAAGCGCAGCCGGAATGAGAAATCTCGGCATTAAGAGCGGAGCTGATTATGTTGTCTGGGGAAGCCTGACCTGGCTGGGACAAAAATTCAGCATAGACGCAAAAATGATAGAATCTTTTAATAATGAGCCGCCAAACATTTTATTTGTTGAAGGAGAAGGCGTAGAAAATCTGTTCGGAAGCGTAAAAAAACTTTCAGAAAACCTTGGTATTAAGATTTTCAAGCACGAAAAAATTGCCGCAGTGCTTGTCGAAGGAAATAAACGTATAGAAACTGATGCCATAAAAAAATATATAAAAACAAAACAGGGGGCAATCTTCAATGCCAAAAAGATTTCAGAAGACTTAAAATCTGTATATTCAATGGGTTATTTTGAGAATATCAGGATTGAGTCTAATGATAAACCTGAAGGAAAAATAATTATATTCAAAGTCAAAGAAAAACCGACTATCAGAGTAATTAATTTAAAAGGGAACACAGTTTATGATGATGATGAAATAAAGGAGTATTTGAACATCAGGACTGGCTCAATTTTAAATATCTTCAAGATAAACAGTAATATCAGACGGATAGAAGAACTGTACAAAGAGAAAAACTATCATAATATTAAAGTGGATTACGATTTAAAGCAACTTGAACACAATCAGGCAGACCTCGAATTTATCATTGAGGAAGGTGAAAAAGTTCAAATAAAAAAAATAATATTTGAAGGAAACAATGCATTTGACAGTGACAAACTCAAGGGCCTGATGAGAACGTCGGAAAAGGGTTTTTTTTCGTGGCTGACTTCATCCGGAGAGCTGAATATAGAAGACCTTAATCAGGACATCGCCGGCCTTTCGGCTTTTTATCATAATAATGGATATATACAGGCCAGAATTGGAGAACCGCAGATCGAATATAAGGGCAAGTGGATATATATCACGATAAAAACAGATGAAGGACCGCGATTCAAGGTTGGGAAAGTTGATATCGAAGGAGATATAGTTCTGCCAAAAGAGGAATTGGCCAAGAAACTTAAGATAAACAAAGAAGAATTTTTCAACCGTGAAGTTGTTCGAAATGATGTACTTGCCCTTACAGACATATACTCTGACGAAGGATATGCGTACACAGAAATAACACCGCTTATTGATAAAGATTTTGATCAACTTATAGTAAACATTAATTATGTTATTAAAAAGGGCAAGCAGGTATATTTTGAAAAAATTATTATTGCCGGCAATACAAAAACAAGGGATAAAGTCATACGCCGCGAACTTAAGGTTTACGAGCAGGAACTTTTCAGCGGCCGTCGATTAAAAAGAGGAATGCGCAATCTCTACCGGCTTGACTTCTTCGAGGATATTAAGGTTAATACAATAAAGGGAAGCTCAGATGACAAGATGATATTGAAAATCGATGTTTCTGAAAAGCCGACCGGCACTTTCAGTTTTGGGGGCGGTTACAGCAGCGTTGAAAATGTGTTTCTCATGGCATCCATATCCCAGAGAAATCTTTTCGGACGCGGCCAGATCCTGAATCTGAAAGGAGAAATTGGAGGAAGAACAAACAGATACACCTTAAGTTTTACAGAACCATGGCTTTTTGATATTCCATTATCGGCAAGTTTCAATCTTTACAACTGGGATAGAGATTACGACTCATACGATAAGAACAGTAAGGGCAGCAGTGTAAGGTTTGGGTATCCGGTCTTTGATTTTACAAGACTTTACTTATCATATAAGTATGAGATAAGTGATATTTCCAATATTGATGCGGACGCTTCAAAAAACATTTGGGAAATGGAAGGTGAGAATGTTTTAAGCAGTATATCAACTACGCTGCGTTACGATTCGAGGGACAGGATTTTCAATCCCTCCGAAGGCCAGAATCACAGTATAAGCCTGGAATATGCGGGTATCGGTGGTAATATCGGCTTTACAAAATGCCTGGCGGAAACAGGCTGGTATATACCTCTGTTCTGGAAAACGGTTGGCTTTCTGCATGGTGAAACGGGCTATGTAAAAGAAACTGCCGGGGAAAAACTCCCGGATTACGAACGCTTCTATCTTGGCGGCATGAATTCAATGCGCGGATTTGACTGGCAGGATATTCATGTTACAGATACGGATGGTGCTGAAATCGGAGGAGAAGCATATATCCAGTTTAACATCGAATTTATTTTCCCTCTCATCAAAGAAGCGGGAATCGTCGGTGTTATATTTTATGATACCGGTAACGTATATGAAAGCATAACATTGGGTGATATGCGACAAAGCGCAGGATACGGTTTTAGATGGTATTCTCCCATAGGTCCTATCCGCCTTGAAAATGGATATATACTGGATCCTGAAGATGGAGAGGATACAGGCGGTCGCTGGGATTTTACAATGGGAGCAGCGTTTTAATTGAATTAATAGGAGGATAAAATGCAAACCGCGAAAATAGCTTCTGCTGCTGCAATCTTATTCTTGTTTTCAATAACTGTTTCATATGGTGCAGATGTTGCCAAGATTGGAGTGGTTGATTTTCAGAGAATTTCCGAGGTATCAAGTGCGGGCAAATCCGCACTGGCAAAAATCAAAAGCCAAGGCGAAAAGATGGAGGCTGATCTCAGGAAAAAAGAAGGTGAATTAGAAGAATTAAAAAAGAGATTCGAGCGCAAGGCTCTAGTTATGAGCAAAGAAATGCGCGAAGAAAAAGAACGTGAATTCAGAATTAAGATTAATGATTTTAAAGCTCTTGAAAAAAAATACAAAGAAAAGCTCCGAGCCTTAAACAACAGGCTTGTTAATCGTATGAAAAAAGACCTTTATGAACTAATCGAAGAAATTGGGAGAAAGGAAGGCTATCTTCTTATTATCGAAAAAGGGGAAGCCGGCGTGGTGTATGCGCCTATATCAATAGATATAACAGACAAACTGATTCCGCAATACAACAAGAAGGTTGCACAGCGGGCTAAAAAAGACAAAAAGTAAGAATAAAAATAAAGAGTATATTACCATGAAAATATCCCTTGCAAAGATAGCCGAAGTTGTTGGAGGCAGACTTAAGGGTAATTCTGAAAAAATTATTATTGATGTAGCCCCTTTTAATGAGGCGTCTTCAGACCATATAACATTTGCTGATAATAAAAAATTATTGAAACAAATAGATGAAACAAATGCCGGGGCTGTTATTGTTCCCTCGGGCTTTGAAGAATCTTCAAAAGACATAGTAATAGTTGATAATCCGCGTGTTGCTTTTGCAAAAACAATCGGCCTGTTCCATCCACCTTCCAGACCGGAATATTCTAATAGTATTGATGGAATATGTTCAAATGCCTATATCGGCAATAATTTTGTATGCGGAGAAAATGTTTCCATCGCTCCTTTTGTTGTGATCGGAAATAATGTTAAAATTGGGAACAATGTTATTCTGCATCCTAACGCAGTTATCGGAGATGATGTTGTTATCGGAGATGATGTATTAATATATTCCAATGTATCTGTACTTGAAAGATGCAGGATCGGGAATAGAGTTATAATTCATGCCGGATCGGTAATAGGAAGCGACGGCTATGGTTTTGCTCCTGACGGAGATAAATATTACAAAATCCCTCAAAAAGGTATTGTTCAAATAGATGACGATGTTGAAATCGGAGCATGCAATACAATCGACAGGGCAACTTTTGGAAAGACCTGGATTCGCCAGGGCGTTAAGACAGACAATCTTGTACAAATTGCCCATAACGTTACTGTAGGGGAAAACAGCCTGCTTGTCGCACAGGTAGGAATTTCAGGAAGCACAATTATAGGCAAGCATGCAACACTTGCAGGACAAGCTGGAACAGCAGGACACATAACTATTGGTGACAATGCTACCGTCGGGCCCCAGGCCGGTGTCGTAAAGTCTGTCCCGGATAACCAGATCGTATCCGGAACGCCAGCAATGCCTCACAGATTATGGCTGAGGGTGCATAGAATTATACCTATGCTTCCTGAGCTCAGCAAGAAACTATCTGAAATTGAAAAAAAATTAAGCGATATTGAGCATAAAGCCACAGGAAAAAGATAATGAATAATGAATATGATATCCAAAAAATAATGAGTCTGCTTCCTCACCGCTATCCATTTCTTCTGGTTGACCGAATACTTGAGCTTGTACCGGATGAAAAGATTGTTGCCCTCAAAAATGTAACTATCAATGAACCATTTTTTCAGGGGCATTTTCCGGGCTCTCCTATTATGCCGGGCGTACTGATTATAGAGGCTATGGCTCAAGCGGGCGGCGTGCTTGTTTTTACATCATTACCCAAAGAAAGACATGGCGCTCTGATATATTTTATGGGAATAGACAAAGTCAAGTTCAGAAAGCCTGTTTTGCCAGGAGACCAGCTTGTTCTTGAAATCAAAATACTAAAACAGCGAGCAAAAGCAATTAAGATGTCCGGCACCGCATTTGTAGATGAAAAAGTCGTAGCTGAAGCTGAATTTATGGCCTCTATTGGAGAAAAAGCATGATACATCCAACCGCAATTATCGATCCCAAAGCTGAACTGGACTCCGCCGTAGAAGTCGGCCCGTATTCGATTATTGGAAAAAATGTTTTTATAGGAGCAGGAACAATTATAGGACCCCATGTAGTTATTGACCCCTATGTCACCATAGGTCCGGATTGTCATATATTTCAGTACGCGGCGATTGGCGCTACCCCACAGTCATTAAAGTTTGAAGGCGGGAAAACCTATGTCAACATTGGACGCAAAACAATTATACGCGAGTTTGTTACGATCCACAGAGGAACAAAATTTGGCGGCGGAATAACTGAAGTCGGCGAAGAAAATTTTCTAATGGCTTATACACACATTGCCCATGACTGCAAAATCGGCAGAAAAGTTGTCCTGTCAAACAATGCAACACTTGCAGGACATATTACAATTGGCGATTATGCAACTATTGGAGGACTTGTGGCTATTCATCAGTTCGTAAGAATAGGTGACTATGCTTTTGTGGGGGGAAAATCCGCAGTGGTAAAAGATATACCACCCTATGTTATTGCAGCAGGAGACAGAGCAATACTTCACGGCTTAAACAGTGTGGGCCTGAAGCGCAGTGGCTTTTCTCAAAACAACCTGAAATTATTAAAAAAGACTTACAGAATTATTTTTCGAATAGGTCTCACAATGAACGAAGCAATAGAGAGAGTAAAGGCTGAAGTGGAACAGATTCCTGAAGTAGTTCACTTTATAGATTTTATTAAATCATCTCAGCGAGGAATAACAAGATAAACAGGCAACAGTTATGCGGATAGGTCTAATTGCGGGGAGCGGCCAGTTCCCCATAATTTTTTCAAAAAAAGCGAGATCAAAAGGATTTTCTGTTTATGCTGCAGCTTTTTTGAATGAGGCTGACAAAAGTCTGGAGGGCCACGTTGATGAAATAGAATGGATGCATCTGGGACAGTTAAAGCGTCTCATCAATTTTTTTAAAAACCACAATATAAGCGAAGCTGTTATGATGGGCGCCATTCGTAAGACAAGTATATTCTCGGACTTAAAAGATTTAAAACCAGATATTAAAGCAATATCGCTTTTTGCCGGTATGCTCCATACACATGATGATGGAATTTTGAGTGCCTTTGCCAAAACCCTTGAAAAAGAGGGCATCAAAATAATGGCCTCAACATTCTTACTCCCTGACATTCTGGCTCAGGAAGGATGCTGGACGAGACGAAAGCCAAGCAAGTTAGAAAAAGCCGATATTGACCTGGGCTGGAAATATGCAAAGGAGATTGGACGGCTTGATATAGGCCAATGCGTTGTTGTGGGAGGTGGATCAGTCCTTGCAGTAGAAGCTATTGACGGAACTGATGCCACAATAAAAAGAGGTGGAAAACTTGGCAATGGAACAGCTGTTGTTGTCAAGGTTTGCAAACCAACTCAGGATGTCAGGTTTGACATGCCTGCTATTGGCGCGCAGACAATCAGAACCATGCATGAAGCGGGAGCAAAAGCTCTGGCTATTGAAGCGGGAAAGGCCATTGTTTTTGACAGGGAAGAAATGATAGCTATGGCAGACAAATTTGGCATTGCTATAGTTGCTATAAACAATAAAGATTAGAGTAATCCTCATAATTATTTCCGTATATTAGCAATATTCTCGCTAATATACGAATAAATAAACGGAACACATTTTTGAGAACTGCTATAAATCAGAAAATGGAACAATAAATGAAGAAACTTCGTGTTGGTGTAATAGGTGTAGGTTATATAGGTAAATTCCATGCTGAAAAGTATGCAGGAATGAATGAAGTTGAACTTGTCGGCGTTGTTGATATAGAAAAAGAAAAAGCCGAAGACATGGCAGCAACTTTAGGCGCATCTGCATATACAAACTACAAAGATTTATTCGGAAAAGTGGATGCTGTGAGCATAGTTGTTCCTACGCCTATCCACTTTACCGTCAGCAAAGATTTTCTTGAAAACGGCATTGATGTTCTTATCGAAAAGCCTATAACAACAACCCTTGAAGAAGCTGATGAACTGATTAATATTGCAGAGTCAAAAGATCTTATTATTCAGGTTGGGCATCTTGAAAGGTTCAATCCGGCTGTTGTTGCTCTTCAGGATATAGTTAAAAATCCAAGGTTTATAGAATCACATCGTTTGAGTATCTATAAAGAAAGATGCACCGATGTTAGCGTGGTTTTGGACCTCATGATTCATGACATAGATATAATTCTGAACTTTGTCAGGTCTAGTATGAAAAGCATTCACGCAGCAGGTATACCTGTAATCTCAAAACACGTTGATATAGCAAATGCTCGTTTAGAATTTGAAAATGGATGCGTCGCAAATGTAACGGCAAGCAGAATTTCAATAAAAAATGAAAGGAAAATCAGGCTGTTCCAAAGAGATGCATATGTATCTGTTGATTTTGCGAATCATGAAATAACCGTGGTCAGGCAGAACAAAAACAGTTCAAGCGGTCTTATACCCGGTATGGGAATTAAACAGCTTCGCTTTGACAAAGGTGACGCGCTTGAAGATGAGCTTAAATCATTTGTAAAGTCGGTACAGAATCGTAAGACACCGGAAGTTACAGGACAAATGGGACGCGATGCTTTAAAGACAGCTTTAAGCATTATGAAACAAATCAATACATCTAATGGAAGTCTTCTGTAACCTAAAACCCGCATAGACAATCTTGATAAATTATAACACGTTAGCTGTTTATAAATATATCCGCTTCAGCCGATTTGTTTCATAAGGCTAAAATGTTACGATAAATTTAAATTATTTATAAATTCAATAAGTTTAATGATAATTTTAGGGGTAGTGTAAGTATATGGACCAGCTTATGGAATCGAAACATGTTATGATTATAGCTGGTGAAGCTTCCGGCGATCTTCACGGGTCAAAGCTTGTAAAGGCTATATGTAATAAAACCGGCGAGATACATTTCTCGGGGATTGGTGGACAAGCGCTCAAGAAGGCGGGAGTTAAAATCCTGGTTGATGCATCCGAGCTATCCGTTGTCGGGATAACCGAGGTGTTTTCTAAAATACCAAATCTTTTCAAGGCAATGACCGTTGTCAAAAGACATCTAAAAAGCCTTAAGCCGGATCTTGTTATATTAATAGATTTCCCCGATTTTAACCTTAGAATTGCAGCGGCCGCTAAAAAGCTCAATATACCTGTTTTATATTATATCAGTCCTCAAGTTTGGGCATGGAGACCAGGCCGTGTCAAAACAATTCGAGAGCTTGTGAACCATGTTGCTGTTATCCTGCCCTTTGAGGAAGATTTTTACAAAAAACACAACGTGCCGGTAACATTTGTAGGACATCCCTTGCTGGACAATTATACACAGAACGATTACCATCAGTCCGGCACTTTGGAGACAAAGAGAAAATCCGGCCAGCAGGTCCTTGATAGCAAAATGGTTGAAAATGAGAATCATGGAATGCCGGTAATAGGCCTTCTTCCGGGTTCCCGAGACAGAGAGGTTATAAGACATCTTCCAGTAATGCTGACCGCTGCGAATATTTTGCAGAACCGGCTCAAGAACATAAAATTCATAATTTCTATAGCACCCTCTGTTGAAAAAAAATACGTTGAAGAAATATTAAAAAAACACAAAGAAATATCAGACTGCGAATTAGCGACTGAAGATGTTAAAAAAGTATTTGAAATGTGTGGGATAGCTGTAGCTGCTTCCGGGACTGTTACATTAGAAGCTGCGATTTCCGGCACCCCCACAGTAATAATTTACAAGGTATCTCCTGTAAGCTACTGGCTGGGTAAATTAATGGTACAAGTTAAGAATTTCGGTCTTGTAAACCTTATTGCAGGGGAAAATATTGTCCCGGAATTATTACAGGATGAAGCATCCCCGGAAAATATAGCAAATAGTGTATTTAATATGTTAAATGACGCAAAA
>SDBT01013223.1_pt1 | contig 13243 bp, 12 predicted proteins | sample 2277101 | NCBI WGS metagenome assembly SDBT01 (sample SAMN10404973, study PRJNA504765) | marine sediment metagenome | isolation source: marine sediment core GS10_PC15, 103 cmbsf | place: Arctic Ocean: Southern Knipovich Ridge | collected 2010 | reverse complement strand
GGATTCGTTTCAACAAATAATATCTTTATTACATTATAAAGATGCAATTGAAGGCGTTTTGCTTCTTTGTAATCTCCGTTTAAAAAACTATGTACTAAATCATGAGTTTCTTTCGGCAAAATATTTGCAACGACCGAAATTACACCTGAGCCGCCAACGGCAAGCACCGGTAAGTTAACTTCATCACCGCCTGAAAAAAGAAGAAAATCTTTATCTACCAAAGTCATTATTTTAGTTATCTGGTCAAGAGAGCCACTTGCCTCTTTTATGCCTATTACATTCTTGCAATCCTTATAAATTCTAGCAACAGTCGCAGGCAAGATGTTACAGCCTGTTCTTGAAGGAACATTATAAATAATGATAGGTATGTCTACAGTTTCGGCTATTTTTTTAAAATGCTGATACAGGCCTTCCTGCATAGGCTTGTTGTAATAAGGAGTAATTATCAAAGAATAATCAGCGCCTACTTTTTTGGCGAATTCGGTTAAATCAAGGGCTTCTTGGGTTGAATTAGAGCCACATCCGGCAACTATAGGTATGCGTTTATTAACTGTTTTAACTGCAAGCTCTATTATCTTTTTGTGTTCAAGGTGGCTGAGAGTCGCGCTTTCTCCGGTTGTCCCGCACACCAATATAGCGTCTGTGCCTTTTTCTATATGCCACTCAATAAGACTTTGAAGTTTTTCTTCGTTAATTTCTCCTTTGCCAGTAAAAGGTGTGACTAAAGCAACAATACTTCCTTTTAACATAGTTCCTCCTCAATAAAAATTAATGTATCTAGGGTTATTCCTTTATTTTTATTGACTTCGAGGCGACACCGCCAAGAAGCCTTCCGCTTAAAGCATATTTCTCATCGCCATATTTTCATTGTCTCTTATTTTGTCATAAAAAGCTAACAACAAATCTATCAAATTATCACACTCTTTTTCATTAACCGGCAACCTATAAAGTGATACTTCAACTTTATCAGATTGAACGCGCACTACCGGTTTCTGATGATGACATTTAAAAAGTACTTTTTGAATCTTTCTATCTACCAGGCTTCTAGCAAAAGCAATATCATCAGCTTGTACGTCAAACTTAGACCAAAAGGTTACTTCACCTATGCGTAAGCTAGGCATTGAAGGATAAAGAGCTTCGGGGTCAATAAAAAGTTCCTTGGTGAATACATTGATCTGCTTAACGCTTTTAAAATCAACTTTCATAACGGCTTTTGAGTACCGTATCGGCTTTTCAAGCTTACTCCATTGATTAGAAACACAAACCTGGTTGTCTCCGTAATTAAATATAAAAAAAGGACCATCCTTGTTTGAATCTATCTTACCATTCCATTTAGAGGCTAAATCATCGAAAAGTAACACCTCCTTTCGCATAGAAGGCTTTTTGGTGACTATAACTATGATAACTAAAGAAGCTACCGCCAGTACAATTATAAGTATAATCGGCATAATTATTTATATTTTTAAGTTAAACCTCGCATATTCCCAAATAAACTAAAACAGCTTTTCCTTGCAACCAAACATCTGTTATTTTATTTCCCTTTTCTTTTTTGAAATATATGATTAAATTTTCTTTACCCCTTGTATGCACTTTTATTTTTGCATTAACATTACTCTTTTGGCCATCAACAACACAGCTTTTGATAATGGCTGAGGCGATTGACCCCGTACCACAGGCAAGAGTTTCCTCCTCCACGCCGCGCTCGTAAGTTCTTACTTTTATTGAATTATTTGCCATGATTTCTATAAAATTAACGTTTGTTCCCGTAGGCGCAAATTTTTTATGAAAACGTATCGCCCGACCTATATCATTAACATGAATTGCTTCTAGACCACAAACAAAGACTACGACATGAGGAACACCGGTGTTGATATAATTAACATGCATCTTCCTGCCTAAAACTTCAATTGGCAGAGAAATCTTTAAATCAAAGGGCTGGGGAATTTTAACTTTTACCGTATCAGAGGCTTCAACCTGCGCTTGCAGGTACCCCGCAGGAGTTTCAAACTTTAGAAGATTATCTGATGTAATATTAGCTATTTTTCTAGCCCATAAAGCTGCGCATCTAGCGCCGTTTCCACACATTTCGGCCTCGGAGCCATCAGCGTTAATAATACGCATTTTAAACAATGCCTTTTTAGAAGGCTCTATCATCAAAACCCCATCAGCTCCAACTCCTGTTTTGCGAGAGCAGTATTTCCTGGCAAAAACCTTGTAGGAACAAGTAAATGGCTTTTTCTTTAATGCGTCTATCAAAATAAAATCATTACCTGAAGCCTGAAATTTGTAAAACGTACACTGTTTCATGAAATCTTTTCCTTATCTATCAAATCTTCATAGCTCTCTCTTTGGCGCACGCACCGAATCTTAGAACCATCAACCAATAACTCCGCAGCCCGGGGACGGGAATTATAAGTCGAACTCATAGAAAAAGCATAGGCACCGCTGCCAAAAACCGAAATGTATTCACCTTCTTTAACCTGAATTTTTCTATCTTTACCCAAAAAATCTCCGCTTTCACAAATCGGACCGACGATATCAGACAGTTTTGAGTTCTTAGTTTTTCGTTTTAAGTTTTTAGTTATCGGTTCAATATTGTGATAAGCCCCATACAGAGAAGGGCGAATCAAGTCATTCATGGCAGCATCAACGATAACGAATCTCTTTTTAGGGGTTTCCTTTATGTACAAAACTTTCGCCACTAATATTCCAGCGTTACCAACAATAAATCTTCCTGGTTCAAGTATTACTTTTACCTTGAGAGGCTTAAGAAGCGGTATAACTTTTTTCGCAAAAGCCTCGGCTGTTTGAGGTTTTTCCTTATCATAAACTATGCCTAAGCCTCCGCCAATATTGAAATAAGAAAGATGTATTCCGTATTTCTTTAACTCAGTAAATAATTTAGCCACTTTCTTGATAGCATTAACATAGGGAGCACTCTGGGTTATTTGCGAACCAATGTGCATATGAATTCCTACTATGTTAACATTAGCGAACTTATATCTCTTTAAAATCAGTTCTTTTACTATTTTTTCGTCCATTCCGAATTTATTTTCGTACTTGCCGGTCGTAATATAAGAGTGAGTCTTGGCATCAACACCGGGATTAAAGCGAAGAGCGACGTTACATTGTTTTTTACAGCGAATGGCAATTCCATTTATTCTTTGCAATTCTGTAACTGACTCAACATTAAACATCAATATGCCTTTTAATAAAGCATCTTCTATTTCCTGCTCAGTTTTACCTACAGAAGCATAGACTATTTTTTGCGCCGAACATCCTGCTTTCTTAGCTCTATACAGTTCTCCTCCTGAAACTATATCAAGACCAGCCCCCTTGCTCACAAGAAGCTTCATTATAGCCAAATTTGAATTAACTTTCACCGAATAGCAAATCAAAGGATCAAGACTCCTGAAAGCTTTCTGTAATTTAACGAAATGCTCCATGAGAGTACGCTGACTATAAATATAGAGCGGCGTGCCAAATTCTCCTGCTAGCTTTTTTACGCTAGCATTTTCACAATATAAAGTGTTACCCTTAAACTTAAAATAATGCATTATAAGGTCTATTTATGTTTTCGAGGCTTTTTTGACGCGGTCTTTTTATGGCTCGACAATGATTTCTTCGATGAAACAGCATATTCAGGATTCATTATTCTCACAACCTCTTTATGCGATAACTTGTTGTGAAACTTTTTTAACACTTTATCCGGCAGTTCTTTTACCTTAACGCGTGAATCCTCGGCAAAAATCATTAATCTTCCGATTAAGTTGTGAGCCTGACTAAAAGGAACACCCTTTAGTACCAGAAATTCCACTAATTCCGTAGCATAAAGCTCATCGTCACTAAGAGCTTCGTCAATTTTATCTTCATTTAAAGTAACTTCATTAACCAAACGAGCCATAATTTTTAGTTCTTCTTTAATAACCTCTGTTGAAGCAAAAAGAGGCTCTTTATCAAGCTGCATGTCCCTATTATAGGTAAGCGGCAAAGCTTTCATGGTTGTCAAAACCGACATAAGATTTCCGTAAATTTTTCCGGTAGTACCGCGCACCAACTCAAGAAAATCAGGATTCTTTTTGTGCGGCATGAGAGATGAGCCTGTGCAAAACTGTTCAGGCAAATTGAAGAATCCAAATTCCTTAGTAGAATAAAGAATAAAATCTTCGGCCATGCGTGATAAATGCATCTGAAGCATAGCTAATATACTTAAAAATTCAATAACAAAATCACGGCTAGCCACATTATCTAAAGAATTTCTTACTGTCGTTGAATGTGAACGTCTGTCTTCATGTTTTATCTTAGACAAAAACTGTCTTATAGCTTCACTATATGCTGATCTGGGGATAGCGCTCCCGGCAAGCGCGCCTGACCCTATATAAATAGATGACTTCTTCAAAAAAGAATCGATGCGTTCGAAATCTCTTTCAAACATACAAAAATAAGCACCGGTATAACTAACAAATGAGACTACCTGAGCACGCTGAGTATGGGTATACCCGGGAATAAACGTTTTACCATATCTTGTGCCAAAATGATTAAGACTGGATAGTAATATATTTAACTCACCTGAAATATAAATGCCTTCTTTATAACAATACCATTTCTCATCAAAAACAACCTGATCGTTCCTTGAACGTAAAGTATGAAGCTTTTGAGAAAGAGCCCCTACTTTTTTAGCCACTCTGTTGTGAACATCAGTATGAATATCTTCAGAGTTAAAATTAGGCTTAAAACTACCCTCCAGGACTTCACGAGCAATATCATTTAAAGCTGTGATAAGCCTACGCGACTCATTAGGATTTAACAGGCCGGCTTCTTTAAGGGCTATCACATGTATGATTGAATGATACAAATCATATTCTATTAATTTGTAGTCATATTGGATCGATTTTTGAAACTTGAAAAAATCTTTATCTATAGGCTTTTTGAATCTTCCACCCCAAAGTTTATCTTGCATAACCACTCCCTACTTTTGATTGTGTTATGTACAATGTGTAATGTTTATAAAATAAAAAATTAATCACTCTTGCGACCTCTCACTTGTGTCTTGTGTCTTGTAACTTGTAAACGGCATACTCCAAATATTAATAAATCCTTCGGACCACCCCCTGTTAAAAGTATCCTTTTGGCCATATGTAGCCAAAGCCTCATTGTATAGTGAGTTTTTTGAAAAACGTTTTGCAATAATGCAATTACCTTTATATAATTTAAGAGTTATCTCTCCACTGACCGGATTTTGAGTTTTTTCAATAAAAGCGTCTAGAGAATCCTTTAAATGAGTAAACCATAACCCTTGATATACAAGCTGGGCATATTTTAATGAAACTATATCTTTAAAATAAAGGGTTTCCCTGTCCAGTGTCAAGGCTTCCAGTTCCTTATGTGCAGTATGCAAAATCCAAGCTGCCGGAGCTTCATAGACTTCCCTTGATTTTATACCTATGGTCCTATCTTCAATCAAATCGCTCCTGCCTATACAATGCTTGCCCCCTATCTTGTTAAGTTTATCTATCATGCCAGTAAAACTAATCGAATTGCCGTTTAACTTAACAGGCCTGCCCTTGTTAAAAGATATCTTTATGTATTGAGGCTTATCAGGGGTCTTACTAAGGCTCTGAGTGAAAATATAAGGATCTTCTTTGGGTTCATTATTTAAATCTTCGAGCATACCGGCCTCGATACTCACCCCCCAGATATTTTTATCAATGCTATAGATCTTCTTTTTCGTCGCTTCAATAGGTAGATTTCTCTTCTTTGCGTATTCTATTTCAGAATCCCTTGAGGTAAGATCCCAAATCCGAAGCGGCGCAATTATTTTAAGTCGTTGGTTTAAAGACTTAACCCCCACATCAAGACGAACCTGATCATTACCTTTAGCAGTACATCCATGAGCCACAAAATCAGCCCCTTCTTTTTTAGCTACTTCAACTAAATGCTTAGCTATTAAAGGCCTTCCCAAAGCTGTGCTTAATAAATATTTACCCTGATATACCGCTCCCGCTAATAACGAAGGCATGATATATTCATTAGCAAATTCTTTACGTAAATCTTTAATGTATATTTTCGAAATGCCTGACTGTTTGGCTTTTTTATTAAGTTCAACGGGCGAAAATTCACTTCCTAAATTAGCAGAAAAACAGACCACTTCGTAGCCTCGCTCCTTTAACCAAGCGACACAGCAGGAAGTATCAAGTCCTCCGGAATAAGCAAGTATAACCTTCTTCATATTTTCTATCCTCTAAATCTGTGCTAATCTGCGTCTTTAAACAGATGAAGCAAAATAGCTTTGGCTGTATGCAAACGATTTTCTGCCTGTTGAAAAACAACCGAATTCTTACCATCAATAACGCTGCTCGTTATCTCTTCTCCCCGATGAGCTGGAAGACAATGCATCACTATGGCACTATCTTTTGCTTTAGATACGATTGTATCATTTATTTGGAAATTTTTGAACGCTTTTTTTCTCGTTTCTTCATCGTCACTACTTCCCATAGATACCCAAACATCAGTATAAATTACATCGGAATCAGCTGCCGCATCTTGGGCTGAATTAATAACGTCTATAGTGGCTCCCGAAACCTTAGCAAGAGCCTTTACACTTTCTAATACTTTGCTTGAAGGCTCATGGCCAACTGGTGTTGCCACGCAGATATCACCTCCGAGAATGGCTAAAGCATACATCAAAGAATTACATACGTTATTGCCGTCTCCTATGTAAGCAACTTTGAGACCTTTAATCCTACCGTATTTTTGAACAATAGTCATGATGTCAGCAAGAGCTTGAGAAGGATGTAATAAGTTGCTTAACCCGTTTATCACCGGAATTTTAGAAAAGTTAGCAAATTCAGAAATAGTGTCGTGCGAAAAAGTACGTAACACCACTACATCCAAATAAGAAGCAAGCGTAGTAGCAACGTCAGATACTTTTTCACGCTCACCAAGCTTTATTTCAGAAGACGTATAATAAATAGCTTGGGCCCCTAATTGCAATGAACCGATATAGAAAGCAGTTTTAGTGCGCAGCGATGGCTTCTCAAACAAAAGGCCCACGTATTTTCCACAAAGCTTCTTAGAAAAAGCCTGAGGCTTTTTTTGGATTTTAATGGCTAAATCCACTAAAGCCTCTATCTCCTTCGGCTCAAAATCTTCTAATGCTATAAAATGCTTCATAATTATTTACTGCCTGTGTTTAGATAACACTTTATCCAATATATCCAAACCATATTCTATTTCATATTTACTAACGTTTAAAGCCGGCATAAGGCGCAAAACATTTTCGTGAGTACAATTGATAAGCAATCCCTTTTTAAGGCATTCTGAAAATATAGACTGTCCGGGAATTTTTAGTTCCATGCCTATCATTAAACCTTTACCGCGCACCTTATCTATAATAGGGTGCCTTTGTTTAAACTCACCTAATTTTTCTGATAAAAATTCTCCCTGCTCTAAAACATTCTCCAATATACCGTCCTGCTCTATTATGCTAAAAGCCTCATACGACGCTGCTGTTACCAAAGGTGAACCTCCAAAAGTAGAGGCATGCATGCCTGGACTTATAACATTAGAAATCTTTTTATTAACAACGATAGCAGAGATCGGAACTCCCGCACCTAAGCCTTTTGAAAGCACCATAACATCGGGTTTAAATCCATAATATTGATAAGCAAATAACTTGCCGGTACGGCCCATTCCTGTTTGAACCTCGTCAACAATAAAAAGTAAATTTCTCTTCTTACATAATTTAGCTACTTCTTTTACATAAGAAACACTAGCGATATTAACGCCACCTTCTCCTTGAATAAGTTCAAGCAACACTGCAACGGTCTTTGAAGTTATCTTTTTCTCTATAGCCTGAATATCGTCAAACTGAACTTCTTTAAAACCGGGAACAATCGGTTTAAAAGGATCCTGGTATTTTTTCTGACCTGTAGCTGAAAGTGCGGCAAAGGTCCTTCCATGAAAAGAATTTTTCATGGTTATAATTTCATAGCGCTTGCCCTTACCAAAAAGACGGCTTATTTTTACAGCACCTTCAATAGCTTCGGCTCCGGAATTTCCGAAAAAAACCTTTGAAGGAAAACTTTTTTTAACAATTACCTCAGCTAGCTTAGCCTGCTCCTTAAAAAAAAGATTATTAGGAAGATGAACCAGATTCTTAGACTGTTCGGATATTGCTTTCGTTATCCTGGGATGACAATGCCCCAAAATCGAAACCCCCCATCCGGGAAAAAGATCAAGATAACGCTTACCTGCTTCATCCCATAACCAACTCCCCTTTCCCTTAACAAAAACAGGACCTACCCTGGTATAGGTATTAAGTGAATACTTCTGAAATAATTGTTTTGTATGATTTGACATATCGTTATATAAAATCCATCGGATATTGAAATACAGTAGAAATATGTTCGGCTGTTGCCGAACGAAATATATAGAAACTCATTGTTAGTCGTGACAATGTATTTCTATCGCATTTCTATTGTATATCTATTGTATTTCTAATGTATAGCCTATTTGATAATTTCCGTACTAATGCCCTGATCAGTAAAAATTTCCAATAAAAGAGCATGCGGTATTTTAGCGTCAACTATGTGAGCCTTGCCTACCCCGGAATTAATAGCCCCGGCAGCGGCACGAATCTTAGGAATCATGCCCTCATCAATAGTATTTTTATCAATCAACTCTTCTATCTCGGCAACTGTAATAGTTGAAATCAAAGAGTCTTCATCGCGGGGATCACCCATAACCCCAAGAACATTAGTCAAAAGAACTAATTTCTCAGCCTTTAGTTTAGAGGCAAGAAAAAAGGCTGCTTCATCAGCATTTATATTGTACGCCTTTCTATCATCTGAAACACCCATTGGGCAAATCACCGGTATACTTGTAGATAAAGCTTTCTCAAGCGCTGCCTCATCAAAATTAGTGACTTCACCAACATATCCCAAATCAACTTCACTCTCTTTCTTAGTTGCGGTTAAAAATCTATCCGAATTCTTAAACCCAACAGCCTTTACCCCATGGCTTTCGATTTCTCTGACTATAACATCATTCAACTTATTAAGCTCTTCTTCGACAATTTTCAATGTCCCCTTATCGGTAACCCTTACGCCTGCAACAAAATTGCTGGTTATTTTCTCATCTTTCATGCGTTCGGTTATGTTAGGACCGCCACCATGAACAATGATAGGCCTTATCCCGGCATAGCGCAGAAAAGCAATATCTTCAAGCACCGATTTCCTAACCCTTTCCTCTCCTAAAATAGAGCCTCCGTACTTTACCACAAATATTTTTTTGTGGAATTTTTTGATATACGGTAAAGCTTCAATCAAAACATCGGCTTTTCTTATAGCTTCTTGCACCATGACGACACTCCTGGTTATCAATTATATTCAGCGTTAATCTTAATATATTTTGGCGTTAAATCGGTAGTATAGACTGTCCACTTATGCTTGCCTCTTTTAATATCTATGACAATAGTAATATTTTTATTTTTAAGACTATCAGCTTTAATCTCAATATCTTCTCTAACCTTAATTCCACTCTGCCCAAGAGCGGAAATTATCCTGCCCCAATTGGTATTAGCACCATAGAGAGCACATTTAAATAAATTCGAATTAGCAAGGCTAAAAGCACCACGTTTCGCCTCTTGTTTGTTTTTTGCACCCTTAATGGTAATAGTGATAAACTTACTTGCTCCTTCACCGTCTTTAATGATCATTTTAGCAAGCTCCAGACAAACGCCTTTGATCTTTCTAGCTACTAAGGCCTCGTCTTTGCTAGATAACTTGATCTTGCGACTGGAAATAAAAAATACTGTATCATTTGTGCTCATACAACCGTCAACACTAATAGAATTAAAGGTTTCATCAACAGCCTCTTTAGCTATGCCTTTAAATAAATTGTAGGGTATATCTATATCAGTAAGAATAAAACCCAGCATAGTTGCCATATCAGGATATATCATGCCGGCACCTTTGGCGAAACCGGAAATAACAGTTTTTTTTCCTGACAAAGTAAGAGAATCACAAGCTGTCTTAACAAAAGTATCAGTGGTAAGAATACTTTGGGCAAAATCATCACTTTTATCAGTAAGGCTTTTGACCAATTTGCTTATATTGCTGATTATTTTTCGCTTGGGTAGAGATTTACCGATGATACCGGTTGAAGCTATAAGTATATTTTTCTTATCGACTGATATGTATTTAGCTAAGGCCTCTACGATGTCATTGGTGTCCTGTAGCCCCCTCTTATGAGAACAACAGTTAGCATTACCGCTATTTACTAATACCGCTTTAGTTTGGCCTGTTATGTTTTTTTTGCTAACAGTAATAGAATAAGAAGGGTTAGCATTCTTGGTAAAAACACCAACGGCTCTGCCTTTATCGCAAATGTAGATAAGGCCTAAATCCAATTTTTTCTTCTTTATCCCGCAATTTATACCGGATAAAATAAAGCCCTCTGGCAATTTCATTTTAGCGCAACCCTAGCGTCTCATCAAAACCTAGCATGATATTCATATTCTGCACAGCCTGACCAGACGCACCTTTTATGAGATTATCAATAGCACCTACTATGAGTATTTCTTTTCCTTGCTTCCCAAAGCCAATATCGCAGAAATTAGTATTAACAACATCTTTCAACTGAGGTAATTTCTGGCCAAAATATCGCACAAAGGGTTCATTTTTATAGCATTCTTGATAAATGCCATTAAGGTCAGACTCACTTATGCTTTTGGTTAATTTTGCATAAATTGTCGTAAATATACCTCTTTCAGCAGGTATTACATGAGGTGTAAAACGTAATTTGATGTCCACATTCGCTATATCAGAAAGAATTTGCTCGATCTCCGGTAAATGCTGATGGTTAAACGGCTTATAACCAAAAAGATTGCCGTTTAGATGAGCATAATGGTACTCTAAGGCGGCTTTTCGTCCGGCTCCGGTAATGCCTGATTTAGCATCAATAATGACATTCTCTATAAGACCTTCTTTTAATAAGGGAGCTGTGCTCAATATAGACACTGTAGGATAGCAGCCGGGATTTGCTATTAATTTTGCATTCTTAATGTTCTTTCGATAAAATTCAGGTAAACCGTAAACAGCTTTTTCTAAATTATCAGCGTCCGTATGCTTTATTTTATAGAATTGTTCATAAATCTTTGAATCCTTAAGCCTGTAATCAGCAGAAAGATCTATGACTATTTTCTTTTTCTTAAGAAATACCGGGGCAATTTGTAAAGAAATCTTGTGAGGTAAGGCTAAAAAGACTACATCACATTTACTTGCTGCTTCTTCAATGTCTAGATTCTTGCAGACCATATCTAATTTATGTTTAAAAGCAGCAAATATTTCCGAATAGGGAAGGTCTTTCTCGATCTTAGCACAAATATAATTAACTGTAACTTTAGGATGCCCGAGCAAAATATTAATCAGTTTTTCACCGGTAAAACCAGTTGCCCCTATAACTGCGACATTAATTTTAGTATTATTTGTCATCGAACACCTCTGTTTTGCTATTCAGTGAGATCCCGATGAGTGAAACGAAATCGGGAAAGAACACTCCCTATGGTAAATGCTATGATAAACCAAAAACTAACCATAGTCAATATATTTAGGATTAAAGCTATTTCGAAGGTTTTTTAAGCAAAATCGGGCTTGATAATTAAAGAATCACCAATCTCAAGGCTCGAACGAATAACCGTGCCGGGAGAAAATTCAATAGTAATAGCGGATTGATAGCAAAAAATCAGTTTCCAAGGCTTAATCGACGGGCAAATGCGCACAACCCTGCCATTTTTATCCAAAAATACCAGGTCAAAAGCAAAACGCATGAAAAAAGTATGTATAGAAGGGGCTTTATAGAAAATAATGGCTTCCTGCTCATGCATTCCTTTTCTAAACATAAGACCTAACATCCGTAGCAAGAAATTATCAGCGGCCTTCGCCTTAAGGCTAACCGAGGTGCCGTCTTTCTTGCTAATAATGTAGTGTTTATTTTTCATGATCGTAAACTATTTATTACATCTTGGGGCAAACCTTTAGGTTTGAAATCCTTACCGACGCAAACCAATTGAGTTACGGCACTCACTAGAGACTGTTCACCCCGCTCAATAGTTTGAGTAAACTCAAGAGTTACGTTTTTTGTCTTAGTTGCGGTTGTCTTTATAACCAGCTCATCAGCATAACGGGCCGGTAATCTGTAATCAATCTTAACGCTTCTAACCACAAAAAGTATGTCTTTAGAAGACAACTCTTTTACTGGAAAGCCTTTTTCAGATAAAAACTCAGTTCTAGCCTCTTCTAAATATTTCAAATAGTTAGCGTAATAGACCACACCTCCACAATCAGTATCATGATAATATATTTTCTTCTTTATCGTATGCATAGCAGGTATTATAACACTAATCAATGAACACTTCACTCAACATTTGGGCAGATTCAACTAATCTTAAAAATTCAGCCCGATAGCCCCAACTATCTGCACCCTTAGCTTTTTTAGCTCTTTTTAGAATACTTTCATGTGAAGCATTGGCTTTGTACTGGGAATTTCTAAGCAGCAAACCAAATTCAGCAACAGCACTGGCAAAGATGAAATTATCCGAAACCGTGCCTTTTAAGTTTTGGCCGACTTCTTTAGATATCAGTTTACTTACATCTGAATCAGGCTCTTTATAGCGTAATTTTACCATAAGCAACTGATCACTAGGCCTTACCTTGACTTCCTGATACTTAAGATCATCAATAGTTGAAAAATGTTCTTTTGTGTCTATATAGACTATTTCATACAAAGCAGTAACCGCATGACCGGCGCAAAGGATGCCGGCATCTTTTGTGTCATCATTAAATTCTTCCTTTTTTCTATTTTCATAGCCTATAAGTCTATAAGCTTTAATTTTACCCGGGTTAAATTCAATTTGGATCTTCACATCTTTAGCAATAGTAAAAAGCATTGAGGGAAGCTGCTGTATGAACACTTTTTTTGCTTCCAAAGTGCTATCTATGTAATAATAATTACCATTACCTGAATCTGCAATTTGCTCTAATTTTGAATCTTTATAATTGCCTGTCCCAAAACCAAGGACTGTTAAAAATATTCCTTTCTCGCGCTCTAACTCAATTAATCTCACCATTTCGCCGTTGCTTGATACACCGACATTGAAATCTCCGTCCGTTGCCAATATTATTCTATTATTAGCGCCTTTAATGAAATTTTCCTCGGCTATTCCATAAGCTTTCTTAATACC
>SDBT01013222.1_pt1 | contig 13243 bp, 16 predicted proteins | sample 2277101 | NCBI WGS metagenome assembly SDBT01 (sample SAMN10404973, study PRJNA504765) | marine sediment metagenome | isolation source: marine sediment core GS10_PC15, 103 cmbsf | place: Arctic Ocean: Southern Knipovich Ridge | collected 2010 | reverse complement strand
ACCACGCTGAGTTAGTTCCTTTCTCAATGAACCACACCCGGTTCTTCCAAATAGTAACATAAACCAAATCTGCATCTGCGTTACCCGGCCCTGTGACCGTAGGAGTAGTCCAAGCATCAGTTGACTCTGTATATATTCGATACCCATTGGCAAGGTCACAAACTAAAAGTATCCTAGCCCCTGCATCATTAGTGAAGACTTCATATGAGCACCACCCCGCACTAGAAGAAGTAATACTCCACCCATGATCTAACGTAGGAGATTCAGTAGAAGCTGTGACATCGTAGATACCGTTAGAAGTACACGCAAAGAGTTTATCATCAGATCCATCTTCATCAAGACCTTTATAAGGGATGATAGTCTTAACCTCGTCACCAGCAAAGCTATTCGCCCACTCAGCATATCCAGGACGTACTTTACACCCTAGAGAGGAACCATCTATATTCTTAGTGTAGATCGCATCAGTCGCTTGCATGGCAGCAAGTGAGGATATAGAATTAATCCCTGCTACTGGAGCTGGAACAGTCCCCGGACTAATGCTCAAGGTTAAACCCCGAAGTTAGTGTATGGGATATTCCTATAGTTAAGAAGAGGGATACGGTTGATGCCCATTCCAGCTGATAAAATAGGAGCACCTTTGTCTCGTCCCGACGCCTTCATATAGGAAGCCGTAAATGCTTGCAAAGCTGACTGTGAGTCAAACCCCTTAGCATCTAGAAACTTATACTTCAGGTACTGCACTATCATCACTGGTTTGAACAGGACGATGTCACCGTTGGCCTGTACTGTATCCTCAAAAGTATCTGGATCACTAATGGGGATAACCCAATCACGACTCATATATTCAAAGTTAATATCGAGCCCATCAGGTACTGGGTTGTCCGGATATACATTAAACTTATTCTCCATAATCCGAAAACTTACATAGATAGTTGAGTTAACAAGATTCCTCCCTTTCAGATAAGACCATTGCTGGGGAGAAAGAGGACCAGTTACGGGGAGACGATTTGTCCGATCCCAGCCCGTTTGGTTGATCATGTATCCGAAGTCAGCTGGAAGATCATAATCTCCATCATCCGTATCTGATGTCAAAATACTGTGCTCTCTTCGCATATAATCCCACTCGTGCGACTCAACTAAATCTTGCCCACAAGAAGTAATTAAATTACGAAGTTGTACAAATGATGGATCAGTAGAAGCAAATATATCAGATGGAGGAGTCAGCCCAACTTCAATAGCTGCTCGCTCTATAACATCTTCTGCTGCGATATATCTTAGTGTCATGTTTAGCCCTTACTAAAGAACCCCGGCTTTTTATCAGGTTCGCCACCTTCCAATGTCTTGAGCCTACTTTGAAGAGCTTCAACGGTATCCCTGAGCTCAATAATACTGACATCACGAGTTGCAAGTTCTTCTTGCAACTGCAAAATTGGAGCTTCACCTTTAGAAGCCTCAAGGTATTCTTGAGCTCGTTGCTTGAGTTTATTGATGCCCATAAACTTTTGAGCATTTGCATCAGTAACATTCGCTAACTGCTCAACTGTGCGAATGTTAAAGTACTCCAACTCAGCAACTTGAGCTTTAGACAAGAAACCCCATTCTCCCAAAGGAGTACCGTCCACCAGTTCTTGTTCATTGTTCTTAAATGCAGCGTACTGGCGAGGGAACCTTTGTTTATCCTGGTCACGAATCTCACGAACGACAATATTGTCCTTATCGCCCGGGACCATGATACTAATGAATTCAGTATCAAGGAAAATGGGGCGTCCAGCTTCGAGAGAAGCAGCCCGGTCTTGCAATGGTTCAATAAAGAATTTAACGTACAGATTCTCATCGCCACGAAAACGATCGTGGTCCCTCATTGCATTTTGTGTCATAGCCAAATCAGCCTCTTGCATTTTATTCTCCTTATTCTAGTATGCCAAGTATACCGCTATATAGTGAGTCAAGGCAAGCACTACAGGTCTATTACCATGCGACCATCTACTGTACGAACTATAGCTCTTAAACCAAATCCTCCGACTACAGTAGTGGATCCTTGAATGCTACTATCATCCACGCTGAACCCCTCAGGCCATAGGTTTGCTACTGCTGAATCAACACAGAATCGTATACCTGACGTTGTATGAAGTATTCCATTGATAGATGGTTCTCCCCCTACAGGAGAATCAAATGTGATATACATAGCCCCGTTTAGAGTATGACGAGTACCCGCTAAGAAGATATCTCCTACTCCCCCTCCGAAAGTTCTAGCTACACTCACAGCGTGTACTGAGCCGGCAGCATCAATAGTTGTACCATGAGAAAAGAATGCCGCAGGGTTATCTAGAACTAAGGCTCCCACCGTAAGGGAGGAGGGGACAGACTCAGCACTGGGGATAGCTCCAGCATCTTGTATTATAAGCTGAATCTCAATAACTTGGTGATCAGTGGGTATATTTTCTCCGGAAGCTATTTCTCCCACAGTTCCTGTAATTCCCTGTGTGGGCTGAGCAAAAGAAGCATCAGTTGGTAGGTTTTCTCCGGATGCAATTTCGCCCACTGTACCTGTTATTCCCTGCCTAGCAGATAAAGCTACGACAGCATCAGTTGGGAGATTCTCAGCAGACGCAATTTCACCGACTGTACCTGAAATCGTTTGAACACCGCCTACAGGTATATTGATGATAGCATCAGTAGGTATATTCTCCCCCGAAGCTATTTCTCCAACAGTTCCAGTGATGCCCTGAGCTACGTTAGCTACGACAGCATCAGTTGGTAAGTTCTCTCCTGAAGCTATCTCTCCTACTGTGCCAGTGATGCTCTGTCTAGCTGACAGGGCCACGATAGAATCAGTTGGTAAGTTCTCTCCTGAAGCTATTTCACCTACTGTCCCTGTAATACCCTGAGCTACATTAGCTACGACGGAATCAGTGGGGAGATTCTCTCCTGAAGCAATTTCTCCTACTGTACCGGTGATACCCTGACCTACAGATAAAACAGCATCCGTGGGAAGGTTTTCTCCTGAGGCTATTTCACCTACAGTTCCTGATATAGCCTGATGGACTGCCGCAGCGACTATAGCGTCTGTTGGGACATTCTCTCCGGAAGCTATTTCTCCTACTGTTCCAGTAATGGCTTGCCTAGCAGTGAGGGCTATTACTACATCAGTAGGAACTGATTCCCCAGACGCTATTTCTCCGACTGTACCACTAATAGTTTGCGTGGATACAGAAGGAACGCCTTGCCGCGTTATGATTTGTCGTTGTGGCCTAGCCCGGCCTAACCGGGACATCGCTTAAACCTCTATTTCGACCCAAGCTATCGCATTTATTGCGGCTGCGGCCGTAGAACGAATGCGTAAAGCACTGACGGCCTCAACCACCCGCTCGTTGCCGAGTGAAAATTCCCACGCTCGTTCACCAGTTGGCTGCACAAATTGGGTGTCGAACACCCTTGACGCAACAATCGAGCCCTCGGCGCTGGCGTCAAAACCAGTCGCGGACACGCCCAGATCGAAATAAGTGGCAGGCGCTGTTTTCATGGCAATCGCATCAACGGCGACAATCCCTGCGGCCGCGTGCGCAGTAACAGTACCGAAAATCGTGCCGGTCTCAATTAGTTCCCACTGTACACCAGCAGCAGCAGCGGCACCATCCATCGACACGCCCCAAGCTTTGATCTTCATCAACAGCGCCGTGACGCCCTTGACTTGCAGATGCGTGAGGATGACCGCGCCTGTTGTCAACGCTAACTGTGCCGCGACAGTCGGTGCTGGTCCGTTATATATCCTATAAATAGCCATAATTTTCTCCTAGTAATTTGCAGCTCTGGAAACTGCTTGCGAGTGTACCAGAGGTCGCTCAATTAAAGTAGCGCCTGCTGCGGCTGAAAACTCCACGACATTATAATCGTAGTCCATTAAGCTGGCACTTCCAGAGCGGGTAATTGTAACCGAATCGACCTCACCGGCTGTGATATCGAGCGTATGCCGACAGTAGTAATCCTCTGGTGTAATTTCAGTAGAGGCGTCACTTTCACCGTGATTTTGCGGTGAAGAATTTGTCATCGGAACCGTCTTATTTTCATCAGGCTTGGGTGAAAAAGTCGAACTAGTCGCACTAGCTGTTGAGATAGCAAGTTGAATCTGTCCGTGTTCAACAATAGTGTCATCTAAAAATTCCACGACCTCGTAGGCCATTACGTCCGTAGAGCTATTTGATCCTTGATTGCCCCGCGTGACCGACAAAGTTGTGTCATCGGTCAGTTGCATCGTATTGGTGGGTTTAAATTCTGTGCCCGCAGTTTTATCAGGACCGCTATGGCCAGGATGATTTATCCAAGACTTACCAGTATCTACTGAGGTAATCGTGCCGGTATTTGATTCACCTGATCCAGTAATGTCAATGGTGCCGCGCTGCACGTCGACATCGGCATCATTAAATTCAATGACCTGATAGGCCGTATCTTCACCATTGTTCGGTGTTTCATCGAAGCGAATTCGTAAATTTGTCACGCTAGTTAACGTCGAGCGTCGCTGTCCACCACCATTGCTAAAATTAACGCCTTGATTCCTACTGAAAATAGTAACAGCACGGTCTGTGTTGCCTACCGTAGAAATTGTTTGGTCATTATCATTTGAAGAATGTGAGTTCATACGACCACGCTGGATACCCGACGATCCGAGCGAATCAATTTCAATTACCCAATAACGCAAGGTCACAGTCCGGGCGCTACCTGACTGATCCCGTGTCCACGTTAACTGTGTGGTGGACGTGAGTTCGAGCGTAAATTCATGCCGACGATTACGGCCAAGTTCGTCGGCATTACTAGATGAAAATATAATTAATGTATCAGCATCAACGACGGCAGTAATGGTGATCGTGCCACTAGTTCCATCACTAGAAATTATCGTGATTTCGCCAGTTTCGGGTTGCTGCTTGAGGTCCGGCATCAGCTCACCGCAAGGATATTGACAGATGCCTCGAGTTTGAATTTGTCAGCGGACCGAATTAGATAGTTTCCAGGTAGACGGGCCTTCACAGCTCGGGAAGCAACACCAGCGATAAACTCAAGCTTTAAGCGTTCATCCATACCATTTACCGACTCAAAAGGCAGTAACCTCATACCAGAAAATGATGTATTTACTGTGCCGTCAGAGCGTAATAGTTCGACAGTAAAATTCACCGAATCGACACCATCTGAGTCCATGATAATGATGCCCTCATTAACATCCGGCGCACGATCAACCGTAATGCGAACTGTAGGACGATTATCAGGAGGTACGACTAACTGTGTGCCATCCCATTGAACTGAAACAGAACGACCCTCAGCACTTATCTGATCTCTCAGTGTGCGATAATCAGCAATCAGTGTATTATCAGTCGCATCAACATATATACGAGAGCCTTCATCTGGAGGCAATTCTGTAGCTCGGCCGCTTTCGTGAAAGCCTGTGACATTACCATTATCTACTACAAGCCACTTCATTAATTCATACTTCTAGATACACTAAAATTCTGACCAAGAAGTTCCTCTCGCTGATTAACGAGTTTAAGTTGTCTGCCCGATAACTTTCGTTTTTCACCCCCAAGACGAGCAATTTCTTTGGTAATCTTATCTGCTTTCTTTTCAAGCAGAGCTTGTTTAATCACAGATTGAAAACTCATAGTGCTGGCCTCTTAGTAAGGGTAGGAACCCCTACAGATCCTCGTGATTTAATACTCTCAATGCCAATAGCAACATCTTTCCTCCAAAACGGAAGTAACCGACGAAGATTTTTGCCAAAAAGAGCTTCCTTAACCGTTTCATCTTTAATTATAGGATTATCTGACAACCCTACAGGAAATCCTGCTCTTTGCATAAGAGCATTATCCGCAATAATTTGGTTCGCCTTGCAATATTCCTCACACTTACGCGCATTAATAGTAAGTGACCGTGAAAAAATATCAGCAAGCTCCCATGGGAATTCAGTAGCTACACCATCAATAACAGCGATAACTTTATCACCTTGATCAAAACATTGTAGCCTATGATCCGTCATAATTTGAAAATCCTATCTGTAGCAGATGACCATGTTATGTCAATATTACCCCCATCAGGAGTAAGAGGAAGACCCGTTGCGGTATCAATGTTAGCAATGAGTTCAGACGTAGATTCCGTTCCCGTCTCGTGGAAAATAGTTATGGAGTCAAATATATCTCCTGTAGCACCCGTGAATGCAGGAGAAAGATCCGTTGCGTCAGCTACGCCGAGAGTTACTGTCTTACCGGCGAAGTTACCAGACTCAAACTCCCTAGCCGCAGCAAGAATGTCATCAAGGAATTCATCTGTGTCAATGTTGAGGGGATCATCTGATTCATCATACGAAATAACTCGTATATCGTCTGAGACCCAAGCAATTTGCCCCTCTAGAAAATTTTCTCGACCTAAACCGTAGAGTGCATTAGCCATGCCTTATCCTCTTAAAATGAACGGGGCCGAAGCCCCGCTCAAATTCCTTATGCTGCCGTTAAGCCTATAGATGGGTAGTTGAAGTAAGCATCCGCATTTGTTTCAGCAGACCCTCCACTCACTGTACCGAGGTACAGACCAATAATAGGTTCAAGTCCGGCAGTTGCCGCGTCGTCCAAAGCACCCGGAGTAGCTGTTGAGTGAAGAAGAGTTCCAACTGCGGCACTAGCAAGAGTACGAATAGACCCCTTACCGTATACCTGGAACCAACCCCAATCATTATCAGCTAGTGCTGCCATCGCAGCACCCACCATAGCCCCGACTCCAGAACCTGGAGCCGATGAAGTAGCGTCGATCATTTCCACCTCGTGACCACTATTAAATACACAAGCATATCCGGCGGCGGTAATGATTTCTTGAGCATGCCCGTAGACATAATACTTACTTCCATCATCGCCATCCAAACACCCGAGTGTACCGACCCGGAAAGCCGGAACACCAACAGCCGCAAGAACAATCTCTGCTGGGGAAATACCAATTGTTGCACCCATGATTTTCTCCTATGCGCCGTTGATTCGACCCTGGAATTGAATACCAGAGCTTGTTAAGTTACCCGCCCACGCCAGGATTTGAACTTCTGCATCTTGGTTCGTCGCATAACGACGATTCGGTGAAAGCGGAACCATGTTCCGTTTCGCGTGGGGACGATAATGGATGTACTTACTGTTAAGGAAGTACGCGGTAGAAGCAGCAGCGAAGCCACCAATACCACCATCAAGAACAACGTCAGCATCCATGTACTTGATCGATGGGAAGCCAAGCTTGCCGACTTCCGTACCCATGAACCTCTGTTGCGCCTGAAGAGACGCAAGATAAATAGCCCACAGAAGGCTATCCATCACGATGAGGTCAGGACGATCAGCACCACGAACAAGAGAAGCCCACATCGTATTCATTAAAGCTTGAATATTTGCAGACGTCGCTGTCGTAGCATCGTACTGGTTTCTCCAGAAAGTGAAAGTTGCCCTGTTAATTCCACCATACGTTCCTGTGGTGGGAGTCGTCGATACAGCAGCGTCAAGGCCGGTAATTTCTTTACCGCCTGATCCAGTACCATCCGAGTAAACACCCTCAGCACACAAGTTCGCCATAGAACTTTCAGAAACTTCAATGCGACTTTCTAGGAGGTCAATCATCTGCTCTTTACCGCTATTCTGGAGTTGCTCCAGGCCTGAGATGACGACTGGACATGCTGCTTGTTTGAAAGAAAACTCAGCAGCACTAATCACATCTTGAGCGGCGACGGGCAGAAGATCATAACCACTGTACCATCCAACATTGCCGTTTTCAGCGAAAGATAGTTCCTGATAAATCTTAGAACCACCAGAGACAGTTTTGATCCTGCCCCCCATATTCAGCTTTGCTAGAAGTACATTGTTTTTCGTGACGTTGTCAGCAATCTTGCGCGTACGGCTTTCAATCGTACTTGCAATAATATCACTAACATTTGGAAATGCCATGAAAAGGTCTCCTGGTTAAAAGAAAAATTCAGCTTTACACCTTGAGGAGACTGCCGAGGCTGGGAATCCTAGATATGGTCGCTCAGACATAGTGTACACCAAGAACGGGGGAAGTTGCAACCTTATACCCGACCTCCCTCTTCGAATTGTTCTGCAATAGATTCCCGTAAACTTTGATCTCCTTTAGCTGATCCACCCCCTGTAGGAGCAGACCCAGCTATAGATGAAGCAGCTTTCCTCTTGTTAGCTAATTCATCTCCTGAGGGGACTGCGGCTCTCTTACGAGCTGCTCTATGATCTATTACCTTCTTAACTTCAGGGGTATTCTGACAGGCAGCATCATAAGCTTGCTGGAGAGTTACAACTCGTCCACGTCTAGCCCCTAACTCCATTAAATCAGCCATCTCCTCTCTAACATCCTCATAAAACTCATGATCCGTTTCACTTTGGAACATAGAAAGATCTTGATTAGCTTGTTCAACGATAGCGGTACTATCTTGTTCTTGGTATCCTTGGAACCGATTCATGAAGTCATTCAGTGGGGCAAGCCTCTGATCAATGTGATCCATAATAGGGCTATGCTCTGGCCCAATATCCTGACCAGATAAGACACCATCTAGTATCTCAACATCAATAGCATAGTTCCCAATAATTTCAGCTATCAACTGAGCTTTTTGCGCGGGGGAACCCATAGTAAGCTGAGCAGCTGTCTGCATCATGCTCGTAATAGCTGCCGCAGGGGTGCTATTCTGTGCTTGTATAAGGTGTTGATAGGGACGAATAACATTCATGTACTCCTCAGCAACTCTACGATGCCCACAAGCCTGTTGAAGACCTCTTTGTATTTCAGTCTCCCGACGAGTAACTTCCTCCTGAACTTCAGGGGGTAATTTCTCCCAATGCTCTCTTACTGCCGGTTTCCACGAAGCTGGAGCTGCATATGATTTCTCTGATGTATCCTTTTTATCGTCTTTATCATCATCAGCATCACCTTTAGCTCCCAACTTCTCGGCATCTGGAGAAACTGGCTCATCATCATCGTCTTTGGCTCGTGCCTCTTTTCCAGACTCTCCTTCTCCTTCTTTCCCGTCTCCTTCTCCGCTCTTATCTCCGCCAGCATCTCCAGGAAGTTCTTCTCCTTTTCCTTCTTCCTCTTCGGAAGCCCGAAGGGACTCCTCGGTGTCCTCTGGGGATCCCCCTGTTTCTTCGACTTTTTCAAAGGATTCCTCCAATTGTTCATGTAATGTTTTAGGCACTTCGTTCTCCTTGTTCTATTGCGGCTCTAATAGCCTCAGTTCTTTCTTGTTTTCCTTGTTTTCCCGTAATGGCATCGCGATTAGCTTGGCCTATTGCAGCGACATCTTGATCCATTCCAGGTAAAGACTGAATAACGTCATTACGTTTATTATGATCCACAAGATCATACTTATTACGAATAAGAGAACCATCCACTGGGGATATGAAATTACCCTCAAAACGAAGGTCCTCAGAAATCCTAGGAGGAGGATTTAATATCTCCACCAACTTAGAAGTACCATCAGGCTGTTTAATCTGACGATATAATCTATGACCCGCTGTCATTTCCTCCTAACCCCGCTTTATGTGCATCAACTTCTTTTTGATTCTTAGTCTCAGCTTCATCCTGTATAATAGCAGCTTGCGACTGTGCAACTTCCTGTTTAATTTCCGCTTGCATTGAAGCTACAATAACCTTCAGTTCCTTCTGCATCTCAGCCATAAGTTCTTTAAGGTTGTTCTGGAATTTCTGCATTTCCTCCTGCATGTTGTTCTGATGCTTAAGAGCTTGAAGTTCCATAGTCTGGCCGTGCTTGGCAGCATCCGCTTGCATCTTAAGTTCAGCATCACTAGGTTCATCATCCTTCTTACCACCTCCAGCCTTCTGTGCTTTGAGCATACCATCAATAGCCTTGTCCAGTATACCCTCAACTTCATTGCTACCCTTAAAGCCAGACATTGTCCATCTAAGGATTTGCAGAAGGGGAGCCATTGCATTCTCGTCCAATTCTGCTAGTGGCATCGCAGCTGTAATAAACGAGGACAGAGCATTGATAAATTCAATCCTATCCTTCTTAAGAGCTTGGTAATCCAGCATAGCCATTGATTCAGGCTGGATCTTAATACGCCACATAGAGTCTTCAGGCGTCTTAATAAGTTCTAAAGCTTTCTCAGCATCCTCCGCGTTTGTAGATAAAAGTATATTGCTTCGCTTAACGATAGTTTCTGGACTGAAGTGTTTAGATATAATCTCAGCCTTGAGTGACATAATATCAGAAGCAAAACGTGCAAAGTCTTCAGAGAGTCCCTGTACGCGAACAGATGCAAACTGACGCTTCCCACTCGAAGCCTCAGCTGTCTCACGATCTGGACCATTTGCTCCCCTCATTATCTCTGACATGTTAGTAACTTCATACAGAAGCGCCATAGCATCTGTGCGCTGTTCTACTAACTTAGACAATACTTCGGCAATATCCTTAACTGGCATCCAAGCTACTTTACCATCTATAGCATTTCCTTCAGCAAAAGCAGCCCAGTTTTCAACGGGAATTAATTCATTATCCATACCTTCTTGCATCATACGTTTAATGCCATCTTGGGTAGAGTCATAAACTCCCACTACTCTCACCGCAGTCGTGATTATAGATATCCGCGTCTCTAATTGATCAATTTGGTTGTAGAGATCTTGGGCAATACTAAAGTCCGGCTGAGGCAAGAGTAGGGAAGTTGTTGTATTAGCGAGTAAAGGTTCCGGACAAGGCCAGAAACCAAATAATTCAAGAGGATCAATCTTCTTATCAAGAATCTTCTCATGACCAGCAGACCACCAATAGACACATTTTGTTTTCTTGTCCCAAATTTCCCAAACTTCAGCTCGATCCCAAGCATCCTTAGTTTCGTCTGCAGAAAAGCGTTGATCAACAACTGAGGACATTGACTTATTTTTATAAGTCAATTCTTTAGCTATAGCTTCACCAAAACGATCTGTAGCTTGATCCTTATCTACAAAAGCTCGAAAAGCAAGCCATGGAACTTCAGACCATGTTCGTGCCCAGCCCCATCTAACATCATCCCAGTGAACATACTCAACAAGAGCTTTTTCGTCAGTAATCTTCTCTTCGTCGTAACCTTCCTCAATAACCTCGTCATCATCATTAAGGATGTCATCAACATGGTCCACTTCAGACTCATATACATAGCGCACACGCGCAAGGCCAAATCCTGGGAGTAACCTATCCTCCAGACAGTACCCCAATACCGAAGTTGTATCATCTCCAGACGATTCAATATCTGTATTAAGCATTCTGTCTAAAATAGAACTAGCTACACGAGCTTGGTCATCTTGAGGATCAGCGTAGCGACGGGAAACATCCACTTTAGGGGCATTCCCGTAAATCATATCATTAAGAGTCTTTACATTAGAGTGAAATAGGTTTACGCGAAAAGCATATTGACTATCATCTTGAGCGTAGTCTTTTTCTTCCATACTACGACGATCTTGGTAGCGAGCTTGAATTCTATAACCCTGCTTGTGCCACCTCTTAATTCGTTTGTTCGCAGCAAGAATTTCTGCTGACCAGAAACGATACCAACCACCTGGAGTTCTCTTAAAGTCTTTTTTAGATTCTATCCTTTCAGTGGGGGCAAACTGGTCTACTTCCTCACTCATATCCTATTCCTATTCCAGTTGACCTTTTCTCGGTCATCAAACAGTTTATCAAGTGTGAACGGGGGAGGAACATAGATGTCTTGCCCCGTGAGGATAGCAGTGATTCCTTTTGTCTTAATCTTTTCACGAGCGACCAATGCTAAGTATCTAAATCCGTCTGATCCATGTGAAGACCAGTCATGTGCAGGTTTCGGCGAGAAGGCTCCAGTTACTTCATTCCATAACCGACGATAAGCTCTCAGAGCCTCAATTCCTTCGCTACAGTTCTGTTGATCAATATAACAGTGTGGCAGGATTAAGCGTACAGCATCGATACCGTCTTGTAAATCTAGCTTGGGTACGATTTCAATGTGCCATTCTTGATTCCCTTCCTTATCCTTTTGAGCCAGATATTGCTCGATAGTTGATCTTCCCGTCTGAAGTGTCTTAGCTTTGGCATCATGAGGGAGGTAGAGGGTGTCGTATTCGTAGGGCTTTCCCCTGAGGAGATCAAAGTAGAACGATAATGGTTCGGAATGATGTTCTTCATAGTCAATCACCGCGATGCCATCTGGACGGTGTTGCCAGAACCAGAGGGCTGTTGAGTCTGTGAATCCTAGATCCTGAGCCACATTCACAGGCAAATCTGGATCCCATTTAATAACACCAATTTGAGGCATCGCCTCAGCATCGTCAATTCGCCCTGATTCCATTAAAGAGATCAAATGCGAGTAATATGTGCCACGAACGGCTGCATCAAAGGAGCACTCATACTCCTGCGCGTACTGGTCTTTAGTCATAAGTTGTTGAACCATCAACAACTCTTCCTCAGGAAGAATATTCGTTTCTGAGGCTTTCATACAGAGGTAGTACCAGTCCTCTGGATTCTTACGGGCCATTTCACGAATCTGGTAGAAGTGGTTCTTACCTTTAGGTGTTCCAATAAACGTCGCCCAGCCTTTTCTGTCTGTTAGTGTAGGTAGTATGACTTCGGCCCATAGCGCGGGACGACAATCACCGAACTCATCCAATACCACTCCGTCCAAGTATATTCCTCGAAGAGCGTCCGGGTTGTCGGCCCCATATAGCGAGACCTTAGCACCGTTGAACAATTCAACTGAGAGTTCGCTTTCTTTAACTTTGACTGCGGAGTCAAGTGTGGCCTCCTTTAAGTACATCCATGCTACGTCCTTTGCTTGTCTGTAGTATGGGGCGATGTAAGCATATCGTGCGTTTTTCTTAGGAGTATAAAGGGCACGTGTGTGAATATCATTCACACACGCTACCGTCTTACCCCCACGGCGATGGAATACGATACAAGCCCATCGTTGTTTCCGTTGGTGGAACTCTAGAAACTGCTTCCTGGGTTTATAGTAGACATTTATATCACCAGAAGGCATTACTTAGGTCTAGTCGTTCCCGGCCTTCCTCCTACACCCCCGCCAGAACCCCCACCAGACTTCGCGGTGTTCCTAGCCTTGAGGTACACATAGAGTTTGTATAATCCAAACAAAAGAACTATTCCTGCTACCCACGCTAAAATTTCCATCTCGTTCTCCTTTTATGAATCGTCAAATAAAGCGGTAGTAGTAATCGCAGCAGAGTCAAGTGCTGATTCTACTCCATC
>SDBT01013221.1_pt1 | contig 13244 bp, 14 predicted proteins | sample 2277101 | NCBI WGS metagenome assembly SDBT01 (sample SAMN10404973, study PRJNA504765) | marine sediment metagenome | isolation source: marine sediment core GS10_PC15, 103 cmbsf | place: Arctic Ocean: Southern Knipovich Ridge | collected 2010 | reverse complement strand
GCTTCTTCAGCCTTAACTTCTACAGCTTCTTCGGCCTTAACTTCTACAGCCTCTTCGGCTTTAACCTCTTCAGCGCCCTCTTCCTTTGCTTCGGACTCGGGGTTAACAGCCTGATCGTAGTTGTCGTAAAGGTCTGCAACTACTTCTAAGCCCATGCTAACTACTGCTCGGCTTACGTTCTTGGGCATTGTGAACCCGCAATCGCAAGGAGCGTTTTCGCACTTTTCGCACTCTGTAGTAGCAGTTGAAATGAGCGTTGTAAGACCGGACTTGTCGAGATTGGCAATGTTATCCTTTGCTACGAATAGGTCTGGATCCGTCTTTGCGAGAACAATCCTCTCAACTCTGTTTACGGCGTCGGTTGAAAGACCTGTTCTTTCTTTCAGGTCTGCCAAGGCGTCATCCAGAGTGTTGAATGTTTGCTCTTCAAGACCAACCATCACGTCATCTGCGTAGGTATAATCAAGCTCCTTTGCGAGTCTTGAACTACCAGCGAAAGCCGTTAGCCAATCCTTCTCTTTCCATTTCTCATTAGTTTCAAATGTGTTCATTGTTATTCTCCTTATAATTGGGGTGACGAATTACCTTGTAACACGTCATATATATCAATTTTTGTTTTATTATGATTAGTATCTAAAGCTTTCTCTAACTCTGGCGACACGGCTGTAATTCCAAAATCAGCTCTTAACCTTGTGTATGCTGATGGTGAAATCATTTTATTCTCGAAGGCGTTAGTCATAAGCAGTAGTGCGTATCTCTTCTGCCTCGTTCCTTCCCTCTGGTAAGCTAAAATTGTTCTAATAACTTCGTTCTCCTGAAGAGCCTTACTCTCAGGATATTTTTCTCGGATGAGTTTAAGCTCTTTCTGAACTTTCTTCTTAGCGTACACAGATACATAGTTGTCGAGAACCAGCCCGTCAACGAATGAGTACTTGATAATTTCTTTGGCAATGTCTAGGTTTGTTATTTTTCCCATGCTTATAATCCTATTAATTCCATAAACCACGGATAATGTTTTCTCACCTCTCCGGCGAGTCTGTCGTTCTTCGTCATGTTTTTCTTAGCATTGTCGAGGTATCTGGCTATGTCAGATTTGGTGTCGTATTTGAGAGTTGACTTAACAGCCTGCTCCATCTGATCTGCGTTAGAGGCACTTTGGTCAACCAGCAATTCATTAATTCGATTCGACTCGGCATTAAGGTCGATATCAAGTAGTGATTCCTCTTTGCCCATACGAGTAGCGACATACTTAGTTAGAGATTTAATCTGATCGTCCAACTGGACTCTTTCTTCTTCCGTTAAATCTTCCCAATGAAACTTGAGAATCTTTGTTAGGCGCTTGATTTCTTTGCGGAATTTAGCTCTTTCGTCGGATGGAAGCTCCCTGATTTCTTTATCTACTGCCAGAAGTCTTTCCTTCTCCTTCGTGTAGTCAATACCTTCCCCGCCTTCGCCTATAAGTGGTTTCTTGATAAACTTAGCGGCATGTGGGCCAAGAGCCTTGTAGATCTCAGACATCCTTTTCTTTTCTGCGGGTGTGTGTCTGGCTCCACTTTTATTGCTCTTCTTGACTATGTTGATTAATTCCTTGTAGAGAGCCTGTGCTTCTTCTTCGCTGATGCCCTTAGCAACAGGAGCGGCACCTTCCTCGCCGGGGGCGTCCGCTTGAGGGGTAGCCTCCTCTCCGTGTACTCCAGCCGATAATGAGCTGATGATAAACCGTGAGTAGAAGTCAGCGATTTCTGAGAAAATCCTGTCCTGCTCCTGCTCCGACTTCTGGGAGATACCTTCTAGGTTTTGCCTGTCGAAATCCCCGAACCTACCTGAGCGGTTCATGAGTTTTTCCTTGGACTGGATGAATAATTTCTTATCCCCTGAGGCCATCTGGACGTTCTGGATTTTGAAGTCGTTCCCAGTGCCCACAAAGTCAACATGTAAATTAACTGAAGTGTTGCTTGCGGTGTCCGAGATAGTGGCTTGAACGGTGAATCTTCCAAGAGGATCCTCGTCGTAGTATGGATCCCCGTGCACGTTTGAGACGGAGATGTTAGCTGAAGCCTTTACTTTAAGCTGTTTCTTTTCTTCAACAATGTCACCAGTCAAATCTTCGAAATATTTGCTGTCCCTGTGTGGGGAGTTAGCCAACGGCACTCCACGGCTAACTCCTCTCTGGATATCCTTCCTTAAGACTTTCTTGTAGATGTCCATTAATCCATTTGGGTTCCTGAGTTTTTCAACGATATCTTCTTCCGTAATGTCGTTTGCGTCATAAGACTTGCGCTCCCCGTTGCGTGAGAGAGTAATGCTGTAGCCGCCATCCGACCTCTGAGTGATCGTAATCGTAGGATTTCCAGTGTCATCAATCTCAAGGGAGGTATTGATTATGTCGGTAACATCCTGAGAGAAGTTTCCGACTGCGTTTGCGATATGTTTAAAGGCCGAAGAGAGCTTGTTATTCTTGCCGTAGAGGGCGTTGATTTCCTCAAAAGCCTGAGATTTTTCCTGAGTGGCGTTGTCGTACTTGCCATTCTCTACACCTTTATAGAAGTGAGAGGCCATCTCTTTTAGGATTGAATATCCAGCGTCCTTGCTGTCCTTAACCCCTTTAAGAAGCACTCCGATCTCTTTCTTTGCTGTTGGGTCAAGTTTTTCAGCCGATGCAACCATTTGCATGAGCTTATCAACCGCCAACCCCGCCTGTTTTATGCTGTCTTTATTTACTATTTTCTTTTCACCACCACCAGAAAACTCCAAACCCTTTTCAGAGCTGGCGAGACTGAACTGACCAAGCGTGATCTTGAGGGGTGACTTCTTAGTTAAAAAATTGTCAATACCTTGAAATGCTTCATCTACTAATTCATTTAAATGGAAAAAGTCTGTGAAGTAATCGCCCTCGGTTTCGTTGGCTACCTGTGAGAACTCGTTCAAAGTTATGATATGCTTTCTGAAATCCTTAAAAGCTTTACTTCTAGTTACTGATCCCAGATTACCCTCAGCATTATCTATGCCTTGGAGAAGGGCCAAAAACTGCTTAGCTATTCCGTCAGTACCACCATTTTCATCAATGTTGTCACCTTTTTGGTCTACGTTTCTGATGATGCTTTTGTAAATGGATCCAAGGTCAGACCCGGCACTCTGACCGAGACTTTCGTTGAAGTAATCGTGGATTTTTTTGAAAGCATCTTTTTTGTAGTAAGCTTCGAGGTTGTTTAGAATGACATTCACATCAGAGGTTATCTTCTTAACAAGCGTCTTGGCGTCAGTGATACCCGAATATTCGCCTATGTTGGCATCGGTGTACTCCTGAACTCTCGTTGGCTGTTGTTCGTTGTAGTCGGGGTCGTCGCCCTCGGAATCGCCGCTATCTTGCTCCTGCTCCTCAACGGCTTTAACGTCCTCCGAGCTAACTAATCCTCCGTCATCGTCGTCGTAACTATCATCTTCGTCATCGTCATCAACGTCAGTTGCGCTCTCGCCTGCGGCTTGTTGCCTTGCTTTGGCTTTTTCTGCGTCTGCCTTGGATTTATCAACCACTCCCACTGAGGCCGCAAGCTTATCGTTTGCCTTCCTGATGTCGGTAATTTTCTGCCCTGCGGGTGTTTTCTTGAAATCACTGGAGGCTTTCTTTGAAAGCTCCTTGATGATCTTGTCTAACTGAGCTTTAAAATCTTTCTGATGAGGGCGTAGGGGGTCTGCAAGAGTGGTTGATGAATCGGGTCTGTACACCACGGCATTTTTCTTAGCTGCAGTTACAACTTTCTCATCACCAATATTCTTTTGTAGTGTGTTCCAAAAATCGTCTTTAATTAAAAGATTCATTCAATCCCCTAGTATTATCGGTCAGTGTAGCCTTGGTAGAATTCCTTCGATACCCGTGCTTTAATCGTAATCTTCCCTGTTTCTCTGTCGGTGTGAACTTCGTGGTCAATAGAATCCTGTAGGATGGACTGAACCTCAGGGCTTTGAAAAATCGTTTCAGTTTTAATTACATCGTTAATCTTTTTCGTTAACGCTTCGGTGACTTTGTTGCTCTCACCCGACTGGTCAAAGCCTAATATGATTTTTCCGTCAACGAGAGAAACCATAACGCCACCAGCGTAAAAGTCGCCAGCAGGGAAAAGCTTCTGGTCGTTGCTTTGTATTTTAAACCATACGTTTTCTTTCGCTTTGTTTCGCAATGCCACCTGTTCTGGAGTTTCGTCACTAATTCCGTATGCGAAAAAGTAGCCAAACTCAAATTCGTCGTCTTCTCTGTCTACAACCTTGGCACCCTCTCCGAAAAATCCTTCTTCAATAAGCTTGGCAACTGCGTTGGCGGCAACCATAGGATCGCTGACTTCAACTTCTGTTAATACTGTCTTTGACATTATTCTTGTCCCTCCCCGCTAAGGCCCTGTGTTTGCGTTTCCACTTCCTGTATGAATTGTTTCTGTACTGGAGTTGTCTCCTCAACCTTTACTAAGGCGTTATCGGTTTCGCTAATCTTCCGCTTTAAGATGGCTTGAAGCCTATCTTCCATAGCTTTAGCGGCTTTGTTGCAGGCCGTGTGGTTGGGGTCGGCTATTTTCTTGTCTGGGTCGGTAACGTATTTAAGACCGCCTTCGGCTGTTATTTCGATTTCAATTTCAACGTCTTCTCCGTCTGCTTTTTTGAACAAAATCTTCATCCTTCCTCCAGTTAGGTCGTCTCTTTAAGTATTTGCATTAAATTAATATCTTCTTTTCTAAATCCCTTACCGTGACTTGCCCTGAGATCTTGTTCTTGTTTCCTTAGTGGCTTGGGTAGAAGCCCTTCTAAATAACTTTTAAAGCTATCGAGATCCATAACGTAGTCCGTGATATCCTGCCTTCTCTGGCGCACGGGATACTGGTCATGTATGGAAACTCTCAGCATCTTACCCCTTTGGATAAGCTGTTGGATGTCTGCCTCTAGCTGTTCGGCTTTGGCGGTTAATCCATCTACCAAAGTCTCCTCGTCTCCCCCGGTTGTAAAATCCTGAGGGTTATACTTGGTCTGACCAAAACTTACGTCATGGCCTTCGTGGGCACCCTGAGCACCTAAACCATCTACAAGGTAATCTTTAATCCTGTGGTAAATTTCAACGGGAGCATCCTCTGGTAGTTCACTAAATTTAATGCTAACCGTAGAGGGATAAGACTTGACTGCCGACCATTTAGGCGGGTCGTCATCTGTCTTGCCGTCAATCTTTTTAACTTCCTGATACGGAGGCTGGACTACAAACTGAACCTCGGGTGGGGGAGCTGTGGGATTAGCGGGATCTGGTGGGTATTTGAAGCTAAAGACATTCGTATCGGGGGTGTATAAATAAATGTTTGCGTCTTTTGTGCTTATCTCCGGCTTCTTCCTCTTCGACGGGTCTGCCTCTGGTGCCTTTACTTTTTGGCCCGGAGGCGGTTTCATACCTGCTGGGAGTGCAACTGTCTTCTTTACTCCGGGCTTAACATCCGTTTCTGGATTAGCCGTCTCTCTATTCTGGGAGGTTTGATTTAATTTAGACAACCCACCGTTTTCGTTGAAAATTGTTCTTGCTGAGGAGTTAACATCTACGCTCTGAGAGGTTGTCGTAAACCCTTTTGGCTTTAAGATGTGCTCAAAAATAGCCGAAGTGATGTAGTACCCAGAAACGGCGTTGTAAATCATGCGTCCCCTCAACTTGGGAACGTCTACCGTGAAATAAACATTGCGATTTAAATTGTGATCCTCATTCTTGGGGGTGTAGATGACGAGTTTGAATTCGTTGTCATCCCAAACCCACCCACCACGCATGATGATTTGATGTTTTTCAGTTTTGTCGTTACCAAGCTCGTCTCTGAAGGTCGCTTTTTCAGTACCGACAACAGCACCGTTTGGAATATCTTCATCCTGATTGCGTCCGGTGAACGTGAAATAATGCTTTTTCCCAGCCGTTGTACCAGCCGGAACCTCTGTCTCAATTCCATCAGTACCGTAAAGAGTAGCGTTAAACTGAGCCGCATTAGGTTGTGAGAAAGAATTGCCGTTAGCGTCAATCATTCCCCAGTCGGGAATAACTGTTTTTAAAGCCTTGCCGAGTAAGCTCTTCTTGGTAATTCCAAGTGAGCTAATATCAATGCTTCTAAATTCTGTTTGATTGTCGGCTGTCTTCTTCATCAATGCCCCATACCTTATTGAGATACTTCATTAAATTGGCGTAACTTTTATTACGACTCTTGTAAATCTTGTATTTAATTTCCAGTGCTTCTTCTGGCGTCAAATCCTCACTGAGAATTTTCACCTGCATCCTGCCGTGCTTGAACAGGAATTCTACTTCGAGATCCATTACCTAACCGGAGCGGGTGCTGGAAGTGGATCCTCTGGAATTTCTGGGCCCTCTTTGGGCGCTTTATTGATGAGACTTTCCGTAGGTGCTTCTGCCCCTAAATCATCTTCAGGCAATCCTTCTGCCACTTCGTCGCCTTCAAACTCCTGCTCGATGTCGTCTTGCTTGTCTTCCAGCTTTTCAGTTTGCTTCTGGGCATCCTTAATCTTGCTCAACTGCTCCTGAATTGACGACCTCGCATTATCAAAGTTCGTAAGCAAGTCACCCTCGATTTGAATGTTGTCATTAAAGGCAACCTCTTCGAGTTCTTTGTTAAGGTTTTCTAGGTAGTTGCGTGTCTTTTCAATTGAGAGGATGTTCTCGACATTCCACTCAGGAGCCGATTCAATTCTTTCATTGAAGTAATCAGGGCCCTTTGTGAGCGTTACTGTGTCGCCACCACCCGAAGCCTCGTCGCCACCTAAATCATCTGCTGGTACGTCTTCAAGAACTTCACCGCCCTCTTGGGGTTCAGAAACCGGAACCTCATCGTCGGAGAGAATGTCCTTGATTGCGTCCTCGTCAGCCTCTTCAACCTCTACATCTGCGGGAGGCGGTGGAGCGGCTTGTGAAATCTTTCTGAAAGAGATTGCGTCCGTAGCCGCCATCTCAAGCTGTGGTTCCTGTACGGGTGCCTGCTGTTGCTGTGGAGGGAACTGAACAGCTTCGCCTCCAACATCAGTAGCGTCAGACTGGTTCATAATGTCAACGTATTTGCGTTCCATTTCCTGCATGATCTGAATGACTTCATCCAATTCGGGGTTAATCTCAACGAGCTGTTCGTCTGAGAAACCAGCTTTGCGGAAGTTTTCAACAGCGCTAAATACTCGATCCATTTCATTTTCTTTCTTCCCGGCGTAGACAACATATCCATTAGGAGTGTTAGGAATGCCTTTGCCTAAATCGTCGGGTGAGTAGAAGTAGTTTTTAGCGTCGCCGTTGTAGACCATGTTGTAATCCTGTAAAATAGCAAGCATGTGAATGACCTGTTGGTTATCCAAACTGCCGTACTTAACAGCTTCCTTGATGGCATCGCTCACGCCGACACCATCCGAAACTACTCTTGTGATAATCTTTGCGGCTAATTTCTCAACTAGCGAATGATAATAGGGGTATACTCCGGGCATAACTTAATTCTCCTTTAGTTTCTTTTTGGGTTTGCGAGATAGTTGTCCATGTTTCTGAAGAATGATTTCATGATTTCTCTGGACTGTTCATCGCTTAAATTTCTTTTCTTGGCATAGGCTGGTGCCATTTTGTCAATAATGTCGTCTTCGTACTCTTCGTTTGAGCTTCTTTGTATCTCAATAATCTTTTCTCGTTTTTGCTGTTCATCCAGAGCGTCGTCCATTTTTATAAGCTTGACGGCCTGCTCCTTCATTTTGTAGAGCATGTATCTCATCTGCTCTGTGTGGGCAAAAACCTCCGTGGGTAGCGAAAGGTAAAGCTCAGTCTTCTTCTTCTCTCGCTTGGTCGGATCCTTAATTTTCTCCAAGACCGCTATCTCTTCCCTCATTCTCTGGGTGTCTTTCTCTTGGGTTGATTCTTCCTCAGCAAGACCAGCCGCCAGTTCAGGCATTCCGAGCTTTTCCGCTAGGTCTGCCGATAGAAATGAAAGGATGTGTGAAAACTCATGGGCGGCAACTTCGTCTGCGTTCTTGGCCTCTTCGTTGATGTAGAGAACTCCCTTATCGGGGCCCCACGGTGCCATGAAACCCATTGTGTGCTCGTCAATCCCTCTGTCTGAGTTTGGATCTAAAAATCTTCCAATAACTACGGGTGGGTTTACTTTGGAGATCCAGTCGCCTTCCACTCCTCGCTCTGCCATTTCTTCCCCGAAAATCTCGTAAATTCTTTTTCCCATGTACTTCCACAGGAGGGGGCTTAGGTCTTTTAGCTTCATTGTGTCGAGAACAACTACTGGCTTGGTTGCCATTTCGCCATGTTCCGCACCGCCCATAGTTACAAGTTTAATTAACTTTAATACTCTTCTATCCACCCAGCTCTTCTTGGTTCTTTGAAATTGCTGAACGTAAACTTTATCTCCAACAATCTCCAATACTTTGACTACCGTATTCCTTGGGAAAATATTGCTGGGTCTGTAAATAATTGCGTAGTCCCCACCCTTCATGGGCTCATTGGGCGAATACCCCGGAAAAACATCCGCTTGGATTAATCGTTTATATTGAAATCTTGTCTTCAACTATTACTCCGTGGGAGGTTCGTCTGCGTCTACATCCTCCGCTTCGATGTCAATAGCGTCTGGGGCCTCCGTAGTTTCTGGTTCCTCAATGGGTCGGGCATTTTCCCCGGTTACAATGTTTATGTTTGGCGATGCGTTGTTGTTGTTAATGGAAATGTTGACCTGACTACTTTCGTCGCCAGAAATCTTCGCCATCTCCTCACCGTAAATCTGGAAAAATTCACCGATTAAGCCGGGATCAATCTTTGCTAAAATCTTTTGCATAACCGTTTTGTAGATTTCGGAATATTTATTCATCTCTGACATTGTGATGGAAATTTCTGTACTTCCACCTGCTCCCTCTGATTTCCTCATCTCTTGATAGAGCTTTGCGAAGCTGTTCGTCATGCTCTCTAATCGGATTAAATACCCCTGCAGGACTACTTCCGTTCCTGCTTTATAAACAGGATTGCCGTCTTCGTCTTTGGTTTGCTCTTCTACTAAATTCATTCTTTCCAGAATTTTATCTTGAATAGAGCGAAAATTACCCATAGCGTCCACTAACTCAGTGGTCATAGCATTTTTTGCGTCCGTATACTCTCTGGTGGCGGCAAAGCTATTAAGGGCGTTTAACTCTTTCGTGTTCCCGTCAGCCATGAGCATTTGCCTTCTCTTGGCGATCTCTGCCCTATCCAGCTTCAAGTAATTGTTTCTGTACGCCTGTAGTGTTACTTCCGAAAGCCAATATGAGCGATGTTTATGCTTGTTCTTAATCCATTGCGAGACTTCCTTTGGCGAATATCCGTCGTTGAGCATTACATTAATCTGAGTGATGCTCTTATGTTTCATTACGTTGTAGCCTTTCATCCTTACCCCTTTACTACATCCCCCAAATAGTAGTTATCCCTATTCGTTTGGTTCTTTACTGAACCGAGAGGTCTGTAAATTTCATTACCCAATGGGCACTGAAACACCTGATCTGCAACCCTATTTAATCTAACTCCGTGGTGCTTTGGACAGTTCGAGCTGATGATATCAACACCCTGCCAAGGCAAATCCAGACTACTAATGGGTAGTGTCTTCGAGTCTGGATGTACTAATTTAATTTTAGTCGAGGTCTTCCGCATAGCCCATTGCCTTTGAAAATTTCTTAGCGGCGTCAAATCCATCATCAGTAATGGGAGCCACGTTGCGATGAGTGTTATTCATCTGAGCGAAGCCACTTGTCTGATCTGCGATTGAACCTTCACCAGCAAAAATTTCGCCATCCACCGGGCATTGCCAAACAACGTCCGTCTGGGAGTGACCGAGCTTGACTTTCTCTTCGCCACTTACATGAAGTCTACGAACACCAACATGCACGGGGCAGTTGGGGCCGTAATTTGACCAGTCCTCATCAATCGTGTAGAGGGTTTCGACTCTGGCTTCTCTCTGTTTTGCTAATTTTTCTAATTTTTCATTCATGAATTAATCTCCTGCCCCATCTAATGGAGTTTGGTCTTCTTCTTTATATTCGTACTTGTGTTCTTGATTTCTAGTGTATTTTTTTTGTGTACGGGATTTATCGGAAAGTTCTTGCCATCTCTTTACTTTGCCTACATCGTTGGTTGCTGGAAGATTGCCAGCTCCCCAGCCGGGTGCGTTGTTGCCTTGGGATGGGTCTTTCACCCCCGGAACTTGGTCAGGGAGAGGAAAAGCTAATCGCCTTAATTCCCTACGCCTTATCAAATGTTGCTTGACTGATATCCATCCTTCGTAGTCTGGCTTTGACCCACTCTGCTGTTGCTCTTGGTCGTCCTCGGTCTGCATGGTCGGAATGCCGATTGCCTTGAACGGGTTCGTCTTATTCTGATTCCTGCCAGCCTTAGTGTCCTCTTCGGGTATTGACGTTTGCTCCCGGTGCTTCTTTTTTATGGATTCGAGTAACTGTTGTTTTATTGGCATTCTGGGCTCGCTTTTTCAAGTTCGAAATAGAACTCTTAATATTTTTTAACATCCTCTCTCTTGCGTCCTTCAGGATGTCTCCTTTGCCGACCACTGATGTTTTTACATCCATTAGGTCTTCGGCATTCTTAATCATTTTCTTGTCCGGCGAATTGATGGAAGCGAGAGAAGTTACATACCTATCGTCTTTGTCGTTCTGTATGTTAGCCGCTATTTCTTTTTCAAATGGCTCCAGCTTTGTCTTCATGGTGTGCTCAATGCTCTGTAGTGTTGAGCGAGCATGGTTCAAATTAGTTGCCGAGTTTCTGTCTTTGTCTTTTGGACGTATATGCTGTAAGTAGTAAGAGAGCCCACCAATTTGGCGTTTCAGCTCGTCTAACGTCCTCTTTAAACCTCTGTCATCTTTCATTGGATCCCCTGTAAGTTTTCTTCAGTTTGAGGGCCTTCTTGGGACTGACGGCTCTCTTCGAGTGGCATAAACTGGCACATACAATTTGGGTGAGATGTTCTAAATAGAGGATTGTCATAAGTCAGAAGGTCGTCTATGTTGTAGACATTTCCATCTAAATTCGTACATGTCGCATCTTCCTCAGAGACGTTCTTGAGGAAGTAAACTTGTGTATATCCGTCCATTTTCCATTTCTCTAAGTCTGATCTACTCAAATCTGGCCTGACGATATCGGCAAAATGTTTTAGTCGCTCGATACGTCTACCTCTTATTATATTAAATTTTTTCATTACCTAGAAAACGAAGTTAATTTTTTAACGACCCATGCGAAAAAAGCTCCCCCAGTAGCAAGAAGGAATGCTTTTAATTCATCAATCCAATCAACTCCTCCGGGGCCATATTCAAAGGGATAATTTTCGTTAACCAGAGCCAGCATCAGGAGGAAGATCAAAACAACCTCCCAATCCCCCTGCTTCAGAATAGTTCTAAGCCTTGAGTCTGTGGGAGGTTGGGGTGTTTCGTTGAAGCCTTCATACATTGCGGCTTGTTTTTTTGCGCTAGTAAGCTGACCAACTATTCTTTTCAAGGCCTGAATGACGCCAGTAACGCCGCTCTTTCGTACAAAATCGGCTAAGAACTGACCCCTTTCTTCTGGGGACATAGCAACAGCCCTGTCGAGCGATTCTTCAGCGCTTGACGTGACAATTTTGTTCATTGCGGCTATGCGCTGTATTCTCCTTGCCCGAATGTACTTATTCAATTTTCCCTCTTAGTTCATTACTATTGCTGAGGATTTTAGAATGCCCTTGTACGCAACGTCATGTTCGGTATTCCAAAGGATTGCCGTTGATTTCTTCACGCAATCGCTCGGAGCCATAGAGCCACGTCGAACCAGCGAAACTGATGTCGAGAGCTTGGCACAGTAGGGAGCGGAATGCGGAGAGTTGGCATCTTTCGGATCTTCGTAAAATGCACAGCTCTTGCACTTCTCAGCGTTGGCAAGCGAGTCGTTTGCTTCCCTTGTCCATGTGAGAAAATCGTCCATAGCAGATTGGAGAGCAGAATCCTCAAATCTACTTGCGATTGCGTGAATGCATGCGTTAGCTCTCTTGAGGTTCTGGGTGTCAATGCTCGTCTTCATTTCCTTGCGAAGCTCGTTGTAGCTTGCGGCAGAAGAGAGGAATGCGTCTGTGTACACGTCGTCATTTTCACCACCGGAACCTCCGGCGTTAAAGTACTCATCGAGAGATGATGTATTTAAAGGACGTGCCTGCTTGTCGTCTCCAACAAACTCGCTGGCAGTAACTTCGTTGTCTTTCACCTCAACGGCTACTGTGGCAACTCTTACTCCGTCCCTAACTTTTGCGATAGTATTGAAGGCCAGTACTCCGTTGAATACTTCGTTGTCGTTTCTTTTGCCCTCATACTTAACGGCACCAGCGTAATTAAACTGGAATTTACTTGCGACTGCATTGCCGTCGTTATCTCTGCTTGCGTTTTTGGTCACTAAAGCTCTGCTGTTTGTAATGGCGGCGGCTAGTGACTCTTCCACAGGCTCAAGCTTGGCTGTGAAACTCTTATCCATATAAGTAGTTTCGTGACCTACTGACACTTTTGCGTCTTCGGTTTCGATATTCATTCTGAGCATAGCTTCTGGAATGACTGACTGAGGGCCGAGGTGTTCGAGGCCCGACTCTTGACCAGCTCTCTTGCGATCCATGCCAGTGTACGCCTTGGCATATGATTCAAGATCTGATGCGGAAAACTTATGCTTCCCGTCAACAGCAGAGAAAATTTCAGGCACATGAATGACACCATCTACCACGGGAACGTTTACGTTAACTCGGGCGTGTCCATTGCCTGTGTTAAACGAGATGTCCCAATTGGCGAACCCAGACTGCCCAAGACCAGCAATCTTTGTGTAGCCATTGAACTTGTGCTGAGGGAATGTCAATCCAGCCTCAGTGGCTTCCGTTAATGCGTTGAGTGATCTGGACTCGATATTTTCCGGGTCTGGGTCTTTTTTAACAACGTCTCGTATATCTTCAGAGAAGCCCTCGTCTCTGCCAAATGCAGAGGTGTTCACACTTTCTTCAACGTCAGCCTCTTTGAAGATGTCCTCAAAGTGATCTCGAAACGCTGAGCGGGGGTTGAGGCCAGCAAATGTGCTGTAGTAATCCTTTACTTCCTCCGCTTTAACAACAAGCTCAGGATTTTCACTTGCCTTCTTTGCGTAGATGGCGTGAATGTTTCCTGACACCTGATCGTGTCTATCTGCGTCAGAAGCTTTGGCAAGGCGTGTTACCAATTCT
>SDBT01013220.1_pt1 | contig 13244 bp, 9 predicted proteins | sample 2277101 | NCBI WGS metagenome assembly SDBT01 (sample SAMN10404973, study PRJNA504765) | marine sediment metagenome | isolation source: marine sediment core GS10_PC15, 103 cmbsf | place: Arctic Ocean: Southern Knipovich Ridge | collected 2010 | reverse complement strand
ATAAACCACATCATCTTGAACTTATTTTTGTCATCCTGAGCTCGTCGAAGGATAGACATGAAACTGAATCATAAAAAACCCGGCATCCTTTCGAATGCCGGGGAAACTTTGACAGTTTTTGCGATTGAAAAGGTCCACGCCCTACGCGGCGGCGTCAGGCATATGAACTTCGCCGGGGGCGTACAGCGCAGCGGCGACGTTCGTGATGGCGCGCACCATCTGTTCCTCGGGATTCGCGCCGGGCTGCTCGTTCTCCGCGCTGACATTTCCGTAGTACGCGGAAAGGACGATAGCATCGACCTCGTCGAGGATCCGCTCGGGACGCCTGAGATGATCCTGTCCTTCGCCGACGGTGTTGAACCACCAGCCACCGCCCTGTTCCACTTTGCCGAGTGACGTCAGGGCACGCATGATGCCGGCTAGGGGGTCTTTGTCGAACTTTACGGACTTGAAGTGCATGTGGTAAAGAATGCCCAATACCGCAGCAGCCTTCAGGGCCAAGGCCGAGTCGATCCCCTGCCACTTGTAGTGCGAACCGTCGTGGCCGGCGCCGAACTCCGGCCGATCGCCGAAGGCCTCGCGGATCTTCAGGAAAGAGTACCAGTCGAAGCCGGCCTCCGTTCCATGGACTTCCAACCCGTGGACCATCCGGATGTGCGCGAAGAAATCCAGGATCGGATTCCACATCCCCGTCAGGAAATCGACTCCCTGCTGGAGATCGTCATCGCTCCGGGCAAAGTCGTACACGGCATGCCACAAACCGGCACCGCCGATGAACCCATGGATGACGTCGTTGAGCTTCAGTCGCTTGGCCATCATGGCAGCGACCATCATCATGACGCCGGATCGGAAGTTGACCCCGTAGGGGTTTACATTCCCATCACGCCACGCAAGCGGGCAGAGCCCGGCATGCGCTTTACGGATGCGATCGGTCACGCCCTGGCCCCAACAGTGGGCGCTCAGCACGTCGACCCGATCGACCAATTGATGGACCTCCAGGTACTGATCGCGGAGGGTGTCGTTCGTGAGCAGAGCCAGCGGATCGTCGAACCGCCAGACGACGGTTTCGACGCCTTGGCAGCCCAAGGGGGCAAGCCTGTTCTTCACAAACTCGAAGAGCGTGCGTTGCCCGGCGACGCCTTGTGGATAACCGTCATTGACCCACTGGGCTTCGCAAAGCGTCAGCGGGTTCTTGCCGTCGATCAGGTTGTCCGGCGTCCACAACTGTTGCTGGACGGAACCCACATCGGTCCAAGGGTCTTCCTTGTTCACGGTTGCCTGCAGTGCCTTACTGGCCTTGTCCAGGGCAGCCGCGACAGCCTTCTGGTTGTCGGCTTCCGCCTGAAGCGTACACGAGTCGACGAGACCCAGCTCTTCGTCGGTCTGAGCCAGAAGCTCTCTGACCTTTGCGACAAAGCCCGGGTTCGCGCCCGTGTTGTTGGTGGAACGACTGTGCTTGTGTGCCATAACTCTCGATCTCCTTACTTCGTTTTCAGTTCCAAAAATTAGTTTAACTACACGATAGGTTGCCAATATCCGAGTGCCATAGGGCCCCTCGCGAGATGGGTCCTACATTTGCGTACATCTACTACTTTAATAATATCTCCTTTCTTTTTGAGACAGATGTACGACACAGGTCCATTGGCAGCGGGAACATCCCACCAGCCTGACATTAGCAGCTCACGGCACCAAATAAGATGCCCAAGATGCTAAAGTCAGGTAGGTAAAAATTATCAATCGCAATGCTGTCAAAGAACAACCAACCTCAAAAGAGAGACTGGATGAGACAGTATCTGCATGTTAAGGAAACATGTCAATTCTATACCTAAATTAAATACTAAAAACTAGAAGTTATTACTCCTCATCAGGCGGCAACCCATAGTATCTAAAGAGGAAAGCTGCGATTTCTTTAAAAACCGGAGCAGCAGACTTAGAACCATATTCCTGTGTCCTCGGACGATCGATCTTAACTAAGACAATGAACCTCGGATCATCAATTGGTGCGTAACCGATGAAGGAAGTGATTGTAGATCCGGTGCCCGTCTCGTACTTGCCACCCGGACCGGCAATCTGACTTGTTCCGGTTTTTCCTGCAATACGATGTCCGGGTACTTTTGCAGTCCTGGCAAAACCGTTGGTAACGGCACTTGTTAGCATGGCAGTAATTGTCTCCGACGTTTCCGGCGTGATCACCTGATCAATTGTGTGAGGCATTGTCTTCTCCACTGTGCCATCACTGTGCAAGATACTATCAACAATCGTCGGACGCATAAGCTTGCCGCCATTTGCCAACGCAGAAAATGCAGTAATCATCTGAAGGGGAGTGGACGAGATTCCCTGACCGTACGCTGACGTTGCCAGAAGTGCCTGGCTCCACTTCTTCCACGGAAGAACCTCACCCGGAAGCTCATCCTCTAATTCAATACCAGTAATATGGCTAAAGCCAAATCGCTCGATCATGCGCTGGAATAGTTTTTTGCCCAACTTGGTCGACACGGTCGTCATACATGTGTTGATAGAGTACTCAAGACAATTCGTCATAGTAACAGTGCCGTAATAGGCATTAAGAGCATTTCTGATGGTGTATTCGTCGACCTTCACAGGCTCAATGTCATTATATTCATCATTTGGTGTTACTTCTCCCTGATCTAAGGCAATAGCCATAGTAATCGACTTGAACACTGATCCCGGTTCGTAGATCTCCTGCACGTTTCTATTTAGGTACGCTCCTACTCCTAAATTATTTTTGTACTTAAGCCACACATCTTGCCGATTTGTTTTAAAGATTTCACGGCGGCTATTCTCTCCAATATACATGTAATAACGAGCGACATCCTTGAGGTAATAGAGCTCTTCAATCTCCTTAAGTTCTTTCTGCTTCTCTTCACTTAATACCGAACGACCGGACGCTGTGAAAATATCATCAACGTAAGCTTTCACGACAAATCGATTCGTCTCAGGATGGTAGATCTCTACCACCACTTTATCCTGCTTTTTTTCATCAAGAAGAACTGGCTCCTTCTCGAACACAGAACCGTAGATATTACTATCAAAGAGCGGCGCATTCGCCATAGCAATAACACGACCTGTCTTAGGATCCATTACAATCACCTGGCCACTGTCTGCATCGTACTTTTTTATAGCTTCATCAATCAGCTGCTCCACTTCCTTCTGCACAAACCTATCAATTGTGAGAACAATCGTGTCACCGTCTTTCGGATCCACGATCATCTGTTCGCCACTCGTAACAATCTGCCCTCCCTGCGGATCGCTAACAGCTGTAATGCGACCTTCTTGTCCACGTAATTGAGGATTAAAGGTTCGTTCAATACCATACTGTGCTTCCTGATTCGTGTTAAGAAATCCTATTGCATGCGATGCAACAGTACTATCCGGATAGAATCTCCAATGCTCCGGAATTAGTGCAACGCATCGGAATGGATCATGAATCCGCTGCGCCGCTTCACGTGATGGAGCTTTTTGGCGCTTGGCTAATGTAAGTTTATTTGATTCGGTCTTCACTCCCCGAATACGCACAGAAATTTCAGGAGGAAGACGATGCATGACCGAAACGTAACGCAGTGGGCGACTGCGCAGCATCCGCAACAAAACCGAAGGATCCATATCAAGCGGTCCGGAAATGCGATGCACAATAGATGGCAACCTTAGTTGCGGAACCTGTTCAGGATCAGCGTAAATCAGACGTTTATCCAAAGAAACAAACACACCGCCAATGCTAAGCTGCTGGATACGTTCCATCTGCTTCTTATTGGCTCCGTAGACAAGCGGAACGTAACGTACGCGCTTCTCGCTGATACGACTTTCTATGTCACGCGCAAAGAGCCGACGCACTTCTGTGATATTTGGCAGTTCACTCTCGTCAATAATAATTTTCTTACCGCCAAAAGGTTCCAAAATCGCTCCTGATTGAATGTACTCCACCAAAGCTAGCGGATCGAATGCCTTACTATAGAACTTTGCCAGTTCTCGCGGACATTGATCGCTGCCGCTACGGCAAAGCTCATGAAATTCATCGGTAACCAAAATATCCGCCAGAGATTCTGCAATCAGCGTTGGATCGTCATTAATGAACGGATCAACATACACCATATCTAGTGTCGTATTGGTCGCCAAAATACTTGTTTCTCCAGTCTTGCTGTTGATAGAAAGAATTTCTCCTCGCTTTGCCGGCAGAACCACACCACCGAAATGCTGTGCTTGTGCAAGCGCATGGTACTCATCCCCTCGAACCAGCTGCAGCTCAATCAAGCGTGCAACAATGATAAGCAGGCAAATGGCCAGGAATCCATGCACAAAAAGCATACGATGATGCAGTGACCGCTTGCGCTGCGTTTCGGTGATTTGAGTGTAAGAACGAACAGGCACCGCGAGAGGATATCATAATAGGAGTAGGATTAGGATTAGGATGAGTTATTGGTTATTAGTTAATGGTTATTGATAAATGCATCTTTCATTCAATCGTCTAACCAATAACTAATAACTAGTAACCAGCAACCAACGCATAGCTCTATCTCTAGACCCAATATTCTGGTATAATAACCAGATATGGCTGAAAAAAATTGGGAAGCTATGACAGGCGAAGATCTCCTGGAAGAGATTCAACAATACAGTGTGGAAAAAAACATATCTGATATCCACACGTCACCGGAAAAAGAATTCGTGCGTTTGGAAATACGTCTACACGGTATGTTGGAGCTACTTGGAAAAATCTCGCACAAGAACTACGAAGATTATGTTCGTAAGGTGAAGTTCATCTCCAAGCTAAAGCTTAACGTGACTAATCTACCACAAGACGGACAGTACACGTTCGAGGCACCAGGGCGTACAGTGAACATTCGTGTAGCCAGCATCCCCAGCCGATTCGGGGAAACTTTTACACTGCGCCTACTCGACCCAAAACGTGGAATCATTCCATTGGAAAAACTCGGGTTCCCCCCAGAACTCCACAAGAAAATGTTAGAGATAGCCAAGATGCCAAACGGGCTTTTCCTTGTTACAGGACCAACCGGTTCCGGTAAAACAACCACGCTGTATGCACTGCTCAGTACACTAGTCGGCAAACAGCGAAACATCATCACTCTGGAAAATCCTATTGAGTACGAGATGGCTGGCATTGTGCAAAGTCAGGTGGATCACGAGCACGACTACACCTTTTCAAGCGGATTGCGCTCTATTCTCCGTCACGATCCGGATGTAATACTTGTAGGAGAAATCCGTGACTTAGAAACAGCCCAGACTGCAGTGGATGCTGCCCTGACAGGCCACATAGTGTTTGCCACCCTCCACACAAACTCGGCTGTGGAAGCTATTCCACGTCTCCTTTCTATGGGAGTGAGCCCATACACGTTTGCTCCGGCACTCCGTGCAGTTCTTGCACAGCGCCTCGTGCGGACACTAACGGATGAATGCAAGAAAGACGGAGCAAAATGTGATCCGGGAGACAGCAAAACGTACAACGGCCGTATCTCCGTACCGGAACTCCTGGTGATAGACGAGAAAATCCGCGAAATGATACTGATGAATGAGACTGCCGGAGATATTCTTAAAAAAGCACAAGAAGGCGGATACCGCACCATGCGAGAGTGGGGAAAGCTTCTCGTGGAAGCAAAGATGACTCCTCAGGCAGAAGTAGATCGCGTGACACTATAAGGAAAGTACAAAGTGAAAAATGAAAAGTGAAAAACAAATAAGAAGAGAAAAGTGAAAATGTAAATCTCTCATTTTTCCTTTTCCTTTTGCCTTTTCCTTCTAACTTGTTTTGTACTTTGAACTTTTTACTTTTCAATTTCAAAAAGTAGAGAGCAGGAAATTTGATCAATGGAAACTATCTTGACCTTGCACGGTTTAGGCAAAAGTGCGTAATATAAGTGACCATCCCTTTTTTCTCTTAATATGCGACGACGACACCGCCACCGACCGTACCAACTGGAATATGCACGCGCCCGTAAAAGGGCAGGCAGACCCATCCTGGCGTTCGTTATCGTCGGGGGGCTATTGCTGATCTCCGCATGGTGGCTGATTGGAAAATTCGGCTTTGGAGGTACATCTCAGCGCGCTGCGGTCTTGCTCTCTCCGGAAGAACGAGGCATTGTCCGCATCTCGCTTGATGGAGATGACTGGAAACAGACAGATCAAGAAATCAAGCTCTACCCGGGCGATCGTATAGCCACAAATGCCAATACTAATGCATCTCTCTCATTCTTTGATGGCACATTCGTGCGATTGGATGAACATACAACAGTACACATTATTGAAAGTAAAAGACGAGAAGAAGAGGAATCCAAGATAGCAGTACATCTGGAAGATGGAACCTTATGGATCGCCACACCGGCAAAGAGTGTGTTTAAAAAACCCATATCGCGCCATGTGAGTACTGCCATGCTAAATGTAAGCCTTATGCCGGAAACAGAAGTAGTGGTAAAAGGGCAATCGCTCATCATGTTCGATAGTGACGGCATCGGGAGCACCGTGGACGTTGCGGGTGCAAATGATCCTGTAATTGTAGGAGAGGGCCAAATATTTGCCATTCCGGAAGGGCAAACCGATGTGAGCGGCGACCTTTATGCATTCCGTTCTGCACTAGATCCACGTGCTGTCCTCTCATCATTCGTGGATGGAAGTAAGACAAGTTTTCATGCATATAGGCAAATTGAAAATGAGGAAGAAGAGGAAGAAGAAACTCCTATTATCACTGATGGTGAATTACTGGAAATTATAGAGCCACAGAATCAGGAAACACTGCAAACAAGCACAGTGGAAGTGCGTGGAAACATTAATCCTGAACGTATTGTAGACGTGCAGGTGAACGGCTACGGAGCAGAAATTAATGAGAATACCGGAGCATTCTATATAGAAATCGCCCTTCCGGATGAGGATGAGACAGATATCACCGTCGTAGCAATTGATAAGAATGGAGAAGTATTGGAAGAGGCAGTTCGCACAGTTTTACGCGATCGGGAACCACCCGAACCACCGACATTTCTCACTCCTGCAAAAACAGGTGAAACATACCAGACACAACGAACCAAGCTGGAAGTCACCGGCAAAGCACCGGAAGATGCTGTCGGCATCATTGTGAATGACTATCGCCTCCAATTATTCCAGCCGGGAGATGATACCTGGAGTTACCTAGCCAACGTCGAATACGACAACTTCCAATCCGGTGAAAATATCTTCACTGCCATTGCCATCAACAGAGGTGGATACAGAAGCGAACCGGTTACCATGACAGTTGTTCTGGGTGGCAAGACAGAAGGAGTGATTAAGGAAGCAAAGATAGAAGAATCTGAAGAAACTGATGAAAGCCCGGAAGAAGAACCGGAAGTACTGCCTTCAAACGCACCTCTCATGCCGGGAACCATTCAGATAATTTCTCCGACACCAGGAACAGAACACGAAGCAAAAGGAATCAATGAGATAGAAATCCTCATAGAAGGAACCGTACCGGAAGCCACCGCCTCCGTGTGGGTGAATGACTATCGCTTACAGCTCTTTAAAAAAGGCGCTACCTCCTGGAATTACATCGCAAGCACTGAGCTACGTACCATGAAGCGCGGTCGAAACGCGTATGAAGTGATCGCGCGCAACAGCGAAGGTAAAGTCCTCGACAGGCTGACCTACACAATTAGGTTCGATCCGCGGGGATAGTAATCTCAACCTGTTTCATCGATTTCTTTAGTGAAACCTGAAGCGGAGCCTCCACCACATGCTCTTTGTCATCCGCAGGTGAAGTAAATTTTAACTTCCATGCATGTAAACAGAGATTTTTGATAGCAAATTCCTTTGTGAACTTCTCACTGGAATGTGAGTGATATGTCGGATCGCCAAGAATAGGATGACCGATGGAAGAGAGGTGCACACGAATCTGGTGTGTTCGACCTGTATGCAGGTCGCAAGCGAGCAGTGCACAGGAATTAGTTGCATCTAATGTTCGATATGAAGTCTTTGCCTCACGACTGGTCGAAGTCTTAAGCACAGACATCTTGGTACGATCCGTCAAATTTCGCCCGATCGGAGCATCAATCATTGCCTCCGGCGGATCAGGAACACCGGCCACCAGTGCAAGATAAGTTTTAGAAACACTACGCTTCTCAAACTGCTTCTGGAGTGCGGCATGCGCCTCGGCATTTTTGGCAACGAGCAGACATCCTGTCGTCTCCCGATCCAATCTATGCACGAGCACCGCATCCGCAGAGAAGAGGAGTGACTGCTTTTTGAAGAGATATGCAATTCCATGAAGAATTGTTGGATCATCATCTTTAACCGTTGGTGCAGGATGCACGGCAAACCCGGAAGGCTTATCAATCACCATGCACGCATCATCTTCGTACAAAACAGGAATCTTCAAATTAACCGGCTTAATACTTCCTTTGCCATCCTGAGAAGAATCTAAAGATGGCTTCGCCTCCACCTCATCCCCATCCTTTAAAATTAAAGCCGATTTCTTTGTAATCTCACCATTTACCTTAACCGAACCATCTTTAATTAGCTTCTGTGCCTTGGCGCGACTAAGAATTCCTTCTTGCTTCGCAAGAAATACATCCAGACGTTCGGATTTTTTGCTAATCCATTGCATGCACACATTGTGCCGTATGAGTAAGAGTTATCACAGTCGATTTTGAGTTTTACCTCCACCCCTAACCCCTCCTCCAAAGGAGGAGGGGGAAATCATTAAGCTCCCCTTCCTCCTGTGGAGGAAGGGGACGGGGGATGGAGGTAAAAACCTTCAGAAGAAGTGAGTAGAGAATGTAACCTCTCGCTTTCTTTTTCATCGCTGCTATCCTACTGCCAATGGTAAATACTGATGAACTCCTTACCCGCGCCGTATCCGACGTGGTCCCACGCAATCTGGCAGAGAAAAAATTGAAAAGCGGTAAACCGATCCGCATCTACTGGGGCATAGATCCAACAGGATCCAAACTGCACATTGGTCATGCGGTACCTCTGCGGAAATTCAAGCAATTCCAGGATGCCGGACACGAGGTGATCTTCCTGATCGGAAGCTTTACAGCCATGATTGGCGATCCTTCCGGGCAAGATAAGATGCGTGAACCACTGACGAAGAAACAGGTGAAAGAAAATTTTAAGACGTATAAAAAACAGGCAGCAAAGATTCTGGATTTTAAGAAAGTAAAGTTTGTCTACAATCACAAGTGGCTGGAGAAACTGGACTTTAAAGAAATTGTAAATCTTGCAGGCAACTTCACCGTTCAGCAGATGATGCAAAGAGATATGTTTCAAAAACGCCTGAAGGGGGATAATCCTATTTCAGTTGTGGAATTTCTGTACCCCCTCATGGTCGGATACGACTCGGTCATGCTGGATGTAGATTGCGAGATGGGCGGCAACGATCAGTTGTTTAATATGTTAGCCGGTCGCACGCTCCAACAGGCTTTAGGTAAGCGCGAAAAATTCGTTCTAACGGTTAAACTCCTTGAAGGAACAGATGGTCGCAAAATGAGTAAGACCTACAACAACTGTATTTACATAATAGATAAAGCAAACGATATGTACGGAAAAGTCATGTCTATAAAAGACAATTTGATGAATACGTATTTTGAATGTTGCACAGATATACCAATGAAAGAAGTGGAAAAAATACTCAAAGGAAATCCAAAGGACGCCAAGATGCGTCTGGCTCGGGAAATAACCACCCTCTATCACTCGGCGGATGCCGCAATCAAGGCTGAAGAAGAATTCAAGCGTGTATTTGGAAAAGATAAGGGAACTCCCGACGATATGCAGGAAGTAACTGTAAAGAAGGGGACACTGGTCATTGACATCATCACAGAACACAAACTTGCCGATTCCAAATCAGAAGCACGTAGGCTCATTGAACAAGGAGGCGTCAAAATTTCTGATCAGCCAGTAAATTCACTAGATGCAAAAATTTCGGAAGGTATACTAAAAGTAGGAAAAAGAAAATTTCTTAAAGTGACTCTCATATAATGGCCAATAATCTTATCACCAAAAAATGTAAACCCTGCGAAGGCGGCACACCACCACTCTCACGCGAACAGGTACAAGAGCTCCTTCAGCAGATCCCGGACTGGAAGGTAGATGATGAAAACACAACCATAATGCGCTCATGGGAATTTAAGAGATTTAAGGAATCTATTGTTTTTGTAAACATGGTTGCCAAGCTCGTGGAAGAGGAAAGACACCATCCAAACATTCATATGCACAACTACAACTACGTAAGCATCACTCTCTCTACGTTAGCTATCGACGGCCTCTCCGAAAACGACTTCATCGTCGCAGCCAAGATTGATCAGCTCTTTGAAGCAGAGTAAAGAATCTTAGACAATATAGCTAATTAGCGCTAGTATTGGGTGCTAATGAAATACGCATGTGACATGCAGGCAAACGATTGGTTAGATGTAACCGATCCTGAATGGGATGCACAAGACAAGCTCGCATATTTGCTCAGCTTGCAACAGGCATTAGCTAAAATAGAAGAGACACGAGGTAAGCTTATCGATTGTTTTGGTAATGATCGGAACGATCTGTTGGAGACACAAGCCGATGGTGAACTAACGCCACTAATTGCCCACGTTAAAGAAGACACTGCCGCTAAATTTGCTCAATGGATTCAGGGAATCAGGCAAGAAGAAGCGCGTATTCACACATTAACATTGCAAACAAGACTTGGAGGAGGAGTAGGTGTGAATATGGAATTTGCATAAGGAGAATTTATTCTTCCTCGCTTGTCACCACGATGAAATTGAACTCACTATATTTTGAAGTAAGAACAAGTACTCCATCCTCATCCCGCATGATCTCATATCCCGTTCCATTGCCTTCTGTGGGTGCAAGCGGATCTGATGGGATATCTAGGATGAACTGCGGAATCATTGGATAAAGATCGATCAAGCCGAGACAGGTAGCAGAGCGGACTTTGCAGATTTCCGTTAATTCAGAAGGGAGTATCGCAGGATATGATCCCTGATGTGCCCACCAGTAACGATCAACGGCAAAAAGGATTTCTTTCATGTCCTCCTCCCGGCTCCGATCCCGGATTACCTCTGCGCGGCGGTCGTTGTATTGCAGGAATCGCTTAGAGAGAGCCTTGGTACGCTCCTTTGCTTCTACAAGTTGTGATTGCGTCATGCTCCGCACAACTATCCGGAGTGCATCACGTGCAAGAGGATGTCCGTCTGAGAGAGCAAAGTTAAGCCACATGTAGGAAAAGCGCACATCTTTCTGTACACCATCTGATCCCTGAAAATACTTGATGCCATTGCGATAGAACGCCTCTGTCTCCACAGAAACCGGCTGTTTGCTGATCCTACTCGGCACTACGTCATGTCTGATAATGGGGGAGAGGAAGTTTCGCTTCCGTACCGCGTATCCCGGATCTGTTTTGCCTCTGCGAAGCCTGCGTACACTAGTGCTCCTCAACTGTCGCGTGCCACTGGTGTGGCTTACAGGATCAGTGGAACGCCGACGGACAATGCCCTGCTCAATGTCTCTCCGCTCAAGCGAACGAAGGTACTTGGCAGTTTCCCGCACACTCCGGCTGGTTCTTGTCTGGCGCGAGACATTCTCAATAAATCTTGCTTCCGCAGAAGGAGCTGCAATAGATGCAACAAGGGAAATGCTTACCGACAGAAGGATCCACCTTGGAATCATGGTGGACATCAGTATAGCCTACTTTCTGTTCACATTTGTTATTCATAGTGCAATTACGAGAATGTGCAATAGGAAAGAGTAAAAACCCGTACAAAAAAGGTGTACAGTCTGGGCATGAAGCATCACATCCTCCTCGCCTGTTTACTCGGAAGCCTAACCATTGGCTATGTTTTAATTGCTCCTAATAATACCAAACCGGATTCTATTGAGCAGATTGCATACTTTCAACATGCAGATAATATACGGATGAGTAGGAGATTTTTGCGTCCGACAAATACTCATAGGACAACAGAAACAGTAAGAAGAAGGGGAATGACTGCATTGGTGTAGTTAAAATGAATTACTTCATTCTTTTCTCTTTGGCACTCTTTTAAATAATTTCTCTCTGTTCATTTTTTCCTTAGATGAAAAAACGAACCAAAAAAATCAAGGCAAAAAGAGGCTCGCAAACCTCTTCATAAGAAGTAATACCTTGATGCAGGTGCTTTTTGCATAGGTGAACTTCTTTGTTTGCTGCGCATTACATTTTGCCAGATTCAATGCTTATAAAAATATATGACTACTAGTGAAAAAGGGTAAGGAAGCATCCATTACTTATAACACGCATCGGGTTAGGAGGGTAAGGGGGGTTTGGGGGGCATAGGGAACCGAACAAGGTTCCCTGATCCCCCAAGAAGAAAAAGGTTCAAAGACGAATAAGCCGAATTCCTATCATTTATAGCTCAAATCTTTTTTCAAAAAAGTAACAAAGAGAAATTTTAACCAATAAAAAGTTGGCGGCCTGCATTGCTGCAGGCCGCCCCTTGAGTGATGGGAAACACGAGTGTCTCCCGGTATCAACTACCGCCTTAGCGGGGCGGCGGCCTCCCTCTCAACAGAGGGTTCTTGTGATCAGTTTGTCTGACGCACCAGTTTGTACGGTTGTGCATAGACAACTCCATGAGAGGTATAGGAAGTAGCACAGCTCCCAAGGTTATGAAAAGAGGCCCATTTTCAGATCCACCCAAAATCCTTGCCCTTAAAGAGCAGTGGGTTAGTGTTTTGCAAAGACACTAGACCTTCTTGATTTCCTTTGTGGGTTATTACTCAGTGTGCTCTGAGTATGCGCCCGATGGCTTAAGGATCCAAAAATAAACTATTAATACCATAATTGTTTTTTTAGTAAATGCAAGGAGAAACTCAGCGTTAAGACGAAAAGCTCCACATGCATGCAAGAAGTAAATGTGACTTTGTACAGTTACGAAAGTACAAAAAATGTCCTTGCGTCTGTGCGTGCAGATTTAATTGCCATGAAAATATTTCGTGTTAGAATCATTTTAAATCTGAGTTGATCTTTCAGAGGGCTTTTATTACCTTCGAATAGGGTATCTATTGTTTCTTATTCACCGCACACAGAAAGAGTGCAAACCAAGAAACAAGAAGATAACCTCTTCACTGCACCGACGAACGTTCAGCTCTCCATTTGTCTCTCTTCAACAGAAAGGATAATCCTATGAAGAGACTCATGTTTTTGCTGGCAGTGGCCTGTTGCGCGATAGCGATTGTGGCCATCAGCACCAGCAGCACGACGATGAACGATTTCGCAAAGACCG
>SDBT01013219.1_pt1 | contig 13244 bp, 10 predicted proteins | sample 2277101 | NCBI WGS metagenome assembly SDBT01 (sample SAMN10404973, study PRJNA504765) | marine sediment metagenome | isolation source: marine sediment core GS10_PC15, 103 cmbsf | place: Arctic Ocean: Southern Knipovich Ridge | collected 2010 | reverse complement strand
GTAGATACCGATGTAATTATTATGACAAGAGGTTATTTGTCAAATTTAAGCGACACTAAAAAATTGGGTATTAATTTAGAAAGAAACGGTATTAAAGTCAGCCCGGTTATGAATACATCTACAACCGGCATTTTTGCCGCCGGCGATGCGGTTTATTATTCCGGGAAAAAAAGACTTATAAGCACGGGAACCATAGAAGCCGCAACTGCAATAGATAGTATTAAAGAATATCTTGGAGTACTGACGATGGACGATGGAGCTGGAGCTGGAGCTGGAGCTGGACGAAAAAATTAAAGATAAAAGATTAACGATGCAAGATTAAAGACGATTAACTTAACCTATCAACATTCGATTTTTCCATCACTACATTACGCCGATCTTACATAAGTGCTATCATCAAAAAAGGTCCCTACTGGATGACAATGCTGTCATTTTTTTCTTTGAGTCTTTGAGCCTTCGAGGCAGAATTTTTCTAATTAAAGACTAAACCAACGATTTACTTTTACTAAAAAAATATTTTCCGATCGTTCATCAAACAAACGCCTGAAATCCCTGGTAAAACGGAAACGATCCATCTCTTCAGAACTGGTCCTGCCCTGGGACCAAACCACAAAAATTGTCGATCCCGGGTTATATTCCCAGCGAACCACCAGGTTGGAACGGAATTGTTTAAAGTTAAAATCCGGATTATCATCATACGCATATTCTTGAAATCTATTGTTATAATTTTCGGCAAGGGGATCTGTAATCTCCTTAAAATTACTATATTTTCCCGCAGTGAAAAAAGGCTGGGCGTAAAATTGAATGGTTAAATCCGGAGTTATAGTATAATTCAAACGAATAATCATAAAAACAGTTTTGCGGTCCAGTTTCGACAAAACATAATGATCTCCCAGATCATCATTTATTTCATCTACATATTGTGTTTGGTTCAAATATGGATTTATGCCAAAGAACAAACTCATATTAAATCTTCCCGAAGGTCTGATGTTGACCGTTGGCCCAAAAAAAAGCTGATATGAACCTTCCGCATCGATACTGTAATTTGCCTTTAAACCACCGTTAACACTTTTTCTTTGATCAGAATTAAATCCAAAATTAAAATTATATCTGGATGGTAATTTTATAGCCGGTCCACCTCTAAGCAACGAAGTAGCTAACTGGTTGGTCTCAAAATTTATACTGCCCGAAACCGACCAATAATTCAGAAACTGAAAATTACCGTTAATATTTCCGCCAATTGAGGTTCTCTTATTGGCAAAATTTGAAACATGCCAGGTAGCATAATTTATTCTATAAGTTCTAAACAGTTTTCCCGGATCAAATTGATTATAACCGCCCCAGAGAACCCCCAGGACAAAATCAGCATTTTGCAGAAAACCGATATCATTAATTTCAAAACCCGGACTGCGAATAATTCCGGCTAACCCATAGTTCCAATTACCACCGGCTATTTTTCCGGCCATAATTTTTGCCGCAAAGCCGCTGAGGGAAGTCCGTTCAGGATCGTAAGATAGATGATGTGCATCAGGACGTTGGAAATTTAGTCCATCGTCAATCGTCAATCGTCCATCGTCTATTTTATCTTTATTCTTTACTTAAACTCACTGCCGGTATATCAGCATTTTTAACCAATTGATTGAACTTTGGTAATTCTTCCGCAATGATCTTTTGCATTTTATTTAATTGCAGATCCAATTTGTTCGAGAGGTATTCAAACACATCATACATCTGTTTGGTCGGTGCCCCGCCTGTGCCGGCCACAGTTCCGGTCAGTGCTGCTATCTTATTATTCAGTTTAATGGGAAAATTTAAAGGATCTTGGTTGCTCTTAATCTTGACTTGAATAATCTCTTCCTCCACTACGGATAGTTTTTTATTAAATTCACTCGCTGCATCCTTAATTTCTTTTTGGCCGTTTTGACCCTTAATACGATTTGCCAGATTATTAGTTTGTTCTCGAATTTCACGAATTTTTTCCACAGCTTCATGGGCTTGTGACACTTTATCCCGGATTTTTATCAAAAGATCAAATTGCGCCTGAAACTGTTCCAGGGTAGTTGGTAATCGGGGATCTTTTTTAATTTCAAACGTAGTTGTTAATCTTTGATCTCCAACAATTAATCGTGCCTGATATTTTCCCGGAACCGCAACCGGACCGGTTAAACTTCCCCCCCATAAAATCAGTTTAGGCAGTCCCTTAGCATCGGGGTATCTTTCGTTCCAAACGAAACGATTCATTCCAGCCCTGGCGGGTAACATGTTTCTGGTCCGGCTATCGCCATAAAATCCGGTTTCTTTTTTTTTGTTCCCTTTTACCAGGATTTTGCTTTTGAATGTCCGGACAGTATCTCCTTTGGAATCTAAAATTTCAAGTTTGATTTCAGTTGCCGGTATTTCTTTTAGATAATATTGGATCACAACACCGGCTGGAGGATTTTGACCTATAGTGCTTCCCGGCCGGCTAAAACTCCTACCACCCATCAGATATACAGGTCTCGATTGAAACAGAAAAGCTTCGCTGTTTGCAATTTCGTCATTAATTTCATGCAGAGGGGATAGATCATCCAAAATCCAAAATGACCGGCCATGGGTTGCAACTACCAAATCTTTTTCCCGGGATTGAATGACCAGGTCATGAATTGGTACAGCCGGCAGGTTTAATTGCAGGGACTGCCAGGATAGACCGTCGTTAAAGGAGACAAAAACGCCCCGCTCGGTTCCGGCATAAAGTAACCCTTTCCGGTGGGGATCTTCACGGACCACCCGGGTGAATTCATTTTCCGGGATCCCATTTGTAATCAATTTCCAGGATTTTCCGAAATTATCGGTTTTTAAAATGTAGGGTTTAAAATCATCGGATTTATACCGGGTTGCAGCCAGATAGGCGGTCCCGGGATCGTGGGGTGACGGCTCGATAATACTGATCAATGACCATTCCGGAAGATTTTTTGGCGTCACATTCTGCCAATTTCCCCCGCCGTCTTTACTGATATGGACCAAACCATCGTCAGAGCCGGCCCAAAACAGATCCTTTTTTAATGGAGATTCGGCAAAAGAAAAAATTGTACAATAATATTCAACACTGGTATTGTCTTTTGTAATCGGTCCTCCGGAGGAGCCCTGTTTGCTTTTATCATTTCTGGTCAGATCGTGACTGATTACCTCCCAGCTGTCACCTTCATTGCTGCTTTTGAACAGATGGTTTCCGGCTACATACAGTATATTTGGATCATGGGGAGAAACCAGGATTGGGAAGGTCCATTGAAATCGATATTTCAGATCCGCGGCACCTGCTCCCATAGGATTATCCGGCCAGACAGCGATATTTTTTCTTTGACCGGTTCGGTGATCATATCGGGTAAGATACCCACCGTAACTGCCGGCGAAAATGATATTCGGATCATCGGATCTTATCGAGATATAACCGCTTTCACCACCGCCTACCGAATGCCAATCGGTTACCGTTATACCGGACCCTGCCGTTCGGCTGACAATACCTACAGTGCTATTATCCTGCTGGGCGCCATAAACTTTGTACGGGAATTGATTATCTACGGTTACATGATAAAACTGTGCGGTAGCGTAATCCTGATCCGTCCAGCTTTTGCCGCCATTATAAGTAACATTTGCGCCGCCGTCATTTGCATTTATCATACGCAATGGATTATTCGGATCGATCCATAAATCATGATTATCTCCATGGGGTACAGAGATAGTGGTGTAGGTTACACCGCCATCCACCGATTTGTGGAAACGGACATTCAGGACATAAACGGTTTCCGGGGCTTTTGGATCGGCGTAAATGTGGGAATAATAAAAAGCCCGCTGGCGAAGATTGCGGTCTTCATTAACACGCCGCCAGGTGTCACCGCCATCTTCAGACCGAAAAATCCCGCCGTCGTTGGCTTCGATACTTGCCCACAGTCGATCCTTTTGCGCCGGGGAGGCGGTTATACCGATTTTGCCTAAAATCCCTTTCGGCATACCGGGTTTTTGGGACAACTTTTCCCAACTATCGCCGCCATCAACGGACTTATATAAACCGCTTCCCGGCCCGCTGCTGGACATACCCCAGGGATTTCGATTGGCCTCCCACAATGCTGCATAAATCACCCGGGGATTAAACGGGTCTATTACCATATCAACGGCACCGGTTTTTTCATCCTTAAACAAGACCAGATCCCAGGATTTTCCGCCATCGTCAGAGCGATAAACACCACGTTCCCGGTTACTGCCGAACAGGTGTCCCATTGCAGCGACATAAACCAAATTTTCATTTTTGGGATGGACACAAATTTTTCCGATAAATTGGGTTTCAGTTAGGCCGATATGCTCCCAGGTTTTTCCGCCGTTCAGGGATTTATAAATACCATCGCCGGGGGAAATATTACCACGAAGGCAGGTTTCACCCATACCGGCATAAATAACGTTTGGATCAGATTCGGCCACCGCGATGGCACCGACTGAGCCCCACCGGAACAGACTGTCCGATACGTTAAACCAGTTAATCCCGCCGTCTTCGGTTTTCCAAACACCACCGCCGGTAACACCGAAGTAATAAGTAAAAAGCTGGTCAGGATGCCCGGCAACAGCAACCGAGCGTCCGCCTCGGAACGGTCCGATAGATCGCCATTTCATAGCGTTATAAAGTTTAGTGTCGTATTGGGATTTGACGTCCGGTTTTGAAAAAGCCGAAAAAGGAGACAAAAGTGCAAATATTATAAAAAATAGCGATAAAGTAGAATTTTTGAACAATATAAGAGATTTTAAATTATTAATGAACATTATATGCTCCTTCTAATGTAAAGTATTGAGGTCCTATCTGTTTAAGCCAATACAAAAAATAGTTTTAGAGTGGTGTTAACATAAAGAAGTTTATGTAAATTGTCAAGGGGGAAAATTGGAGAACACGCCTCTATCCTGAATCAGTTCTCAGGAGGGGATTAATTACCTCCCAATCCAAGGAGACGCAAGGAAGTAACCTTCCCCTGACCCCTCCCTGACCAAAGAGAGGTAAGGAGGGGTCGCTGATTGCCCCGGTGTTATCATGGGTCAACTGAAAACTGTCGATCCTATATGCCGTTCCATCCAGGACATTATTGTTGCTGATCCACTCACCAACACTTGTCGGATCACTCAATACCCATTCGATCAGTTTCCACCCATTCCAATCGATGGTAAGCCATTTTGACACCTCATGATCGGGCCATGAAACACCATGGGTCTCGTCAATACAGAACCGAAATTTATTTTTACTGCCATCCCCGTAAACATAACATTGAAGAGTATAGGTGGTGTCAAAAGTGACGTTGCGCGGTGAACCTGTAGACAGGTATTCTCTCAGCAGATAACCCCCGGCGGGAACTGTTTCCTCCCACTGATATTTTAAAAAAGCCGACCTTTTGAGCAGAGGACAAATTTCCGACCCAGGGAGGTAAACGTTTCTGGTATACTCAAAACTGGTTGCCGGTAGAAATATTCCTCTTGTAGATCCACTGTAATCGGGTTGCTGCCAGTAGGTAGAATTATAAAAATTATCTATCATAATCTCATCGATATAATACAGGTTTGCGGTAAAAAAATTGAACGAGATATCCGAATCCATAACATTACCATCTATCGGTTTTTCATTTATATCGGTTGCGGATGAGTTTATTGTCAGTGTGTAATCGGTTGCATAAGCAAAATATCCAGTGGTTTTAATTAACAGGGTCCTGTTGCCTTCACTCCAGCTAAATGAACTTATATTAATCGACGGCGTAAAGGATACCGAATTTTCAACTGAAGTTGTATCCACAGTTTTGGAAAAACTTATCGAAATAGAGCTGTTAACTGCGATAGAAGCCCCTTCCGATGGATCGGTGGAGATCACGATTGGAGGAAAAGACGGGATGGGATCTGTGGTCAAGACATTTGAGACTTCCGACTCATTCCAATAACGATCCAGAACGGTAGCCCCATAAAAATATGGCTGGTCAGAATCTTGCAGACCGGTAAAACTATCCGTAAATGAGTAGCTGCTGGTGCCAAAATGAATATCTACAATTCTATCAGTATCAAGGTCGATAGCAATATCAGGGGACCGGTAAATAGCGTACCAAACATCATTTACAACAGAGCAGGGGGGTTTACGGTGATCAGGTAATTTAGAGAATCAACTTTTGTCAATTCAACAGAAGGTGTTTCCGGCGTAGTGTTGACAATAAGTTTAGTGTCCCGAATTTTAGTTTTATTGGCAAAAAAAGTGGCCCCTGCCTGGGTCCAATAATCATAATCTTCCCAGCTTCCATAGCTGAAGAACTGAAAACCGTCAACCCAGGGAACAGTTCTGGTTATTTCTAAGACACTGGGATGCCTGCCCCATACACTGTTTTCAGCAAATCTATATGAACCGGGTCCTGCGGAATACAACCTGCCATCGGCTATTCCCTTCTGGATCCAGGGTTCCCATGATAGACTGGTTCCGCCTTGCCGGCATTGCCAGAGCACGGCGTTCATGTTGGCATTTTTGTGATTATCCAAAATATTCCGGGCGCGAGCCATGTTGGATTCAACACCTGCCGATGAGCTTATCAAATGCCAGGTAATGACCCAGGTAGCCCGGAATTCATCATTATCTTGAGCAATTAAATTTTGACTAAAAAAGAGGATAATAATCGCTGCAAAGATACGGTTCATCTTTTGCTCCATAATAAACAAGGGCATCTGAGCTAGGCACCAGATGCCCTTTATAAGAACTCTCCAAAACACTCATTCCGTAGCACCTTAGTTAAGGAGAACTAAAACCAAACTAAGGCGCTTTAACCCCATTTCCCCTTGTTCATATGGCCCTGGAGTTCAGCTTTTATGCTGTGCATAACTTCAATCGCCGCTTTTTTTGCCTTTTTGAATATGGTTACACAATTAGGATCCAAATCATCTTCAATCCCTTCTTCACACAGATCCAAAACATTATGCATTACGGAATGGAGTTCCATGTGGAGTGAATTGGTGAAACGGGAACGATCGATTAAATCGCCGGCGTTTTTTTCAACACTTGCAAATTTCTCTTTTTTTGCACCGCATTTTGGACAAAAATCCGGGGCATCCTCACCATCATAAATATAACCGCAAACTTCACAGCGCCATTTTTTCATTTTTTCCTCCATTATTTTATCAATTTTAGTAACAGTTCAGCCTCTAAGACTCAAAGGCTTCAAGTCAAACGTGAAACGTGAAATGTGAAACGCTAAACTTGACCTGTAAGCAATCTGAATAGCGATCAGCAAAAGCCAGCAACAAGCGCGCATGTCGCTTGCTGACGGGGAGACTTCGAGGCTGAGAAGTTACAGGCTACTTATCTGAATATTCTGATTCACTAAAAATTTGGGCAGAAAAAATCTTAATTGTTACATCTGAATCTTTCCAGCCTCCCGCCGGCAATCCGGCCTTTATACAGGTTTGGTCGAGAAAAGTATCACGGTTCCAATTATAGTGGGTGGCAACCTGGGGGAGTAAGAGTCCCTGGTACCCACCTTTTTGGATTAGCAAACCGTGAACACCTACTTTAATCTCATCAATGTTTTGTATGGTTCTAAGAGGAGTTAAAACTGATATTTCAATCTCCAAATTTCCGATTTCGTTTACTTGAACGGGAGCAAAGCGAGGATCATCGAAAGCCGCCGCTTCAGCCATATCAATGATAGTTAAATAGAGGGGTTTAATTCCTTCAATATAGCCGATACAGCCTCGTAGTTTCCCAAAACTGTTTAATGTGACAAATGCCCCTCTTTTTTCTTTTAACACCTTAGAATCGGGAGGAGTCACTTTCAGTGAAGTTTTTTGACTTTTAGAAAAAATTGTTTTCCGGGCCAGAGATAACAAACAACTTTTATCCTGCTCGGTTAAACTCATCTCTACTTCACTATTATCTGTCATGAAGTAACAATCCAAAAATTAAATGTATGTAAATGCCCGCCGCCAGGACTCCTTGCCTGCTGAGGCAGGAAAGGCTCCAAGTGTTATAAATAATGAAGCTGCTCCAATTCCCTAATCTCTCCATATTCCATTACTCAACAGCAAAATCAAAATCCAATTTTCTTTCTTTGAGTCTTCCAGTCTTCGAGGCTATACTGAAAATACAATTTTAAGTTTGATAAAAAACAGATGAAAGATAGCCAACCACAGAAGAGTGATCGCCGGTTACATTTCCTGAATGCTGATAAAGCATAACCTCCGATCTATTTGCACCCAGTTTTTTTGCGGCTATCATACAAGCTAATATTGGGCCTGCGCCACATGCTTCACAATTTTTGGCGTCAATTTCATCCCAAAATCCATCATAATCAAAGGAATTAATTCGATTAACAATTAACTTATCCTTTTGTTCAGCCTCTTCTGCCGGATAATAATGAGACAGATCCGAACTGGCAACAATCAAAGCCTTTTCATGACGGATCAATTTAGCGACAGCTTCGCCAAGATTAAAACATATATCATAAGTTTGTTCACCTATAACTATCGGAATCAACTCAAATTCGCCAAGAATTCGCTGCAGAAAGGGGAGTTGAACCTCCAACGCGTGTTCGTCCCGATGACCATCCCAGGAAAGATGGATAAAGTTTTCAAATCCAGAGATCCGCCGGCACAATTCCCTATTAATTTTTACTTTCCCTAATGGTGTAACATAATTCAGGGCGGGAAGAACCGAAACACCGCTAAAATATTCTCTATGACTGGGGGCGATTACAACGATCACGTCAAAGTCGTTTTTTAAAAGTAGTTTATAAGCTGAAGCTGCTACCTGACCTGAGTATATATAACCTGCATGAGGAACTATAATACCGCGAATCTCACCAACTATCTCTTTATCTTCCAGATTTTTTATAGAAAAATCGATCTGTTTTTTCAATTCGACGGGATCTTCGGGATAAAACGTCCCGGCAACAACAGCAGGTCTATCTTTTTCAAATTGATCTGACATCTAGGTTTACCTCATCTATTTTACCCATGTAATAATAATGTTTTTTAAACCTCGCTGCAAGGGATAATTGAAAATCTAAAAGAATATTTTTTTTTGCTGCTCAACCATTAATCAATGAACAATGATCAATGATCAATGATTCAAGAAACAGTAATTCCAATGCTCCCATTTCTCAACATTAATACAATGGACTACTCCAATGACCCCAATATTCCAATCTTCCATCACTCCATTACTCCATTACTCCGCATTTTTTCTTTGAGCCTTAGAGTCTTCGAGGCTAAGTAGTTACTTTTTTTTACTATGATTCCCAGACCCTTTTTCTTTGAATTTCATAAAACAATAATGCTGCCGCAACAGAAACATTTAGCGAATCTGTTTTACCAAACATAGGAATACTAACCATAAAATCACATTTTTCTTTAAGCAGCCGTCGAATGCCGGTTCCTTCATTACCGATAACCAGGGCAATCGGCATATCTGCGGAGATATCCCAAAAAATTTCCTTTGCTTTTTCATCACTTCCGATTATCCAAAAATTATGCTCTTTTAAACGATCTATAGCACGCGCCAGATTATTGACCTTAACCACAGGTAGGTGATTTACTGCTCCGGACGAAATTTTACTCACAACCGGGGAGAGTGAAGCACTGCGACGTGTCTGGATTATTATCCCGTTAAAACCTGCGGCCTCGGCAGATCTTATAATAGCACCTAAATTGTGGGGATCTTCTATTTGATCCAATATAGCAACCGCGGGCACTTTTTTCGATAGTTTACATATCTCTAACAATTGTTCCAGATTCAAAATAGCCTGGCCGGAAAGGATCGCTAAAATGCCCTGATGTTTTGAACTTCCGGCTTTTTTTGTCAGGGCCTCTTTTGGAATTAATTGAATAGGAATATTTTTTTGTTTTGCTGTTTTTAAAAAGGGTTTGTATTTAATATTTTGCGATGCGATAAAAATTTTTTCGACATTTTTATCTGCCTTTAAAGCCTCAACTACAGCGTTTATTCCGTAAATAACTGAAAATTTCACTGACAAAAGGTGTCTTTTTTTTAAGTTAAAGACTATTCAGCCACAAAGGCTCGAAGACTCGAAAAAAAATGACCCATGAAAAATAGACGATTGAAAATTGTAGCAAATAAATAGGAATCAGCAACATACTTTCTTCCATTTCTCCATTCTTCCATCATTCCAGCCCTTCTTTGAGCTTAGAGACTTCGAGGCTTAGTAGTTACAAGTTAAAAATCTTTAACCACCACTTTATTACTCAACACGCCAATCTTTTCGATTTCCGCTTCTACGATGCTGCCATCTGACAATTCCCCTACTCCTTCCGGGGTACCGGTTGAGATTAAATCTCCGGGATATAATGTTAAATACCTGGTTATATATTCCATCAATTGGGGAAGTTTAAATATCATATTGCTGGTATTCGATTTCTGCCGTGCAATTTCATCCACTCTTAATTCCATTTCAAGTTCTACCGGAAATGGTATTTCAGCACTGGTAACCAAACACGGCCCCATCGGGCCGAATGTATCAAAATTTTTCGATCTAAACCATGGCTGTTGTAATAATTTTGCCTGCTTTTGCAGGTCCCGGGCCGTGATATCGTTAAATATTGTATATCCTGCTATATAACTCTCAAAATCTTCCGGTTTCACATTTTTTGCGGATTTTCCAATTACCACTGCTAATTCAATCTCATGATCTACGCGTCCCACCTCAGAAGGTATTATAATTTCATCATCCTGACCAATTACAACCGAACCGGCCTTGTCAAAAAAAACAGGTTCTGTGGGAACTTCTCTTCCTGATTCATTTACATGGGCCGCATAATTTAATCCAACAGCTATTATTTTACCGGGTTCTTGAATCGGGGCCAGAATTTTATAATCATCCTTGACAATAAATTGTTCCCAGAGATTATGTGATTCAAGAAAATCAAAAGTACGATGAATATCATCCTCGGTAAAATCCGGGAGACAAAAAAAATCCATGATACTGTTTAACTTTATCATCATTCGGTTTTTTTTCATAAAATTGTAAACGTGAAAAGCACCGGTTAAGTCAACTAGTCCTCGTTGGACTTCTACAGCTACTAACTTTTCCCGATTAACAGACAATTGAAAAATTTTCATCTTTCCCTCGTTAATTACATCGCTATTGCTATCGGCTCTTGGCGCACTCATCAAACTTTTGAATCTACCAGAAAATCCTTCCTCAGGATATTTATTGTAACTTTTCAGATTGTTAGGTTCACACTTCAAAAAAATTTACTTTAGCTGAAAACACAAACTTTTTAGCAGTATTAACATATAATTTAAACACTTACCAGTAGAAATTCAAGCAAAATAAGGTTGTTTGTCTTTGGAAGTTATAACTTTAAATTTGTTTTTTAACTGCTGATATTTTATATTTTATTAAATAACCAATATTTATTGATTCTTCGAGGCAAAAAGGTCTTTAATCCGGTCTCAAAAAAATGGAAGGTAGTCGTAAAATTAAGAGATTCTGAAATGCTTGAAGATCTATTCCTTGAAATTAATGATATAATTTCTCCTGAAGAAAAAAATGACTGTCAAGCACTAAATAAAAACGAAAAAGGTAAATAATTTTATGATTCGATGGTTGAAACCTCTTATATTGATTTTAATTTTATCAATAAATAACTATGGATTTGCACAAAGGCAAAAGTCCGATACTATCCGCCAGTTGGGAAGGTTTACATTAAATAGGAGTCTTTATTTCAATTATGACTTGTTTCCCATGGCTTCACAAGAACCCGATTCTTCCAAACTACTTTTAACAGTTACGCTGGTAAATGATCTTTTACAATTTATTAAATATTCGGATTCGTTATATATCGCGAAATTTGAACTATCGGCTTCAATATTCAGTGAAAGCGGCAACCTTTTCCAAGCTCATACTTTTCGAAAAGAGCTACAGGTTAATAATTTTCGTGAAACAAACTCACGTACAATTGATCATAGTTACTTTCAAACATTCGATCTCCCCCATGGTATATATAAATTTATCCTGGAATTAGCAGATTTGGATACAAAACTGTCTCTTAAGCGGGAACAAGAAATAAAGATAAAAAATTTCAAAGACAATCCTATAACTATCCAGGATCCGATTTTTTTGTTGTGGGCCCCATCATCTGATAAATACAGTCCCCTCGGTGATGTTAAAACCAATTATTTCACCAAATTCTCAAAAAAACCGGTGAAAATTATTTCACCTTTTGATATAGATGGCCTGCCGCACTATCGTTTTACCGATCCTATTGTTTTATACCATGAAATATATCAAGATGGTGAAAATGACTCTTTGTTTCTTAATTACCGTATTATCGATAAAAATAATGAGTTGAAATGGGAAAAAAACTTTGACTCATTTTCTGTAAATGCCAGGATGGTTACCCAAAAAATAGAACTTGATCCTCAAAAATTTCAACCTGGATTTTATATTTTGCAGATTTTTGCCAAAAATAAAAGATCCCGGCAAAAACACCGAACTCGATTTTATTTTAACCGCAAAATCAAGCCGAATCATGCAAATCTTGACGACACTGAAGCTGTCGATGAATTCGGCCCTTTAGAATATATTATTAATGGAAAAGAATATGATCTTTTAAAATTATTGAGTCCAAGTGAGAGAGATTCGGCAATCAATCAATTTTGGGCGGATAGAAATCCCTCTCAGAATAATTTTGACAACAAATTGCATGATGAATTTTTAAATAGAATCCGATTTGCAAATCAGAATTTTGTTAGCCTGGTTTTCAACAAAAAGGGCTGGAAAACAGATCAGGGACGAATTTACCTGATCAATGGATCGCCGGATGATATATTGCATCCACAATCACCGGATACCGCATATCAGCATGAGGTATGGATTTATAATTATCCGAAACCAAACCAGAGGTTTATATTTGTTTTTAAGCCTGAGAAAGGAGAATATGTTTTATTGAGGGGGGGATAATAAAAACCTGTTCTCATTTCACTTTTTATGTTTCACTTTTCACATCTCACGTTTGACCTGCATCTATGTGTCTCTCCTATAAAAGACAAATGGATTTTGAACTGTAATTTGACCTTCCGGAATAGGTTTGAATTTAAAAGATTTGACAACATTTTTTAGTTCATCCTCAAACTTGTTATTATTAACCGTTGAACTTATCATCCTACAATTTGACACAATTCCGCTAGCTTCTATGGTAATATCCATTACTACCTTTCCATTTAGGTCCTTATGCAACTTAAGATC
>SDBT01013217.1_pt1 | contig 13245 bp, 14 predicted proteins | sample 2277101 | NCBI WGS metagenome assembly SDBT01 (sample SAMN10404973, study PRJNA504765) | marine sediment metagenome | isolation source: marine sediment core GS10_PC15, 103 cmbsf | place: Arctic Ocean: Southern Knipovich Ridge | collected 2010 | reverse complement strand
AGGAATACCGTATCAGACGCTTATTTCGAGCTTATTACATAAATATATAAACGGACGTCTTATAGATGTAAATGTAATTGAGCAATTGAAAAAACGAATATCAGGGAATTAAGGTCGTAGAACCAGCTGCTGGAGTAGACCGTAAAACTGTAATTCATTAGTATTACGGAATATATTACACTGTACTCGCCACTTGAGACGGAGCGGCAGCTGAGCTCAGTCGTTCGGCAGGGGCAGGATGAAAAAGAAGAGCATCACAGACAAACTGAAATGATTTGTACTTCGGTATCAGAAAGGGCATTCGACTGAAACAAGATGGCGCACGCCGCTGATGGGTTTCGCTTCGGCTGACGACTCGTTGTTTCTGGAACTGAAACGAGTCGTGTCGCCCACCCACACACTCCCTAAGGACTTGCTGCCAATTGCCCGGACGGTAGTTGCTTTTTTTCTTCCCTTTGACAAGTCGGTCGCCCATAGCAACATTCCCGGACTGCTGGCTTCTCGCAAATGGGCTCAGGCCTACGTGGAGACCAATACGCTCATCAATGCGATAGGCTTGTATATGAAGCAGTATATTGAATCGGAGGGATACGATGTCGTTGTGACTCCGCCGACCCACAACTTCGATCCCCAAAGACTTGTCAGCGATTGGTCACACCGCCATGTGGCCTTTGTCGCAGGGTTTGGGCGGTTCGGGCTCAACAACATGCTCATCACCGAGTCAAGGTGCTGTGGCAGAATCGGAAGCTTTGTTACCTCACCTGTGCTTCCCGGGGATCATCGCTCAGATTACGAGACGTGTCTTTACCGTCACAATGGCTCCTGTAAACGATGTACATCGCGTTGTGTTGGCGATGCGCTTTTCCCTGACCAGTTTAATCGGTACAATTGTTATCAAATATGCCTTGAGAACGAAGATAAACATCAATCTGTGGGCAAGGCAGATGTATGTGGGAAATGCCTTGTGGGCATCCTTTGCGCATTTGTAAATCCCGTTAAAGAAGAAAACCCCCTGTGTCAGAGTCGTTGTCGCGTCTAGGGTGGTTTCCAGAGGGTTCCCCCTGGGGAAAAAATCGGGGGCGGCATAGGGGTTCTGATAATGAACGATCTATCAAAACGGATCACACCGCCTGGCTGCGGCGGGGGCTTCTTTGGCTCGCGGTCTCTGGACTCTGGTAATTGCAGAATTCACGAAACGGTCTTTATTACTGTAAATGTCAAGGGTATTTCCCCACCCCTGGGCGGCGTTAATCGAGCTGTTCAAGAGAATTGCATCACTGAACAACCAATGGTGGAGAAGTTAGCCTTATAGGCAGAGCCGAAACCAGAAATCGAACATAACATCACACTTAAAGATTCATTTGTGCTTTAGTAGCTGAGGGATTTGTTTCTTCAGCCGATCTTCGAGATTCTTTCTTCTAGCTGGATGAAGTTCACATTCCCATACTATTAGCACTCTCCATCCCTGTTCCTTTAGTATTTTCAATATTCTTTTATCTCTCGTACGGTTCCTCTCGATTTTGTTATTCCAAAAGTCGGTTCTAGTCTTAGGTGGTCGGTATTTCTGGCATTTTGTGTGTCCGTGCCAGAAGCATCCATGCACGAAAATCACCGTTCTTCTCCCGGGCAACACTAAATCCGGACTACCAGCCAACTCTCTGTTCTTAGGACCGTTTGCAGTAAACCGATAACCCAATCGGTGGATGATGGAACGAGCGAGTAGTTCTGGTCCTGTATGCTTGTGTCGAACCGCGGACATGACTTTCCTTCTAGATTCAGGGACATCCGGCATCACTCTTCCGTAAGTGTTGATTCTGCTAAGTTTGCCCACAGATACGATATCTACTAAATTAACAAAAAATTTTCAGCAACCCCGGAATCCGTTCCGGCCACTCTGCTTTGCCATCGTATGAAAGTACCTTGGTATCACATTTTTGAGAGATCTTTCTCGCATAGTTCAAGATCGCGTTTTCAGTAGGCGATTCGATGACAATAGCTTTGCTTGCGATGCTATATCCCTCCTCCTCAAATGCCAACTCGTACTTTATTAATTGGATAATTCCTTGATCGATCTGGTTAATGAAATTGTCCGAAGTAGAGCTTTTAATCTCACCGAGAACTAGACCGCTTCTACTTCTGACGGCTAAATCGACACTTCTAGACTGCAGTGGATGCAATCTAATAGATATCAAATACTTCGAGATTTCCCTGAGAATATCCTGGTGACGTGTCTCGGCCATCTGTGTTTTAGTTAGGGTTTTGTTTTTGTTATCAATAACGGTTTTCAAAAAACGACGAGAAACCACTTCTTCGGGACGAATGCATGTCAATGACGTATCGACTAGTGGAGGGGTGGGGTTAGGGATATTCGGATCCGCCGTTATCAATAACTCTTCGACAGAAGACATCAGGATTATATCTAGTGAAGATATTTCGGATTCTACTTCGTCTCCGAGTCCTAACTCTCGGCATTTTTCTGTCGCCAATGCCCCGAACGGACTTAATTCTTTGAGAGGTACATAGCGATGCAATTCTCCTAAAGGGAACCGAGATAGTATCGATCTGTATATTTCACGACTCGCGGCGTACTGCGAGGAAACCTCCGTTGGAATTTCTATCAATGATAGTTTAGCCGATGGTGGCTGACTGAAAACGCGAACATCGTTCTTCTTTATCAAATCTATAAACGATTTGCGTAGTTCGTCACTACAACCGGACACGCCAATCACCGTCGAAAGATTGTCGACCTTCCAAGCCCGTAGGTCTTCCTTCTCCCATGGAAAAATACGAAACGACAATAGGTGATCCGCTGCGATTACGAAATGTCCCTTATTTAAACCTTCTTGAATTACGCTGACGCTCGCCACTTTTAGGGTTCCGTAGAGGAAACTACCTGCTGGGTCAAGGTCTGTAATCATCCAAATTCGGTTTTGTAAAAGATCAACAGGATCGACACGCATTTCAGCCGCGATACAAATATACTCGTCTGCAAATAAGTTCGAAGATCTCAATCGCTCGTAAGGGAATTTCCAGATGAACTGGTTCACTCCGAATCTCCGATTAGATCGGCCAATGCTTCGTCAATTGAAGAGGGCCAAACAACATCGTCGCCCAATATATTATGCTGCTCAATTTCTTTTTTACGCAATCTACTAACCTCACCCTCTTCTATGGTGTTTCTGCATACGAGAAGATGATATCGGACTTCTGACGCTTTTTGACCGCGACGATGAATACGATCGAGTGATTGCAAATAATGCGCAGCCTGGCTGGGATATGACAGATAAACCGCCTCTGCAGCCGCATGCAAGGTGACTCCAGCTCCTATCGCGGCCGGATTCCCAAGGAATATGTTTACGGTGTTGTCCTTTTGGAAGCGTTCGATTGCGTCTCTACGAGCAGGTCCAGCAGTACTTCCATCGACTCGTACTAATCCGAAGTGCTTGTAACGATTATAGGCATCATCTAAAGATCGGCGATAAAAACTCCACAATACAACCTTGCGGTTTTTCTTCGTTATCAAATCATTGAAAAGGTCGTCTAATGCAAACAATTTCGACGGCATTTCATCGAACAGTGTATCAATCGCGATTGGACACACACAAATCTGTAGTAAAGTATGACGCTTCGCATAGTATCCTGATAAATTCTTTTGAAATATCTTGTTGTCCATTCCTTTAAGCCAAAGCACAAGAGAATCACGGGCTTCTTTGTAGAGTTCGGCTTGGCGCCCTGTCAAAGGCACCGCAATGATTTCAAATTGCTTTTCAGGAAGGTTAGGCAAAATCTGTCGTTTTAATCGGCGTAAATACAGACCACGCGTTTCCATCGCTTCGACAATTTTTGGTCGATCTTTTATCAAATCACCGGAAGGCTCATATCCAGCATAAGTGTACCCGTCATCGGCTACGTTAAACTGGTGAACCAGATCGGTTGCGTTGTTCGGTGCAGGGGTTCCACATAAAACGATTCCACGAATACATTTTCTCCTCAGGGATCGTATAGCCGTTGAACGTATCGCTCTTGGATTCTTTATGTAGTAGGACTCATCCACCACCAACAGAGTGCGACGACTTCCTGCTATGCTTGCGAGCGCGATCAATAGCCTCGGCACGCTTTCATAGTTAATGATCAGAACATCGAAACTGGTAAGAGTTAATTTGTATCGCTCCATGGCATCGCCTTCTACGATCGTGACTTTATATTTTCCTGGCAGAAAACGTTGGACTTCCGCAGCCCATTCTTTCATCATACTCTTCGGACAAGCTACCATCATCGCGTCTATGTCTTCGGATTCCTTCACGGAATCGAAAGTAGCGAGAGCCATTACTGTCTTTCCGGCTCCCTGCTCGTCGAACAAACAAAGTCCTTTTAATCCTTTCAAAGTCATGATGTTGACGGCTACAGATTGGTAGTGATCGAGTACAGACTTCCACGGCGGGATCGGGTTTCCTTCGTCCTCGTTCTTGAGTATGTCTTCTGCTATCTTGCTTGCTTCTTTGTGTAGAGAATCATTATGCTGGATTCGATTTATCAAACTTTGAGAAGCTTCGATGTATGGAAGAAGATCGGACACCAGTGAAAGGGATTCTAGGGGAATCGAAAATCGATCTCGGCCTCTAGTTTGCACTAAATCGGAACCGATTCTTGCCGCAATATCGGACTTCAAACGAAGGACCTCGACACCCTTTCCGGAAAAGTGCAGACACCCTTCGCTTTCTTTTATTTCCATTTCAATTCAATTACTAGTTAGCGTTACTCTCTGCGACAACCTTTACTATTCTATTAAGAAGTTCTAAAGCCTGCCGTAAATTTTTACATGATTCATCCGAAAGAGTCTTAATTTGATCTACCTTTAAGTTAGATAGGAAATCGACAAACGATCCTATGCGTGTATTGACCTCCTCTCGCCCTTTAACGATTCGAGCGTTGTAATCGATTACAGCTTTTGCGTCTTTAGCTGCAGAGGGTTCAGGACCCATGATAATCGGTTTCGCTTCGGGGTGGTTCCAAGCCCTATAAGCGATTCTTACTTCAGGGAAACTAGAGAATTTACCGTCATGGATCCATCTAAAGAAAATAATCTTAAACTCGAAGTTGGTCTTCAGCTCGTTGAAGAAGGACTTCTGTGCTTCGTTGAAAAACTGATAGTTGGAGGCCGCCAATCTTTCTGCTTCATGCTCTGATAATCCTAGACCACCGCCTTCCTCTTCTTCGAGATCTGGTTGCGTGGTTGCGAATGACATAAAATCGTCGATGATCTCCCAGATGCGAATTGTTTCGCGTACTTTCGCTTTCGTCCAATCATATTTCGCAGCGATATCATTAGGGTCGATTCCCTTTTCGGCCGCCGCTTTCACATTTAGGGCTTTGACGTAGTCCGGCCATTCTATCTTAAGCGAAGCTGCGAAGTTCTCCTCAACTAAGACATGCTGCTCGTCATCCTCGCTGGCTTCCTCTGTTAGCACATAACATTGTATCTTTTCATAATCCATTCTATTTGGATCGGCCTTCGACAGGCCTTCGAGAGCGTATTTAAGTGCGAAAAATCGACGGTTACCATCGAGAAGTTTGCCTTTAAATGTAACGACGATGGGCTCTCGGAGGCCGTTTTTGATAATGTTATCCCTAAGATCTTTGAGTTTGAAGTCAGAGTCGTTCTTCATTAAATTGAATACTTCATCCTGAGTTAAAGGCCTATTGCCGACCTCGTCCTGCAGTTGTTTCTTCGCTATATCGATCCTAGGGTTGTCGACCCAACCCTGGATCGCGTCTAATTTCAATCGACCCTCCCAGACTTGTATCTTTCTCCCATGGTACAGTCGTTGTATAAGTCGAGGCGAAGGGCTTTTAGCAAGAAAGGATGGATGATTCATTCCGTATCTCCTTGATTGTCAAATGGGATATCGTGCTTCTTCAGAAGACTTTCCAAATAGGATATTCTGTTTTCCAGATGTTTAACGCGATTGCTAAGTGACATCGTTTCGCTTGTAGTAATTATGGAGCTAATCCATTCTTCGTCCTCGAAAGCTCGATGATAATCTGAACTGTGCCAAACCTCCGGGCCTTCGAAAGCATTATATTTCAGCTCCCGACTGATCTGTTTTGACCAAAAAGATTCTAAATACTTGGAGAATCGATCGGATAGCAATAACTCAAGTGTATCTGGAAGATTTGCACACGGAGTGAAATCTGCGTCTCTAAGCACGAAGACAGCCAAATCTGTGAAAGGTGATCTGGAAATCCTTTCAGAAAGGAAGATGGGAAGATTCTTGGACCAATCGATGTAAGGTCCGATTCCCCAATTTCCGATCCCAGGTTGCGGTCCAAGCACAAGAAGAGGACAAGGCCGATTCGGATACTTCACAAGTAAGCTTCTCTGACTAGCTTTTTTTAGTGGCACGGTGAGAAAATTAGATGATATCCGTTTAGACGGATCGGTACCGTTGCACGTAACCCGTCCCAAATCATAAACGGACCAAATCTTCTTATTACCGATCACACGTACGCTAACGAGCCGATAGTACTCTTTTGTTAGAGCGTTCCGATTGGTTTTGCCCGATGCTGTTGCTGGATCTAATGAGATCGGGTCGTGATCATGACAAATTGAATCATATGCCAAGAAGTACATAAGCGCCGAAGTCCTCTCCACCCCTGACTTGCCTTCCACCAAAAACTGCCGTAATCGTCTAAAGGTTGATTTTACTAACTCAGAAGAGAACCACATAAGCAACGTACTAATTTTTAGGCATAAACACGCCAGGATCCGATGGACGTAGAGGTTTTTCTAATTGAATGAAATTATCAAGCGAGGTAAAATTTCGTATCCCCTCGGGAGATTTACCTTCTAGTACTTCGGATAGTTGACAAGCGATTTCGTATGCTAATCTTGGCGGGACTGCGTTTCCGATCTGTTGGTATTTCGATTTCACCGAGCGACCGTAAAAAATCCACCAATCTGGAAAGCTCTGAATCCTGGCTATTTCCCGAACAGAAAGCACTCTGTTTTTTGTCGGATGCCAAACCCCGGCGTTTTCCGGCTTAAAGGCGGCCGTTACCGTCCCAGCGATCTCGTGACGAGCGAAACGCCGATAGAAATTAGGCCATCGGTAAAGAGCGATGTTGTCACGAATTCGTTTCAAGCGATCCGGCAATTTTTCGTAGGGAATGTCCTTCCATGAACCACCTTCTGGTACTAGCGCTCCTAACTCCAGCGCTTGAGGGTTGAGGCGTAGCAAATCATCTTGATTGGGTGCCGAAGGAGGTATGTCGAAGATAGTCTCTTCTAGACTTAGACCGTCATCTGATAAATATTCGTGTGGAAAAGCAAATTCACCGTTATCTGGGTTTTCTAATATTGCCACGATTATCAATCGCAGACGTCGCTGCGGCACTCTGTATTTGCTGGCATTCAGCAAACGAAAACACGGATTATAACCAAGTTCTAATAATCTTTCACAAATCAGTTGTACGACTAGTTTGTCGCCATCTCTTGCGCTCATTAAGCCACGGACGTTCTCGAAAACGACTACGCGTGGATTGAAATGCTCAACAGCTTTAAGCGCTACTTTATAAAGGGTTCCACGTTCGTCTTGAACTCCCATCCTTGATCCGGCGTTGGAAAAAGATTGGCAAGGGAATCCGGCGGCAAGTACATCCGGAGTTCGATCAAGAACTGGCAAGCCCAGATCGACGATATCTCCCTCTATGATCGTTCCTAGATTTTTCTCGTAAGTCAAACATGAATCGTGATCGAAATCGTTAGCCCACAGGATTCGAAATCCGCCATATTGAAAGCCTAGATCGAATCCGCCGCAACCCGAAAATAAACTGACCATCGAATGCTTCGGTTCGACGTTTAACGATTTTTCTTTTTGAAATACGCTCCACGGCCTTGAACCGTTGAAATTAGGATTATGGATTTCTCTGGTTGTATTGGGAAAAAGACTATGTTGTTTATACATATCTCGCTACCGCTTTATCAACGACGTATAGCAATCCAGCAAACTTGTACGCTATCTGAAATGCGATCTCTCTAATAACGTGCGTTGTTCGACTGACGTTATTCGATCCCGAAATCATATATTCGGCTTATTGTAACAATATATCCGGTTTCCTATTACTGTTGCAAGTTGTCTTGTATGTTGCACCAGAGTTTTACGTTGTTGCAGTAGCCTCCGGCGTGGCAGTTAAGCCATATTGACTGGATTATATGGATTGCCGTCCTTGTGGCGCCAGGACTACATGTCATCTGAATCCGCTCTATCCAGCCGGTGTAGATCGGCTCTACAGGCTCTGTTGCGATAAGGCAATTCAGCCTGCGTCCACCATCGATTTGATATGGTGTCCCGTTTGCCGGCAACCACTTACGGCTGCAGGCAACCTAACAGTTTCGGTGTGGATCTAGTGCGCTGGATCGCTGCTATCACCTCGTACTCCTCTGGAATTACCGGATTCAGTTGATCCCAGCGCGAAAGAGCATTGTCAATTCTCCCCATCCAACTCCTCGAAGATGACTTCCAGCTGCGTTTTGAGATCCTCGATCTCTTTGATCCAGAACGCTTCGGTGCCCCACATCGGAAACGACTCCCGGAAGCGGTGGTCGTTTCTCTGGCGAGCGGACCAGGCCAGGTAGTAGATCATTCGCATGAACCTCAGTGGCTCGATCAGGGAAAGTGTTCGTCGATCGAAAGAGCAGACTTGCTCGTAGCCCTCGAGCAGCAGCTCCAGTTCCCGCCGGCAGGCGCTCGCCCGGTCAGGCAGCAGCAGCCACAGGTCCTGTACAGCGGGGCCCATCATCATGTCGTCGAAGTCTATAATCAGCAGTCCTTCGCCCGGACGATCCAGAATGTTGCCCCGATGGCAGTCGCCATGAATGCGATGGAGTAATAGCCCTCCAAATAGGTGTCCGAAACTGCTCAGCGCATTGTCCGTGAGTTCGAAGAACTCGTCCCGTTGATCCGGATGGAAGACGTTGGCCCTCCGCAGCTCCTCTATGAAACGAACCGTTGACCCAGGAGGTGTGCATTGCAGCCGGTTAGGGGCATCCCGCATGCGCGCAGCCGTGTGGATACGTCCAACCAGACTACCGATACGGAGCCAGTCCTCATCTCTCTCCGCGTCGAAGCTTCGCCCGCTGCGCTGCGGGTACAAGCTAAAGGAGAAATCCTGCTCTGCTCCACGGTCCGCCGCCGTCACCGACTGAAGCGTGAACCCCTCGTCATCCTGAAGGGGCGGCACAACCGGCAATTCCCGTTCAGCGCAGTCGGTGATGAAGTCGTGCTCCTCCGTAATAGCCTCGAGGTTCCACCGGCCCGGCCGGTAGAATTTGACCACGTAGCCGCGCTCCTCATCGCTTCGCAGGCCGTACACACGGTTCACGTAGCTCGGGTAAGCGGTTAGCGTTCCATCGAGGTGCAGGCCGAAGGCCGATTCCACGGCGGTCATGACAACTTTTGGCGTGAGCAGGTCGAATCCGAGTGTCTCCATTATTCTGCGCAGAATAACACATAAACTCGATGACGTCCCGGTGTCCCCGTAGCAATTCAAGGGCCGTAAGTTGCGGATAAGCCGTAGTCGTCCCGGTGGGAGGTGCTGGATTACAGGTTTGGCATCAGAGATGAGAACCAAGTTCGAATGCCTGCTTGACAGCGAAGTCTATCGCTAGACCACTGCTTCAGGCTGACTATTAATACTTCCACTATTTCCCCCACAAAAGAGCAACACGATGTTTCATGTAATCATATACGGATTTCCGGTTCATGAAATATTTTTCATTTATCCCATTCCTGGATTACCTTAGGAAATATTTCTTTCATTTTTAATAAACATTCTACAGCCCACTGTTCTACATTCTCCAGCTGCTCAGACTCATCGTCTATTGACCCATCGGTGTAAGCGGCAACCCTGCAAGCCCTTTTGGTTTCGAGTTTTTCCCATTCGAACGATTGACCGAATTTATCCTCAAGTTCTTGTTTTCTTTCAAATAGGTAATCAAATAAATCCTCATTCCTTTCCTTATCGCCCGCATCAATATATATTTCAGAGCGAAATCGACCTCCAAGCCCGAAGCTTGCAGAATATTTATAGACTTTAGAATTCTCCGATGCAAAAGTGTACCAATTCTGCGGTTGCCCGATTTTCGCATTCGTAAAATGATGATCGTTTCTCAGCGTATCAATTAATGACTGGAAGAATGACCGATAACGTTCACGACCTTCACTTATCGCCTCTGACTTCTTGCGAGTAACTGCATTCTGGATAGCAGGTCCTGAGATCAAATTGAAGACATAAGCAGGTTTTGAGTCATCTATTTTTATTAGAGAGATCTCTACAGCGAAAAACAGCAGTGATTCCTTCAAATTATCATTCAGAAAATCTATCGCTGATTTATGTTCTGACCTGATTGACTCAGCAATCCAGACAATTGCATTCGCATCTAATATCGATGCATAAGTTAACAGTTGACCCAAGTGCTTATGATCAGTGTAGCCAAACTGATTCTCTATTATTACGATCTTATTAGTTGCTATATCTCTCGCTAAAATATCAGCTGAAAAACCACCCGCGGAAGCCTCTGATTCGACGAACTCGAGTTCCATGTCGATTTTGTCGCCTAAAATCTGTAGGTTTTTGGATAGCCATGGCGTGAAATGAGTAGCTTCGCCAGGCCATACTGTTTTTAGATCGACATTACACAACTTGCCAAAGTTATTTTCCTTTTCCATCATGGCTCCCTTATGTTGTCGTGCTCAAGGATGACAATATGGCACCCGCGAAGCACTTGGTATTAATCCATAATCTAAAAGAACAGAAATTACATTTGCGTTCGCGACATAACGACGTTTTTACCTGCGCCCTCGTCCCGACCGAAGGGAGGGTTGGCGCGGGATTTGCGAACGCAAAGGCCGTGCCAAAGACGGCGTCAGGTGCAAAACCAATGTTATACACACTTCTAAACTGTGTATTCGCCGCTAAATGATTCGTAATAGTGTTTGGCAAATGACAATGCTACCTTCATATAATTATGGGCCGTCTCACTAGATATGCGCCATTCATCAGAAATTTCACTGTCAAGGCCATGATCAGCGGCATTCCGTACATGCCCAATATATTTGGAAATGTTGTAATACTTTTTATTTATTTTCCCATCGTTCTTTAGTCGTTCAACCTTTGCATTGACTCCGTCTGCCCCAACGATGTTTACAGACGCCATGTCCGCGATCTTAGTTAGAAAAGTCTCAATGGCATTCGCAGAGAACACGATAACAGCTCTTAGGTCGTTCCCGTGGCTTTTCAAGTGTATAACACTCTCCGCAAAATTCTGAATGCAGTCTGTGTCACGCAGAAACGACACAACATTGTCACCCAAATAATCAATTACATGCAGTTTGGCATTTTCGATACTGCTGACGAGATGTTCCATCTCTGAATAATTGGATAAATTTCCTGGCTCAAAACCCGAAATTTTATAGAGTCCTGCCCCTTCTGATTCAATAGACTTTGCATACTGCCCAAGATTTACTAGTGTCGACTTTATATCTTCTCGATGTGAAGCCAAAGAAAAGAACACTTTGGTCTGCTCTGCTGCCGCATCTACTTGGCTGAGAATCGCTAGCCGCTGTTTAAAGAATGCATACGGATTATAATCCTCAAGAAAAAGCCTAAAAAAAGCCGCCTTCTGATTTTGATCTGAAGATATAAGAAATTTCGTGAATTTGCTTTGATTAATAAATCGAGTCGCCGCGGTGTCATATTTTAAGATTTCTAGTTGGACGCCCATCTTCAGTGCGTTTTCAGCTGCATTCGTGGTAATGTCTAGCAGATTCTCAACTGCAGATATTTCCACCCCCTGATCGCCGTAAAGATACACGGCGTCAATTACACTTATTATTAGCTCAGCGGTTGTTGGAACGAGCTCGAAATCCATAGATCAGCCAATTGAGTCAATGAGCTTCTTGATATAATCAATAATGTCGGGAAAATCAGCCTTTTTTACCTCTATGTTAATATTCACCACTACGTTTTTATTCTTCAATTCATTGGTATATGCTTTCAGCGTATCTCCACTCACCGCGTCGTTTGCCAAACGCTCCTTATTAGAAGACACTCCATCATCAGAATCCCTATCGCCACGCTCATATTGCAGTTTCCCATCCTGCTCTGATATCAGTCCGGCTATTTTGAGAATGTTGATAAGCGTGAGCGCCCCGATCTTGACGTAGTTGGAGCTTTTCTGTCCGGATGAGTAAGCAATATGGGTTTTAAAAGATTCCTCATCCATACCGTTTCGTATCTTAAGTGCAGTTAGCATCTTCTTTATGAATTCTGTTTGTACCGCGATGGTACGCCAACAATCAGATATTTCTTTTGCGATATCAAACTCAAGAGCCTTCGCTAGACTCGCCCCATTTTCCGTTGCGGTGCGGTCCTTCTCATCAATAATTCCAGTTGAAATGAGGAAGACGCTATTTCTGCTAATGTTGCTCTCTGGAACGCCAGACAGCTTGCTCAGTTCCTCTAATGTTGTTTTCTTGGCATTGGCATACGCCTTTATCATTTTTACCAATTCGTCATAAGACGATCCTGGAAGTTTAAAGTCTACAGTCATTCTCACCTCCTGAATATTTCCAATATATCATAGTTTCCAAATTCTTGTGTGTAGCCTCTTACGCTCCAAAGCTGAGAAACAAATCATTTAAAATGGGATCATCCCTTTCAACGACAAAAGCATTAACATCATCCATTGCCCTTGTCATACCGACGTAGACAAGATTCCTTAACAGCTTTTCCGTTTCCTCGTCGCTATAATGCTTGCGTCTGTGCAGATACGGGAGGTAGAGAAACACGACCGGGAAATCCAATCCCTTGCTCGAGTGGAGGGTCGATATCCGGATCTTTCCCGCATCCTCGAACGTAAACTCGTCGCTCACAATATTTACGGACTCAAATCCTTGCTCCTTCAAGGAGTCCTGAATGACGGTGATCTCCCTGTTCCGTGGAACGAGGATGCAGATGTTCTCCGGGTCGTAGCCTAAGTCTTCGATAAAACCACTGATCTTCTCAACGAGAAGCACTCTCAGCTCCTCTGCCGAATTGGCCGCATACAGCTCCGGCACCGGACCTTCCCGGAACGTGAATGCCCGCGTCTGATTCTCCCATTGAGCGTTCGGGCATCGCTTCCTGAAGTTTTCCGCCAATTCGTGTATCTGCCTCGTGTTTCGGAAGTTGGTCTTCAGGATCCGG
>SDBT01013216.1_pt1 | contig 13245 bp, 19 predicted proteins | sample 2277101 | NCBI WGS metagenome assembly SDBT01 (sample SAMN10404973, study PRJNA504765) | marine sediment metagenome | isolation source: marine sediment core GS10_PC15, 103 cmbsf | place: Arctic Ocean: Southern Knipovich Ridge | collected 2010 | reverse complement strand
CCGTGGGAGCTGTGAACTATGTTGTAGAGACCTTATCGGTCAGCGGCCCCTAGACCTTAGGGAAAAGTGGCCCCAGGCTGAGATAGCTACTAGGGCCACTAGAAGCTGCTACTGGAGCCTCTTAGTATGGGAGCTACGCATACCGCTGGGGCCCAAGCTAGGACCCCTAGGATGGCTACTCTACTGTTCTACTGGTCTTAGGCATCGGAGACCGCCTCAGAATACTCCTCCCCCTTCTTGGCCGGGTTGCCGTCGGGGTAGCACTCTATGTCGAGCTTCGGGAACATGCTCTTGAAGGACTCTATTAGAGAGGTCAGAATCAGCTCAATCCCGTCCTCCCCGTGCTCCTCGGCAATGTTGTTGAACACCTTGTTCAGATCATCAGATTCGAAAATGACGTCATCTAGCGGCATCTCGATCTTACCGTCTGCGTTTGTCTTCGCAGGCGCCTGCGAAGAACCCAGGCTCAGAGCCTGAATACACAGCTTCTCAAGAGCCTGGCCGGTGAATTCGGTTCCTGACTCTGCCATCATCATCTCAATGGCAGCGTCGATCACCTCTTCCTGATCCTCGTGGATCTTGAAAGTCTTCTTCTTGATCGGCGTTGACTCACCAGGGTCGACCGGCCCGTTCGGGTTTGACGGGTCTGCCGTACCGTTGTCGGCCTTCTTGACGTCGAACTCCAGGCTTGCCAGGGTGCTAGTAGCGGCAAGCTCGAACCACTTTTGGAAGTTCTCTGGGGTCAACATTCTGGCAATCACTGCCAGCTTTGACCACCCTATCTTCTCGATGTCTTTGTAGGTCGCGCCGCAGCCCTTGCAGGCGTGGTAGATCTGGATCAACACCTGGGCCTTACGAGGTTTGATGTCAAACTCAGCGGTAACAAACGCCCAGAAGTCGTCGTACTCGCCCTGCATCCCCTTGGCCTGCATTTCTGCCAGAATACCGCCGATCTTGAAGTCGCTGAAGGACGACCCATCCTGAAGGGTTCTGACCATAGCAACAGCTTCAGCCTCGTCCTCCAGCGCCTGGATCTTCTTGACAGTCTGGAACAGCAGATCGTTGGGGTCTATCCCTGTGACTGCCGGCGAGTCAAGATCTTCATCGTCAGCGTACATAGCCTTTAGGCGAGTCTTCATTTCACCGACCTTACACCCTAGAAGCTCCTGCTGCAGAGGCACTTCTTGAATGTTGGTTTCGATCCAGATCTTCAGCTCCGACTTCTTCATCGTACCGAAATCGGGAATATCTACGTTCACCAAGACACCCTGCACCTCGTCTCCCTGTCCGAATGGCGTCTCTACTTCTTGCGGGTCTGCGTATGTCTCACTCGACATTTCTTTTCTCCTTCAGTGTTAGTGTCTGATACCCGGCCTCGGGTGTCAAGATTTTTTGATCTGTAGCCTACTAATTACCTGCCTCTGGTGCGGGTTTTCGGCCGGCGCTATGCCCCAAAAGTCCATCCCAACTCGGAGCAACCAGAAAGCATCCACTATATCATGGCTCTTGTTTTTGAACTCGTACTGCTCTTTGGCGGCATTTGCCATCTGGGCCTTAGTTACCGGCTTCTTCTTACTACCGCCTCGTCCAGTGGCGAACAGTTTTAGGCTTTTCGGGGCTACTTCGACCCAAGGTACTCCCCTGTGCCATAGTTCCAATCGTAGCAGGGTTCCGGCTTCTACTAGCGTGGCCAGGCTGAACTTGTTCCCTAGCCCATAACCCTCTATCACTGCACACAGAGGGTCGTACTGCTCCATGAGGTTCTGTAGGAGGCCGGCTTGGGACACAGCCCTAGTCAGACCCTTCCCCCGGCACTTTAGCACCTCTGTGTGGAGTTCAGCCCCCATACTCCCATGCCTGATGACTACCCCGCTCTTAGCGGCAGCACCGTCAATCCCTATCATCACTGTGCCTAGGTTTATGTCTTCTTTTCGAAGCACTTATCGGCGACCTCACACCACTGAGCCCTGCTGCAAATGATCGACGGGCATATACGATCTGGCAACGGCCCGCCGTGCTCTAGGAAGTTGTGTAGCGGCAGAGACCTGTCGGCTATCGGCTGGGTAGCCTCGTCATCTCTATGAATTGTGAACTCTTTGAACGGCATCCATCCTCGATCTCCCTTGATCTTCCACACTTTTGTCGGAGTTGAGTCTTTTACCCCGAAACCCCCTTTTGAGATGTAGAAGATAGTAGCGACAGATGTGTCTATCTTGTGCTTTCCCGGCAAATCTGACTCAGCTATGCAACGCAGGTAGAACTGGGTCCGCTCTCTGTGCTCGGCTAGCGGCAGCTTCAGCTCCTTGAACTTCTCCTTGTCCATGGACTTGATCTCTACTACGTGCAGCAACTGCTTTCCGGGGAGCTTGAGTAGCAGATCTATGCCACAAGACCCACCATTTTTCTTCGATTTAACCCTGACCTCTTTGTAGAAAAAGAGAGAACCCCCACACTCTACGCACTTGTTCGGCTTCTTTTGCAGGTAGTGCATGGTGTCACAATAAGCGCACAGCCAGTTCCCTACGGCTATGCCTGCCGTTGTGGCGTCTTCAATTAACCCCCTGGCTAGCAAACGACCTTGCTTCCAGACCATTGCACTGGCGGCAAAGGTACCTCGTTTCTTCGGCCGTATCTTGTGCTTCACCATCAACGCCTGGAACCTCGGGCAGAAGTCCACATCTGTCAAGTCGCTAGCGTGGATTCTCTTTAGAGATCGCGCGTCTTCAGGTACAGTTAGTACCTTGTGTATGTGGTAAGCGAGGGAGTTCTTATGGCTAGCTACCCCAGATACCAACTCTACCAACGACTTAGACAATACCAAGCTCCTTGGCTCTCTCTAGAAAAGCCCCCTTCACATCGCCAGGGCTCACTTCCATGATCTTAGGGGCGTCGTCCCTTACCTTCTCCTGCGTCCACCACCCACAGTCGGACGGCATCAGGGCTTCCCGTTCTGCGTGGAATATCTCCATGTCCAACTCGTGGACCTGTGGCGCCAGAGACTCATTCATCTGGAATCTACCAAAAATGGTCCAGAGCAACACCTCCTCTACAGCAGAGAAAGGGACTAGATCGCTCTCGTCGTTCACCTTTATGAAAATAGACGACTTAAGCGGCGAGGCTATATCTGGCAGGTACGCCTCCGCTGCGTCATGTAGAAGGCACTGCTTCTGTATATCCTTCGACAGTCCCAGCTTCCCCGCCCACATACTCATTAGCAAGCTGTGTTGGCCGACCGTGTACAAGAACGAGCAGTGCCCGGTGAATCGTACCTTCTGGCTGAGGGCATGTGCAATGTCCTCTAGCAGCACACTCTCGTGCTCCGGCAGGAATGGGAAGAACTCTTGCCCTGTGTAGGTACATATACTTCTCCGTTTGTGGTGAAGGCCGTTGGGGTTCTCAATTGACATTGAATACCTCCTTGAACATCTCTTCAGTTATGAGGAACCAAGACCCTTCTGGGTGAGGTCTACCGTCTCCCCTAGCGAAGACAACCTGAAGGGCCGGTGATCTGCTGGCGTCCCTAGCTTCTCCGGCGATTTTGGCGAGCCACTCGTGCTTGAGACTGAGGCTTCGCTGAGTAGTTGATTTACACTCGATGAGCATATCGTTAACTGTGTAATCTCCTTTGTACCCAACGGTAGCCCCGCTTGCAGCTGTAAGACGCCCGCCAATACGCTTACTAGCCCTAGCTTCTGCGCGCCTTCCGGCGTCGCCGATGTTATCTGTTCTTCCAAGAACTCTATCACGGTGTCCCATGTCACCTCCTTGCTTTTCTGCGCCTTATACCAGTGGTGCAGCAACTGCTTCTTGCGATCGTGCGCCATGCGAAGGCAAGCATTCAGGTGCTCTATCTCTACCGTCAATACTTTCTCTATCTCAGTCATAGCACCCTTTCTTTATCCTTGGGAACAACCCCACCCCAAGACTAGAAAACTGCTTCTGCTCAGCCTTCTCCCAGTGCATACCACCCTCTTGTCCCATACAATCCACACCATAATCGGGGCGCCAGAAGCCCCAATCTCTTTCCCTCTTGAAGTAGATAAACAGAGACCAAACCCCAGTACCCCGGAACTTTTCGTGTTCTAGTTCTATCCTGTGGTAATCCACTGCCTTACGGTACTTGAATGACAGTGGTTTCATCCACTCTCTGCCACTTAGCTTTACCTCGTAGAAACCCCCTACCAGTGGAATCGAAACATTGGCCCAAGGATGGTCGTGAAAGTCTTCGTCGCTTCTGTGTATATGGTGGAGGAACGTACCCATGCGCCCCGGCCACCTGAATATGAAGCTACGCCCTAGATAGTCTTCCGGCGACTCTCCGTTCCGGGGAATCATTACGAATGACCCCCGCCTCTTGCAGAACCTCTCCACAGACTCACAGAGTCTTTCCAACATCCAGTTCCTCCGATGTCGCAGGCAGCGACGTACTTTGCTTGAGGGTCGAGACAACCCGCTCACGAAATAGATCCAACGCACCAGGGGTAGTCCGTAGAGCCTCCCACCCGTCCGTCTGCGTTTTGTAAAATTCACCAAAGAACATCCATCCCTTATTCTCCTCGCCCCTCACTAGCCAACCAAGATCAACCATGTGTCTTTTCGCACACTTCCAGTCGAAACAGCGCCCCGGTGAAATATCACCTATCTGCTCTACGGCCATGTCGTACTTGACGTTACGCCTTGTGATAGGCTGGCGCCACTTGTCCAGGGTTATGGACATCTCCCTGAAGACGGGTACATGCTTATTGATGGTAGTGTCCATCTTTGGCTTCGAGTAGATCCGCATAGTTAGCGAACTGGCGAATATCTGATGCCTCCCTCCGGGCAGGGTGTCTGGGCTCCCGAACATGACCCCGATCTTCTGCCGCAGCTGGTTTATCAGAATGAAGGTTTGAACTTGATCTGGGTCCTGTGACTTAGAGGCTTGCCGCAGCGCCAGTATCACCTTCCGCATGAACTTGTTGCCCATGCGTGGCGAAACTCCCATTGTGTCCTTCTCAGCAGACGCATCTGCCTCTTGGACTGAGATCGTTGCGGCAAGTGAATCGAACACCACCAGGCCAACATCCTCAGCTAGCAGGTACTGCTCTGTGATGTCGATACCTTCATGGATGTAGTCTGGGTAAACGCAGATCAGCTTCTCAGTGTCTACGCCCATCTTGTCGGCCCACTCAAGGTCTAGCCCGCCGTCGGTGTCGGTGTAAACGCAGGTCTTATGAGGGAACCTGTACTGAAATTTGGCTATGCATCGAAGGGCGTTGGTGGTTTTGCCGCAGCCCTCGTTGCCGTAGAACAGGGACATCTTGTTGATCGGTATGCCGCCGCCAGTAGCTATATCTAGATCCATGCTGCCAGTTGAGCAACGGGGGCTATCTCGGGTGCCTTGGTTGTAGCCGCCTATATTAAGTCCGTAGTTCTTCTGCTGCAGCTTGAGGACAGCAGCGGCTGTGTACTTAGCCATTGCTCTCCTCCAACAGCTCCTTGATTCGCTTCTTCATCTGCGCCTCACACCACTCCCAGGCGAAAGCTTCGGCGTTGGCGATTGAGTCGGGCGTGCATGGCAAGTTCAGCGAGACTGATACCTTGATGTTTGAGTAGTTCGGCAGCCCTACAGTACTGGTTACGCTTACCCCTACGTTCGCAGGCGCCTGCGTGAATCCTAGTTCTTCACCGATGAGAAGCTGCTGAAAAGTAGTGGGCCCTTCCTCTCCGTCTACCTTCTCTGACTCTATTAGAGTCGCCTTGGGCGCCTTCACCTGTGTATTCATCTTTAGCGTGGCCATTACTTACCCTGTCCTTTGAAGAAGTCTGCACCCATTTCTTTGTACAGCATTTTCCGCTTGTAGGCGAACCCTACGAAAATCTTGTTGTCGAAGTCTAGAATGTCTAGAATCACCGGCTGTTCTTTATCTGGGTACTCTCGGAGTATTCGACCTATGAACTGCTTCACGTTAGCCCTCGGAGTTGCGAGTATGCAGCAATCAAGCCACGGAATGTTCGTACCCTCTCCCATCATGGCGTATGTGGCAAAAATCACCTTCTTGCCTGAAGCAGCATCTAGCTCACTCTTCTTTGACTTACTGACATACAGAGCTGTATCGTGTACAGGCACAAAAGACGTGCAGGCTATAGACCGTAAGGTTTCTAGGTGTTCGACTCTATCAGAGAAGACTACTGTGTGTCTTCCTTTCTTGTACCCCCGTAGTATCAACTGGTTTATCAGCTTGTTTCGTTTAGAGTCCTTCGTGAGCACCGTCAGCACATACCCCATCTTGCCGGGTGTGCCGTTTATCTTCCTTCCTCGGTTATCTCTGGGGTTCTTCCACTTGCTGGTGTACGTAGCCACTATGGGCTTCATAGGCAACGCTTTAGACTTTACGGCGACTGGCCCTATGTGGGCTTGAAAGACAAACTCTTTCCCGTCTAGTCGCTCAGGAGTAGCTGAGAGACCCATACGAAGGAGGGCTGGGAACATCCCGGCAGTCTTTGAGAACGTAGTCGCCGGTAAACGGTGTACTTCGTCCCAAATAATGAAACCGAATTCCTTGAGTATGGAAATGGGATACTTTCCTTTGATAGAAAGTGATTTGAGCATTCCGAGGACGACTTTCTTTCCAAGTACTTCACACTTATCCCCCTGGATAAACCCTATCTGGTTCTCCTGCAAGCCCAGAAACTCTTTGAAAGCGTCAACCCACTGATCCTTGCCGTGCATGAGATCTGTCTTCGGAACTATCACCAACGTGCGGGTTTTCATTCTGGCTATCAGCTCACAGGCTGTGACAGTCTTGCCGAACCCCGTTGGTGCCTCAAGTACGAACGACTCCCCTTCATCTAGAAGGTCTCCGGCTTCACTCCAGATCCTCTTCTGCTCGAAATTCCTAGGCGCCAGACAGGCCCCGGGAAAGAGGGTCTTCGGGCCTCCTACCCTGTGATCCTCCTTACCTATAGGGCATAGCTGTCGGGGCACTTTTATCAGCCCGTTGCCTATCTTCTCGTACAGCTCAACTTCCTCGTCAAAACGAGAAGTTAGTGTTAGCCGCTCGGCCAGCTTATCTGACCACGGGTAGATAGAGCAGGCGCCTGTTATCTCAGGCTGCTCTTTGATTATCGGCAGATGCACAAGGGTGCCCCCTTAGGCACCTCCGTCGCTGGCGAGGGCTGGTGGATAGAGCCCGAATGGGTAGACCCTACCGCACCACGACGAAGGCGCCCGGCAGGATCTAGAAAGGCGTGTCGCCTGATTCCGGTAGAGAGTCCCCCTCAGAATCATCGGCGTCGTCTGGATCTTCCAGATCGTCCGCAAACCCTAGAGTTCGAAGCTCTTCACCTGAATGGTACGGCAGTTCTTCTACGTAGTCGGTGCCTTCGAGAATCTCCGGCAGGTCGTACTCATCGGCTAGAGTCGTCAAAGCCTGCTGATCCTCCCATTCGAACTCGTCGCCGACAGCGGCTGAGCGGTCGTCAGTACGGCTGATCTCCACTGTCCAGCCCGTAAGTGCACCGTGCTTTGCGGCACGCTTCTTCAGCTTCTTGTACGTCTGGCTCTTGGCTACAAAAAGCTTCCGCTGGTTCGTGTAGGTCTCGCCCTTCCGACTTGTCCACTCACTGTGGTCAATCACGGTGAACACTGCGCAGATGTACCGACGATTGTCGGACGCGCAGAACGGGCACGGCTCATCCTCTGCAATGCAGAGGTACTGATCCCACTTCTTAGGTCCAGTCTTGACCGTGTGCTCGTACACCACCGGGACACTGTTGACGAACGAGCCCTTCTTGGGTCCGGTGAGATGTACGTCACCGTCGACAAACGTAACGCTTGTCGTCTCCCCTGGCTTCACTCGGAATCGAAAGAGACGGGCGTTGGCTTCTCGCCGTGCCTTAGTTTCTGCGTCTTCTTTCTCAAATGCCTTCTCGGCGTCTTGCCCACCCATCATCCAACTGGGTAGTTTCTTCTGCTGCTTCTTACCCGCACTGCTCTTACTCACTGCCACAATGGTTCTCCGGTTATGTATGTGCCAAAAGCACCTAAGTTGAGTCTTGCTCAGGGCCTAGTAGACTAAATTCCATACCTCCTGTCAAGAGAGAAGGCTAGTTTCCTGAAGATATTCCCAGACCGTATCTAGATCTGTCTCGTCGGCGTCGACCCCTTCCTCTGGATAGATGTGTTCGATTGGGGTGTCTGGGAGATACTTGCGCAGGCGCCTGCGGGCTAGTTGACCTGCCTTATCCCCGTCAAAAAATGTAACTATGAGAACTGCTCCTGATAGTCGGAGTATTTTCAACTCGCTCATAGAAGCAGTAAGCGGCGATACCACGTTGTCGTATAACTGGTTGCACCAGAACAAGTCGAACATGGCCTCTGGCATGAGTATAGGACGTTCTAGATCTATCAGATGCTCGCCCAGCCAGATGTGCGGGTTAGTCTGCCCCCCGCTAGGATACATCTTGTAGTTCTTCTTTATGTCGTCGGCTGCAAAAGCGCCTCCTGTATGGCGACCATGCAAACCGCGCAGCCGTCCTTGGAAGTCACGTACGGGCACGACAAGTCGTTTCCGGTACACGTCCAATCGAAGGTCCCATCGCTGAGCCACTTCAAACGTAACACCACGCTTGTGGAGGTAAGGATGAACTTGACCCTCAGCGTACGCGGCTTCGGTGGCTTCGGTGAGCATTTCTTCGGGATAGACATGTTGAACTTCTTTCCCGCTATGGACATCTTCCTCATAGCCTTCGCCAGGGATTTCAAGTTCTGCACCATCTTCGGCGACCCAGATAAGATTCCAAGCTTCTTGATAGTCAATTTCGACATCGTTGGCTTCCATCTCCATGAGGACCCTGCTCTGATCCCCGGCGAACTGACAACTAAAACAGTACACCCTGGACTCCCCAGGTTCTATTTTCACTCCGAAAGACGGAGTGTTATCGACCCCTTTTGCGTGCTCCCACGCGGCGAGCGGACAAGAAGCGTTCAACCAGTCAGAACCCTGGTCTCCTAGCTTGGTAACACCTATGGCATGGAGCCAGGCTTTGATCTCAGCCGGCGTCACACTACTCCCCTGGGAGCATTGTGACCTTTAGGTTGCGCTTCCCGCTGAACTCTGTCTTGATGCACAGTTCCCGCTGAGCTGCGGTCAGGTAGGCATCCAGCTCTCCCATACCGAACTTTGCCAACGTGAAGAACGGGTCAGGCACCTCGTCAGTAGCCACCTTGTTCAGCTCCAGCCTCAGACTAGCCTGGTTCAAAACCGACCGGACCTTGGCCTTCCGAGACAACTTGAATTCGGTGGTAGGCGTCGATCCTGCAAGATCGGAATCTGCCTCCAGACCTTCTTCAAGTATCTCGATGGCGGTCTGCTCCAGCAGCGCCACCTTTTTCTGGGACGCGATGAAGCGCTTGTACTTCGCGTTGTTTTCAACCGCTGCTTTCAGCGTGTCACACCTCTGCTGCTCCTGCGCAAGGCCCAACAACGCAGTTTCCGTAGGATCGGCAGTCGTGGAGATTGCCACATTTTCCGTGGCGATTGCCACAGGTTTGGTGCTCTTCAACTTAGCCATGCTTTTTTCCTCCTTCTAGTACCCTGGGATCGCCATGGTCCAAGGGGTCTTACTGAAATTCTGATTCCAGGGTGCGCTTACGCATTTGCACCCCCACGCATGTTGCTTAGGCTTCCCAGTGTTGACTGTGCCTGGGACATTATCACACTTGAATGGTGTCGGTGACATCGAATCTATGTACCAGCTCCACTGGTAGAACTGCAATCTCTGAGCTTCGGGAAGCAGGGACTCCAGCGCTTCTATTCTTTTCTTGGTATTGTTAGCGAATTTAAGCCCATGTAGCGTCTGTACCCTAAAATCTACCCAGCAGTGGACGTGCCACACTGAGAGGGTGCCGTGCACTCCCATGGTAACCCAATGCCAAATGAACTTCTCAGAGCACAGTGCACAGGACTTCGGCGTAGGCGGGGCATAGGTCAAGTGAGAGACAGAACTCTCAAATGTCGTAACCCCTAGATAGATAGCCACTACATGTACTCCAATTTACCCTTCGGTTGAACGTCTAGCTGGCTGAAATTCATAGTGTCGAAGAGCCAGTTGGTCATGAACCTACCTTGTTCACCCTCTCTACCCTTCAATACGTCTATGATCCTTGAAGTGAGCGTTTCCGGCGTCTCGTCTTGAAACAACCCTAGAACTATTGAGCTGATCTGCCCGATCTCGTCGGCGAAAGCAATGTCGTCAATCGTGATGGCTTCCTTGTTTTTCTTCTTCTTCCCGACGTTCCTGTTGAATTGCCAGGAAGCAACTACAGGTATATCTAGGTCGCTGGCCATGGTCTTCAGATCCTCGGCAACAGCACCTACCCGCTGATACTTAGTTGCGAACCTACCCGGATGCTTCATCAGGTACGCCCCGTCTACGTAAATAACGTCTGGCTTTAGCCTCTGGGCCAGCAGGTGCACGTCGTCAACACTGGCACTCATAGACCCGTCTGCAATCCAGTAAGGAACTTCGTAAGCCTGTGCTATCAGCAGGGAGTCTTCTAGTTTGACCATAGCCTTAGTGGTCAGCTCGCCCATCTTCAACCCTGTGCTGGGTATATGCCCGAACAAGGCTGCTTGCCGGCGTAGCAACGGCTTCAAAGCTACCTCCATCGAGACTACTAGCGGAGTTAGAAACTGAGTCTCCCAGGCGTGGTTCGCGCAGTAGACCATTTTCCATGTCTTACCTACCGCCGGCCTACCTATAATCGAGACCAGATCACCACCTTGTAGCCCGCCAATCATGTTATCTAGGTACGGCCATCCCAGGCAAACACCTTGAATAGTCTCAGATAGGGCCGCGCAGGTGTAGTCAGTTAGTATCTTATCGTGCGCGTCTCTGAAGTCTAAGACTCTGGAGGCGTTCTTAGCAAGATGAATATTGGACAGGCTGCTGGTCAGGACCGCTAGAGCAGCCTCTGGGTCCTTCGATTTCCCCGGCTTGAGGAGTTTGGAGGCGTCAGCAACTGCGTCCCTGATGCTCTTCTCTGTGAAGCGCTTCTCTACCTCTTTCAGGTAGTAGGTGTGGGGTTCTGCTACTTCAGGCAGCTCCACACCTGTGTGGGCTTCTACCGTCACGTCGCTCGGTATCTTGCCGTGGGCGGCAGCAAATTCTTTGATGAACGTGTAGACAGGTTCTTCGTTCGGGCGGAAGAAACCAGACATATCCCCGGCTGCGGTGAGAGGCTTCAGATCAGCAGCGTCGACTATTGCAGCTAGGTACTTCAGTCCTAGTGTGGCTTGATTCACAGATTCACCTTCGGATAACGCTTTGAATTCAGATGATTGGCCAAGGATTCGCCAAACTCATCCTTTATCAGTTCTATACTGTGCCCGTAGAGCACTGTCTTCAGGCCGCGACGGGCCCGATTCATAATCATTCTGGCACCTGGGTCTTTGAGCTTGAACGGCACCTTCTCGTGCAAGGCAAGGTCATGGATCATCAGGCAGTCACAATTGGGCTCCTCTTCAACGGCTTCGGCTAGAGAGCGGCAGCGGGCGTCAATGAAGTTACGGACCAGCGCCCCGGTCATAGCCTGCATTCTCTCGCCTACGCTTAGCGGCGTGTCGTCGCCATCTAGCTCATAGTCCCCAAGGTATAGAAGGCCGCACACGCGCTTGTTACGAAGCATGTGGTAGTTGTAGACCCACTTAACCTCGTTCGGGGCTACTGAGCCCGCTAGAGGCTGCCACAGCCATAGTTCTTCTATCCCCGCCATCTCGGCGTAGAAGGAAGTGGACCCGATCAGCCTCTTGTGGGCGACCTTATCCAACGGGCTCCCGTCGTCCCAAGGTCCTTCAATCATATTACCGCCATAAGACACACAGCTATTGCAGTCGCCATAGCGAACCCGAGTGCGAACCCTGCTATTACGCCTGCGTCATAAGGGTCCATCTATAGGTCCGTCCACCGTACTACCATCCCAGCCTCCGTGAGCAAGTCTAGGGAGAACTGGATCGACTCTTTCCAGTCGGCCCTGTCCTTGAATGGATTGTTCGTGGTTACGACTATCTCCCTGATCCCGGCCTGTATCAGTGCTCTCCCGCACTCTGTGCAAGGCGGGCTCTCCATGTAAGCGATAGCCCCTAAGACGGACATCCCGATTCGTGCTGCGTTGTAGATGGCGTTGCGCTCGGCGTGTTCGACGAACTGGTACTTGACTGGTCGCAGCCAACGAGTCGGATCTTTCTCATCTATACCGCGAGGAAAACCGTTGTAGCCTGTAGACAGAACCTCATGGCTAATACTGACTATCACTACACCTACTTGGACGCTCTGGTCCTTGCTCTTCTTGGCTACCAGTCGGGCCATTGCCATGAAGTAATCGTCCCAACCTTCGAATCTAACTATTCCGTCTGCTGTAACCGCGGCCACATTACTCTCCTGTTGAATTGAACCCTACCTAACGGTATTGCTGGGGCAGTCATTTCGATACGTCTAATATCTCGCAGAATGGTCGGCTCTGCAATCAACTTCTGAATAAACCTGGCAGCCTGTCTCTCGTTTAGCAGGCCGTCGTCTGTCCACATTTTGATCGAATCAGCTCTACCTACGAGTTCTAGGTTCCCGACTACTCTCTCTGGGACTGTAATGTCTGCCATCGGTATAACAGCGGTGGCGACTAGAACTTGTAGGAATCTACGTCTGGACAGCATTGCGTTTCTCCCGTTTGGCCCTTTCCGCTGCGCAGCGAATTGAGAATCTTGCCTCGAATTCCGGCGACCAGTCCTTGCGGTTGTACTTCGAGATCATCAAACGGGTGTAGCCTCGCTCAATAATGAACATAGGCTCTTTGTACTCGCCGCTATAGAAACGGAAAGAGAGCGTGGTAGGTTCCCTATGCCCTATATCATCTGGCACTACCACAGTACCCCAGAACCACCAAATGAACTTGAATTCGAACTTCGTTCTGTTCCTAATTATCATCGAATTGCTCCCATCCTTCGTCATTATCCGCCGCAGGCGCCTGCGCAAGATGCTCCTGCCACCATAGAAACACAGTGTCCTTGTGCTGCAGCAAGTAACCAACGCGGGGATACTTCGGCGGGTTCGGCAGCCCGGTGGTCTTGGTTACGAACCGGGTCAGTGACTTCCAGTGCTGCAGACACCCCACAAGCATGTGACCCTCTCCGAAGGTGGTAATGAACTTGTACAGCTTTGCCTTGTCGGCATTGGTCAGCTCGGAGACCATCGGCAGCTCTGGGT
>SDBT01013215.1_pt1 | contig 13246 bp, 26 predicted proteins | sample 2277101 | NCBI WGS metagenome assembly SDBT01 (sample SAMN10404973, study PRJNA504765) | marine sediment metagenome | isolation source: marine sediment core GS10_PC15, 103 cmbsf | place: Arctic Ocean: Southern Knipovich Ridge | collected 2010 | reverse complement strand
AGCTTGGCCATTAGGAGAGTGCGAAGAACTCGGTTGTGCCCTTGAGGGTGTGACCGTACTTGCGGGCCTCGGTCTCGCTCCAGCCGTCGTAGTCATGGGAGAGAGCCTTGGTGCCCTGCATCTGAGTGACATGGCGAAGCTCGTGAAGCAGAGTGTTATTGACAACATACTTGGCGGCTTCTGAGAGAACCAGCTTCTTGTAACGGATGTTGATGACTACGCGGTAAGCGTTGCCACCAAGAGGAGAAGTGAATCCGTAGGGTCCGTCGCCGTCCCGGAGCCTGATCCGAACATCTGCGCCACCAAGGTCGATTCCGGCCTTGTCTGCGAGAATGTAGAGGGTATCAAGGTCTGCATCGATCTGAGTGGTCTTGTCTTTGCGCTGGTCGCTGAAGGTGATTTCGCTCATACCCCTATTATGCCGGAAGGGTTGACGGTTGTCAACCCCTAATCTTAGGTTTCTTCAGGGAAATCCCCGCCGGGAATCGGACTTGAACCGATGACCTCCTGGCGCTCTGCTATTGCCAGGCGCTCTAACTGGCTGAGCTACCCCGGCGGGGAAAACATCCGGTCTCCAGTGAAGGTTTCACGTCCCACCTGATCTAAGCAGGACATGGGCACACTGACACTCGGAGACCGGCAAACCCATACTACGTCAGCCAGCGTCGAGCGCATCCACAAAGTCAGTTAGACCATCAATGCACGCATCACAGGACGTGACCACATCTCGGGACACTCGCTGGAAATCGTCACCCAGCCGGAGCGCACAGATGGTGAGATGACGATTGTTGCGCTTGACGTGACCCTTGGTGGTGAGCACCAGATGGTTGATCCGGTCAAGCCGGAATGAGTGAACTCGGAAGACGTTCATAAGGAATCTCTCTGAAGGGACCGCCGCCGACTTCACCGAGCGACCTCGCGATGCCGCATCGATGCGTCTAGCTAGAGCGCCGGATGGCCCGTGGGCCAATTATGCCAGCCCCTTCAGACAAACTCCGTGAATGAGAAAGGCTCCCGTTCCCAATCCACCCTGAGGCTTCGCCACGGTGTCGCACGCTATCCCCGTTCGGATTAGGAAGCCGAGAGCCGACCTCCAAAAACCACCTTAGGGGGAGCCGTCGAGATCGACCCAATCCCCAGCGAAGGGAGGATGCCGCCTTATCGTTGTTTCCTCATGCGAGCGTCCATCTCGGTTGCCGATCTAACTTCCCCTCTGGTAAAGGCCAAGGATTATCGGGAACCGCTATCCCTTCTGGATGGTTCATCCCCCCGGCCCAATTTCGCTGGCCCTTGGGAGGCTTTTAGTTGCTTGGCGGTTGTGTCTCCGTTGCCAACAGTGTCTATCTTGCCAGACTCGTTGACAGTTGTCAACCCCTAATCTGAGATTCTTCAGAAAGGTTGGGAAGCCCCGTCCGGGGTGCGAGCCGGAAGAGGCTCCCCGATCCCCGAACTGTCCAGAGGGGGTATGGGTCCAGCGACGTAAGCACCGGAGCCAAGACAGTCGGGGAGAATTGCCTACTCGGGCTTCAGATGCCGCCCCTTATTATCTCTCGGATTCACCAACGGCGTGACCTTGGCCTCCGATGTCTTGACCACTCCGGCCAACACCAGGAGATCAAACACCGTGAGAATCAGATTCGTGATCTGCTCCTCCACTCCGGCTGCATCCAGTCCGAAGAAGATTGCCGCCGACCCTCCTACCGCGACCACGATCCCAAGAATCATCCGAACCCGCATCGGATACTGCGCCGACTTCTCCGCGAGCTTGTCCTTCATTTCTCCAACCATCAGAGCACCTTCCCTGTAGTACCGAACTCAATCTCCTGGCCTGGCTCCAGACCCACTCCAGCCTCCCCCTGTGGCCCGTCTGGCCCGTCTGCGCCCACATCCCCCTTGACGCCCTTTGCGCCCGTAGCGCCGGTCTTACCATCCGCTCCGTCTTCGCCATCCGCTCCGTTTGCTCCAGGTGTCCCCGGCGCTCCTCTGTCACCCTTGGCACCTTGCGCGCCTCGTGATCCAGTCGCGCCCTTGTCGCCCTTGTCGCCCTTGTCGCCCGGATTGCCCTGAATGCCCTTGAGACCCTTATCCCCCTGATCTCCCTTGTCGCCCTTCTCGCCCTGAGTGCTGCCGGACATGCCCAGCGTTGCCGCCGCCACTCCGTTAAGCACTCCCGTGACAGCCTCTCCGAGATCAGCCTGGAAGTCAGAGACCGCTGTCGTCATCACTCCACCGAAGTCCCCATCCTGACCCTTAGCAAACGCACCCTCTGTCCACCAAGCCGGGATCGGACCTGTGAACGGTGTGAATAGCCCAAGGTCATACCCGAGCGCATCCAGCCGCTTCTGGGCGACCGCTACTTGAAATCCCTTGTCTCCTGCCTGCATGAATTCATCTCCTATTGGAACGCCCACAGGTGGCCCGAGAATGGCCACGATGCTTGCGTAGTTGAGGTTCCCACCCGCCGCCGCAGTCAGCCCGATGTGAGCGTGATTGTAGTGGGGATGGGTTCCCTTGTACTCGCGGCCATTTGGACTGCGAGCGCTGTAAATGATCCGGTTGAGAATCAGGTGGTCAAGCCCGAGCCGTCTCCCGTTTGGCCCGAGCAATTGGTGGATCGGATCGCCAAGCTCCGGACGATATACGCCACCGTTGGTTGGTATCCCACAGTCATACGCTCTGCAATTGGCGTGATGACTGAAGCTGGACCCGCCACGAGTATTGCGACAATTGCAAATACCCATGCTGAAGGTATAGGCAAAGCTGTCCTGGAGGTATGCCGCCAGAGATGTTGCCCCGAGAGCCAGCTTGGGAGTGCAACTCGTTGGGCTTGCGTAGGCTCCCCACTCGTAACCGCTCACTCTCCCTCCCAAATCACGTCATCAGCCATGATCTCCCGGACCTGATCTATCGCCGCCTGATCGTCCCCGGTCTCCCCATCAAGCGCGTCTGTGTCCTCACTCCCGTCCTCGTCATAATCCAGGCGCTCCTCCGGAGGGACCACGGTGTACTCGGTCTCCCCCTCTTCGCCGTCGATCTCTTCCGCCTTTTCACTCATCGGTTAGCCCTCCTAGATTGCTTCTTACGCTTCCGTTTCTTCTTCCGGGCGTTGTTTGCCTTTGTCATAGCCAAACGCTGGTCAGCGAGCACCTTGGCCGTTCTCTCGACCTCCTGGAGCATTTCAGGGTCGCCTTTGTACTTCTCCCGCAGAAGTTCAATCCGAGCCGAGAATGAGAGAGGCACTATGTCCTTAGGAGACTGATCTTCCATCATCGTCTCCTAGCGTGATGCCCCCAATGGATAACGTCTCCGCTCCCTCCTCCTGGCGAGTCACCAGAGCCGCACTCGTCTTCGGTGGTGTGGACTCCTCCCCGACTAACACACCCTCCCGTGACGCCGTATCGGCCTCGACCCAACTATTCGCCGCCTGGTAGCCCTTGGCCCGAGCCGCGATCTCCAGAGCCTCGGCAATCGCCCATGCTTCCTCTTCGCTTCCCGTGACCTGAAACGTCAACACAACCTTCATCGCACCCTCAATTTCTTACTCGGCTCCACAGCCTCCGCTAGTCATCATCCTCGTCCTCTTCGTCAGGTGGCACGACGCCCGCCTCCTCGCGCTCGCCTGCCTGCTTGAACGCCTCCAAGCCTGCCGCCGACGCCGCCTCTTCCATTTCCTTGCGCCGGTTGAAATCTTCCTCCAGCGCTTCGTAATCGATCTCCAACCCGAGCACTTCCGCAATCTTCTGCTCGATCTCAAACATGAACTCCGGCGTGACGTTGGTCTGGCTCGCCGCCATCAGAGACTTGAAAACCTCGGCCATGATCTCCCGAGTCGCATCGGAGAGTGGCCCAAATTTGATCTCCGGATACGCCTTAGTGGTGAAGTTGAAATCCACCAACTGTGGCGCGACGTAAAAGCTGAAGACCTCACCCCATTCAGCCAAGATCGCCTCCAAAGCAATCGTGAAGAAGTCAGTCTGATCCTCAGAGAGCGCCCATGAGCCAGTGCTCGACCCTGTGCCCAACTGGATGAAGTGAGCCAGGACAGACTTGGCCATCATCGCATCATGATGGTTGAACATCGGCTCATAATCAGGCATCCCGCCGACGCCACCGAATGGCTCAATCTCGTAGCCAACCGGCTTGGTCATCGCGGTGTTGAATCCCATCTTGGCCAACTGCTCCCGGAACGCCTTACGATCCCCCTTCGCCGCCTGCGATGGATAGGTTCCGATCCGCCCCGGTATCGCATGGAACTGCGCCGCCAAATGCGAGATGTAGTACAGCTTGTGCTTCTTGTCGTAATGGTAATACGCCGGGAGCAAATAGCTCTCCCCGTACCAGGGATTCTCCTCATGCTGCGCGGTGTAGACCAAGAGCTTATCTGAGGGAATCGTGACATCAATCCGCTCGCCCTGCCAGTGAACCCGCTGCCGGACTGCCTTCAGCCCGCCATTCTCATCCAGATGGAACTTGACTGTCTCCGCACCCCTCGGTGCCAACTTGCGGAGAGTGAATTTGCCCTCCTGCGTAATCTGCCACACCTTCTCAAAGACCGCGAAGCCATCGGCCAGAGCCATCCCCATGTGAGCCAATACCTTGTTGATGGAGGTAGACATACCCCCTCGTGACAACGGCTCAGTGAGCGCCATCTTGACAAGCTCCGCCTCCTCCTCACCGGCTCCCTCTGAAGTGTCTCCAGGTCCGCCATGAGGGATGACCGATAGCGCGGCTGTCCTCAGCGGAAGAGTGAGCACCCGATGGATCGCCCGAGCCTGGCCATCCTTGCGCCGCATCTGTTGAATTTGCTGAAGCGTGACCTCTTTAGCATCAACAAGCTCCTGTGCCCCAAAGCCACCAGAGAATGGGAGATCATCCAGAACTCCCAACTCCTGGAAGTCATCAAAGATCGGCTCTAGTTGCTGATTGGTAATCTCCACGCCAAGGTCGCGCTCACGCGTTGTCACAAAAGCTCCCTCTCGGCATCAGCCACCAACTTCACCGAAGACGCTGCCAGCAACGGCCCAGCATCCACGGTTAGCTCCAGCCGGACACCATCCAGGACTAGCTGGGCCTTGCCCTGTTCATTGATCCGGAACCCCCCACGCTCCAACAGTGCATCCAAGTCCAGGCGAATGTTCTGAATGGTGACATTGAGAGGTTGGTCCGTGAGCACATCGTTGATGCGAAGCGCAAGCTGCCCCCTCATATCCAACGTCACGTCTTCCACTTGGATGATCCTCCGCTCCAAAACTTACCGTCGTCGTCGGCGTCCTCCGGACGATACCTCGGTTGCACCGATGCGTCTACATCCATGTGGCGAAGGTCCGGCTCCACATGCGCCGCCATGACCTCATACAGCGACCCCCCGCCGCCGATGTCCGGCTCATCGGTTCCGCCAATTCCTTCCTCCAGCAACAAAGACGCCCCTCGCGCGCTACCCGCGAGCGCGTCGGCCATGTCCTTGCTCATCCCCGCTTGATGATCGATCTTGGTCTCAGTCATCTTCACCAAGGACTCCAACTCCCCAAAGAGGAGAGGATGAAACGGAACCGTGATGTCCCCGGAGTAGATCAGGTTCTTGAGGATGTCATAGCCCTCAGTCTTCCGATCCAGGGAGTAAAGCTCTGCGCGTATCCCATGTTGCTGAAGTAGCTGGAATGTGTCTGTGCTCTGGTAGCCGTCCGCCGTGAAGAGACCGATTACCCAGCCGCCGTTCATTAGCTCCAGGATCAACTGGCGAATCCAGCGGACCTGGATATCGGACTGAGGCAACCCCGAGAGTGGTTCCGGAATCTGTTGCTCGTACACCACCACAAAATCCGTGACAAATCTAGGTCTCCGAGAGCGATTGGTGACAACCAACCCCGTCTTCGGATCAGTCACTTCCTCGATGTGATCGACAAAACCCGCAACATGAGTCCCCGCCAATCCCGCCAGGTCATGTGAAATCCCCAAGTCCATGTGAATCGCCATCGGCCCTCGGTGTGCGGGAAGGTCCGTAAGGTCATAGCGCACTTGCCAGCCATCAGGGAGCTTGGAATTACCAGGGTCCGGACCCCAATAATAGTCAATCTTGATCCGCTTCTCCGGCTCCATCCTCTCCGTCTCCCCGACCAGAGGTATCTCCATCACCTTGCGGATCGCCAACAGATTCTTGAAAAACCGATGCGGGGACGCCACCGGACGACACTCATACCGGCATTGCGCGTCCATCGGATCGTCGGCATAGTCATCATCGAAGTCCGACCTCTTCCGCAGAGGATTGACCTCCCATGTCGCCTGCCGTGATGCGTACTTCCGGCTGTCCTCCACCCCGACCTGTTCATGCTCCAGAAAAGTCTTCTTCACAAGCTGGTCGATCATGTCATTCTTGAATCTCGTGAAGCTGATAGAGATGAGCTTGCCCGTCAGCGGGAACCGGGAGCGAATGGAGGAGCGCGCCATCTTGACCACCCCCTCCGCAGACTGGATCGGCTCGCGGTCTTGCTGCTTCTTCTTGCTGGATAGCTCCTGAGCCGTCTTGAACGCTGCAATCTCATCGAGTACCGCCGAGAGCATGTTCTGGCCCTCCTGGCTCTCCACCGAAGAGTGCCCCGAGAGCGCCAGGAGATTCTTGTCAAAGACGATCTCTCGCGCCTTCGGCTCCATGACCCCCATGAAGTACGGAGACTGTCGAAGCATGGCCACCCAAGGATCGAAGAAGATGTGCTTGGCTTGTGGTGCCGCCGTTGCGATATTCGTGACTGAGATCGTCTCGGTTCCCGGCATCCCGAAATAGCCTTGAGGAGACGCCAGGCAGAGCATCAGGTAGATGTGCCGGGATAGGACGATCCGGGAGATGTAGTCCTTGCCGCTTCCCTTGCCCCACGCCAGGTTGATCTCAAAGACAGACCGCACCTTCTCCCACCCGAGCACGTCAAATGTCGGCTCAAAGTAGACCCGCTCAGCGTGAACCATCGCGTCCATCTGAATCTCTGACAGCGGAGGTAAGCCCAAATAGTACGGATCGCGCAACCACGGACGGAACGGAATTGGCTCTTCCTCAAAGTCCGGGAACTCGGCCATCTCCAACGGATCGGTGGATTGCTGGGCCTTGAGAAGACGATCAAACTCTCGGTCAACTAGCTTGGTATCGACAAGAAGTTTGGTCATTGAAACTTACTGGAGAGCGCTCCGCCCTACACGAAACGCCCTCCTGGTATCGAGTCGGACACGGGACATCTAAACCGTCTCCGCAAGTGACAGTACGCCACCGCCCCCGCTTTGTCTAGCCCAGAGCCTCTGTCTGACGCCTCTGAAGCTCGATCAAATCCTCCCTGGCCCCGATCTCCAAGCGCGCCCGCTCCCGAGTCAGAGAGTCAGGATGCCGATCCAGGATCATCATCAGCCGAGCGAAGCACGCCGCCGGGAGTATCCCGATATTGCAATCACTCGCCCGCTGCGCCTCAGTGTGAACCGTTCCCAGATGGCAATACTTCACGGTGACAGCCTCATACAATCCCGGCAGAAGTTGTAGTTGGTCCGCACCCGCTCGACCGTCAGAGACATCTTCCGCCCGCAGAGAGGAACCCCGGCAACCAGATAGTGATTCTTGCGTCCGGTCAACACCTTTGGCCGATACCAACCAGCCGGGAGCGTTTCGTTGAGCTTGATAGTTTGCCCGCGGTCCTCTCCAGTCATAGCCGGTAGAACACCATCTCATTCTCATCCATCCACGTCTTCAGCGCGCCCCATGCCGCCCGCGCGTCATCAAGATGGTCATCCGTGACCGGACCCTCGGCCCGATCATTTGCGATGGCTTCCCCCATCTTCGCCTGTACCTGTGCCTGCTCCAGCTTTGTCATGATGCCTCCATCCTCAAGCTCTCCCGTAAATCGGCTTCCCCCGCTGCCCGCTTCCTCATCTCCAATGAATTCCCCTCGTCATCCCGGATGCACTCAATGACATCATCCTCAACCAAGAACCAGGGGATGTTCCTCCACACAGCCTCTTCCGCCTTCTGCCTCGTCGTCATGATGTCTCCCCCTGGATCGGCTCATGTCCGGGATTGTATCCGGACTGCTCGCTCTGATACATCCGTGACTCAACGACCTGAATCCTTGAGACCGCGCTCTTGATGGACGCGAACTCCTGAGTCGTCACCCCGTTAATCCGATAGGAATTCACAAACGACTCCAACTCGGTCAACGCCCGCTCCAACTTGCCTCTGGTAGCCGTCGTCGGCCACCGTCCATCCCTCGGTGCTAATGCCATCAGACCTTCGCCTCCCTTTCCTGCTTGTCGATCTCGGACCAACTGAACCCGAGCCGGTTGTGGAGATTGAGCCTGGCCCTCTGTACTGCCTCGGCGCTGGCCTCCATGATCTCTGGCCACTGGATGGTGGCGAACAACATCTCTGAGCATCCCGTTGACGGATTGCCCGCATTGCACAGAATCGCCTCTGTGACCGTCTTGTGCTCTGTTCCCTGCTTGCAAATGTTCATGATGTCGTGACCTTTGAGTTGGCGCTGACAGTCAGTGTGCGACTGTCTGCGAAGGTGAATGTGCGACGGCTCTGCTTGCTAGAAACGGCTGTGACGGTAACGAACTCTGTAGGAGACTTCGGACCCTGCCGGTACTGTTGCTGCCTGGCACCTTTGGCGAGAGCGGCTGGATGGGTAGCGGCGACCGTAATCAATTCGATCTTGGTGCCGGTTTCGATCTGACTTGCTCTCATGACTTCATCATGCCAGAAGAGTTGACGATTGTCAACTCCTGAAGGCTCCCTGTAGGTACATTTCCCTAGCGATGCCCGTGACGCTGGCCTTGAATCCGGGATGGAGCTTCATGGTGCTCATGTCCTGAAGGCTGACCCATGCGTTGTCCTGAGTCTCCCAATCCGATGTGTCGGCTTCCCACTGTGCCTCGACCTCGACCACGATGGTTGAGTATGTCCAGTCAGAGTGAGCGCCCTTGTGGACTGAAAGCTCTTCTGCGATCTGCCAGTAACCGACCGTTATTGCGCCGATCTCCTCTTCGGCTTCCCGAAGTGCTCCGTCGAATGCGCTCTCATTCAGGTCAAGCGCTCCGCCGATGGTGCTCCAGGTGCCGCCATGATGGATGGCCTTGGAGCGCTGGTTGAGAAGGAAGGTGCCGCTCTCGCGGTGGAAGAAGAGAACGCCCGCTGCGCCGTACTTGCCCCAGCGGCGCTCGTCGCATCCGCGGAAGCAATTGCCCTCATGGGAGGGGCACCAGTAGCCATCGCCCGAGTCATGGGTGCTCTGGTAGTCGTGGCCGCTCCGGGAAGTGAGGGTTTGGTTGTCGATCCTTGTGCTCATTACCCTCTATTATGACAGAAGAGTTGACACTTGTCAACCCCTCTTCTCGACTTTGGCGGTCAATTGCTCTGCCTTGATGGCTGCCTTTTCTCCCGATGAAAACATGAGAGCCACTCCTTCTGAGTCGCGAACCATTCCCCCGTTGATTGTGTCAATGATCCTCCAAGAATTGCGTCCGGCAACTGGAACCCAATGCGGGAAGAATCTTGGTAGGGCTTTGTGGCTCATTACCCCCTATTATGACAGAAGAGTTGACGATTGTCAACCCCTAATGATGCAAATCGTCAGCCTTCTTGAGAATTTTCTCCAACTCCGCCTGAGCGTGACGCATCTCCACCATCACTTCCCGCTCAGTCGCCGTCTTGCCACCCCATATCCCATGCTCCTGCTCAGTCCCCAGCGCAAACTCCAGACACTCAGCGCACACCGGACACTGAGAGCAATACGCCAGAGCCTTCTGACCTGAATTGCCCCGCTCCGGGAAGAAGAGCGCATCATCTAGGTCTCGACAGAGACCCTGCAAGCGCCAGTCCCCTTCGTAGCCGAGCAACAGCCTTGCGTACTCCGCAGCCCAATCTGGCATGGGTCTAGTCGGTTATCTCTGGGCCTCGGACACCCTTGAACCCGGAATCAATCAGAATCCCGTACAGCGTCTCCTCGTAGACCTCGTTACCTTCCTCAGACACAATCTGCCAGTCGCACTGGATCGCATCCTGCTCTGTCTCCGACGCATGGTCTGGAGGTAGCTCCCCGCCGAGCCGTTCCCTTCTGACCGCATCACTTGCCATCACCCGGACCAATATGCCCCCGTGACGCCGCATCATCTCCGCCTCATTCTCAAATCGGACATCCGTGAACACCGGATACCAGCCCCCGACCGTCCACTCGGACACTCGCGCCTCGGCTTTCGTGACCCAATAATCGATGTCTTGACCCCGGCGAAACTCTGTGCCCCACCATTGCATCAACCGTCTGATCTCAACCGGATAAGGCTTCTCCCAAAGCGCCTCAATGTGGACGCCCTTTGTAAGCGCCTCCTCGATGTCTCGCCGCACCCCGTCAGCGAGAGCAATGCGCGCCGCCCGCGAGTCGATATCGAAAAGCTCCCCGTATGTGTAGTCCTTACCCACCCCGGCCTTACCCACCAGCCCGATCCATTTACGCATCGAAGACCTCCTGTTGACGCTCCGGCCATTCGTGAGTCTCCAACCACTTCCGAGCATCCTCATCTCCAAGCTCGTACAGCCCGTGAAGGATATCCCACGCTTCCCGACTCATCCCCTCTCCGGCTTCATCAAGCATCACACCAGCCCACTCCCCGATCTCCTCAGCCATAATCATCGCCCACTCTTCAGGATCGTGATGCTGTGGTCCCCACTTGTCATCCTGTGACTCCCGCTCCTGCCGGATCAACGTCAACACAAAGCCGGTCTGAGTCTCACCATCCAATCGGCCTCGGATATGTTTGTCTCCATCCGCTGATCCGAACTTCTGATCCTCCAGAATGGACACCCCGACCGCCAGGATTTGCACAAGCTCCTCTTGCGATCTCATCGGTCTTTGTGCTCATAGGGACACGCACGCACCCCCGCAATCACAGCCTCGACCTCAGGCACCGCGACGCTCCCCCTGAACACTCGCCGGGAGCCTTTGCCCTCACCATCGACATAGGCCACCGTGATGAATCCAGCTACCGTCCAAGTGTCAAGAGTGCCCATAGTGACCCCTGTGATCTCCGACAATTGCCGTGAAGAGATCATCCCCTTCTTGAGCTTCATCTCCTCATGAGCCGGTCTGCGTCCACTGTGCTCATTGCCGCCCATTAGCGACTCTGCTCAACCCTGGTCCCCGCAGCCACATCCACATAGTCAATGACCTCTTGCCAACCCGTGACCCGAGCCACTCCAAGACCCGTCACCGCCTGCTCCTCTAGCCCGAAGATGACCCGCCCCGTCTCCACATCCTCATTCCACGGCCTATCGAAGAGAAGATTATGCGCCCCCTTCTGTGTCCAACCCAAATGAGGATGGTCATCGATAATGATGTCCGCCGGATAGCCCTGCTTGTCCTTCGTGAACACCAACTCGGTATCCTGGAGGAGATCGCGCCGACCCAGCCACCCGGAGGTATCTTGCTGGGCCTTCATCGTCAGCAACGATGTCCTCAATATCTTGTCCGTGACAAATCGGACTCGATGATTGATGGTCAAATACACCAGCGCCTTGACCGCTCCGGGTATCTCAGGACACCGCCCAAACAATCCATTCTCGACGTTGATATTGAAATAGCGGACCCACTCCTCATAGGTCATACCCCACTGATCCCAGACCGGCCAAATGTCCTGAGCGGGGAGATGACGCTTCAGAATGGTCTCGGTCATCTCCTGCATCTCGGTGTTGAAATCATTGACTACGCCATCAAGGTCACAATTGATGACCAGCTTCATGCCGGAATGATGTCCCTTGTGGATGTCGCCAACGCCCGACGCATCCTGATCTCATCCTTCCACGCCTCGGTCAGATCGCGGAACTCAACCGGATCGCGATTCTGATCCTCCGTGATGTTGATGCCGTAGAAAATCTCCATGCGCGGTGTGATGCCGTATGGGCGCTCCATAGCCAGAGCCATCAGCCGCCTCCCATGCTTAAACGTCCCGCGGTCCCCGCCATCCCCTGCGCTCGATATCTGAGCCAGGACACAACTGCAACCCGCCTTGTTGATGGTCGCGGTGGCCATCTTGAGCTTGGTCAGCCGGACATCCTTCCACCACTCCGGGAAGAGTCGGTCGAAGAGCGCCGCCCCTCTGGCTGCCCGCTCCCGAGCCTTGGTCTCGGCTTGCTCCCGGACCTCCAGATCAATGTCGATCTGTTCTGTCAACGTAAGCGCAGGCATTGCAAAGCCTTCCTGATTGGAATGTCAGACCCTACTACGCCGCCGAGCTTCATCACCCGAGATGTACCGCCGCTTGCGCACATCCCACAGCCCGCCCTTAGGCAGAATCGGCCTCGTTACCCGGACACTATTCCCGCTGCGCTCCCGCTCTGAAGCCCCGTCATGATCGCGGTGCTCCAACCCGGATAGGCATTGCATACAGTCTGCATCGAAGTCCACCACGGCCTCCAAGGTAGATTACGCTCCCCCCATCATAGCACCGTGACAATGCCAGTGTGAAACTCGATCCAGTCCCGGATGTAATCCATGCCGTCCTTGACCTGTTCCCTCTGGTCGGCTTCATGCCACAGCCTGCCGTCGTCTGAGATCGGCCCTGTGTAGACGTGACGGCCTGCAAGCTCTCCCCGGTACATCAGCGACCCGCAGAGGATTACCAGCCGCTCAGCGTCCTCCTGTGATATCCCCGAGATCAAAGGGAGCGCTGCCGGATACTCCGGATTGATTGTGCCTAGCTCCCGAACTGAGAGCGAGCCATCGCCTCAAATACAGAACTGCCAGCCCGAATCAACGCTCATCATCATCGAAACTCCGCGCCACCATCAACCAGATGAAAAGCACCATCGCGATGCCAACCAGATACCCAAGCATGAAGGCAACGATCAACGGATCAAGTTGTACCATGACCTGTACTACGTCAGCCAGAGTCTTCGACCATCGCCTTCAGGTTGAGCATCGCCGCCTGCATCCGGTCAATCCAATCCGCCATCTCATGCGCCATCTCCTCAGACTGGAAGTAAGCGAGCACATGGAAGGTATCGTCATCCTCTGAATAGAGCGTGACACTCTTGCGCCCTGGAAGATGGCCGATGTGCACGCTGTAGCCATTCGGATCAGTCGAGAGTCTCCACCCATGCCAGATGTTCTCAGTCTCCGTGACCTCTACCGATCCGTGACGCTCAACTTCTCCCATCAGCGTCCTCCGCCGACCCGCTTCCCCTTCCAAAGCAAGAACACATTCGGCTGACGCTCATGCCACT
>SDBT01013214.1_pt1 | contig 13246 bp, 12 predicted proteins | sample 2277101 | NCBI WGS metagenome assembly SDBT01 (sample SAMN10404973, study PRJNA504765) | marine sediment metagenome | isolation source: marine sediment core GS10_PC15, 103 cmbsf | place: Arctic Ocean: Southern Knipovich Ridge | collected 2010 | reverse complement strand
GGATAGCAGTGGCTATCGTGACGACGAACAACGACGCTGGCCGGAATGCATCGACGCTTGAATGCCAGCGTAATTGCGGTGCGGTGTACTCAGCCACCGCTATGCCTCGTCGCCGCGCCTTGCCTGCCAAGCACGGCGTCGCTCTCGGTGCAGACGTTTGTCACCTGACATGACTCACATGCACAGAGCCTGACACACGGACCTGTCGGGCAACTCTTGACCCATTGGACTTTCAGCAGGTAGATGGTGGCATCATGAGAATACTCGTCGTTGGTTCAGGTGGGAGGGAGCACGCGCTGGTATGGCGGTTGGCGCGTTCTCCGTCAGTGACCACAGTGCTGGCAGCTCCCGGGAACACGGGCATGAAGAACGATGCGGACTGCCGCGGGGTTGGAGTGGAGGACCTCGACGGTCTCGTCGATCTTGCCCGGGAGGAATCGATCGACCTCGTGGTGGTCGGTCCCGAGGGTCCGCTCGTCCTGGGTCTCGCCGACCGGATTCGGGAGGCGGGCATCGCCTGCTTCGGCCCCGGTTCCGATGGCGCCAGCCTGGAGGGCTCGAAGGAATGGGCGAAGGACCTGATGGCTGACGCGGGCATGCCGACCGCCGCCTACCGGGCGTTTACCGATTCAGGAGAAGCGGTCGCGTGGCTGGAAGAGGGTGAGGGGCCCATTGTGGTCAAGGCTTCCGGACTCGCGGCGGGGAAGGGTGCGATCGTCTGCAAGGATCGGGAAGAGGCAAAGCGGCATGTTCGGGAGATCATGGACGAGCACCGATTCGGTTCGGCGGGTGACACGGTGGTTATCGAGGAGATGCTTGAGGGGGAGGAGGCCTCGATCCTCGCGATCACCGATGGCCGGATTCTCCTGCCGCTGGTTTCGAGTCAGGACCATAAGGCGGTCGGAGAGGGCGACACCGGCCCGAATACCGGCGGTATGGGAGCCTATGCTCCGGCGCCGGTGATCACTCCCGAGGTGATGGAGAAGATAGACTCGAGGATCCTCGGGCCGGTCCTGAAGGCCATGACTGACCGGGGGATCGACTACCGGGGCGTGATCTATGCGGGACTCATGATCGATGAGGCCGGCGATCCCCACGTAATCGAGTTCAACTGCCGGTTCGGCGATCCCGAGGCGCAGGTGGTCTTTCCTCTCATCGAGGGAGATTTCGGTCAGGCCCTGCTTGATGCCGCCAATGGCGCGCTCTCTCCGGATGCGCTCACCGTGGCAGAGGGTGCGGCCGTCTGCGTCGTGCTGGCCTCCGGAGGATATCCCGGTTCCTATGAGAAGGGACTCCCGATCAGCGGTCTCGACACGGCGGCGGCGGACGACCTCGTCGTCTTCCACGCCGGTACGGCGGAGGAGAATGAGGTGCCGGTTACCGCAGGGGGACGGGTACTGGGAGTGACCGCTCAGGGTGATTCAATCAAGGGAGCGGTTGACCGGGCATATCAGGGTGTTTCCTTTATTACATTCGAAGGGATGTATTATCGTTCCGACATCGCCTGGCGCGCGCTGGCGCGAGAACAGTGAACCTGAGGGGGTCGAGATGCTGAAAGTCGCCATCCTGATGGGCAGTAAGTCAGACATGCCGACCATGGAAAAGGCGGAGAAGATCCTGGGCGAGTTTGACGTGGAATTCGAGACCGCGGTCATCTCTGCTCACCGAAACCCCGACCGGCTGACCTCGTTCGTCAAGGATGCGCCCGGACGTGGTGTGCGGGTTTTCATCTGCGGTGCCGGGCTTGCCGCCGCGCTGCCGGGCGCGGTCGCGGCTCACACAGATCTTCCGGTTATCGGGGTTCCCCTGGAGGCGGCGCTCGGAGGCCTCGACAGTCTCCTGTCGATCGCCCAGATGCCTCCCGGAGTACCCGTTGCCTGTGTGGGGGTGAATAACGCCCGGAACGCCGCCTATCTGGCAATCTCGATCCTGGCCCTCGAAGACGAAGGAATCGCCGGATTGTGGCATCGGTTCCGGGAAGAGCAGCGTGCCTGATCCTGATTCCACGGATCACACACTCCCCACGGTTCCATGATGCTCTCTGCTGATAAAGCAGGCCTCAACCGGGCAGTGGAAGCCCTCCGGGCGGGTGAGATCATCGCCTATCCGACCGAGACCCAGTACGGCCTGGGCGTGGACGCGCTCAATCCGCATGCGACTCGCGCGCTCTTTGATCTCAAGGAGCGGAAGGAAGGCACATTTCTGGTGGTGGTCGCGGATGTGGCGTCGGCGAAGGAAATCGCCACCGATTTCCCCGTTCCCGCCGAATCGGTCGCCCGCACCTGCTGGCCGGGACCGGTTACCGTCCTCCTCCCCACGCGTGACGGCCTGCCTCCGGAAGTGGTGGGAGATGATGGACTGATCGGTGTGCGGGTGTCGGATAATGCCGTCGCCCGCGATCTGCCGGCCCACCTCGGCGCGCCGGTCGTATCGACCAGCGCCAATCTCACCGGCCGGGAGCCCCTGAACGATCCGGACACGATCGAGCGCATCTTCCCCGGCCTGCTGACCGTAATCCTTGACGGAGGAGTGCTGCGTCCCGGTCCTGCGAGCACGATCGTGGATGGGCGGTCGATTCCCCTGAAGGTGGTGAGGGAGGGCGCGGTTTCAAGGAACAGCCTGGCACGCCGGACGCGACTCGAAGTTGAAGGCGGACAGGCCATTCCTCTTGTCCTGATCGTCTGTACCGGCAACACGTGCCGCAGCCCCATGGCGGAGGGCGCGTTGAAGACCATGCTGAGGAGTCGCGGGCTCGAAGAGGAAATCGATGTTGAGAGTGCAGGCGTTGCCGCGGTGAACTGGGGACAGGCGATCGAAGAGTCACAGATCGCGGCGTGGGAACAGGGGATCGATGTCTCCTCTCATCGACCGCGACAGATCACTCCACAAATGACACAGGAAGCGGATATCATACTGGTAATGAATGAACGTCACCGGAGCCGGATCGCGGTGATCGATCCTCATGCCCGGGAGAGAACCCACATCATCAGAAAACTCTCCGCGGAACTGAAGGGACGCAGTGTGGCAGGAAGACGTGAGATCGAAGATCCGTACGGCGGTCCACCGACTTCCCATCGGAAGGTGCTCAAGACGATGCGGAACGAACTGGAAAAGGGATTCGAAGATATTCTGAAGCGGGCTCGATCCCGCCGGATCTCCGTCCTGGAGGCACAATCCGAACTCTCTGAAACCGAAAGGGACCGCTCGTGATCCCCGGCAGTATAGCGGTCAACCGGCTTGGTCTGCTGAGGAACGACGCTCTTGGTGACACCCTGCTGACGCTCCCCGTCGCGAGCGCGGTGAAGCTGTATGAACCGGCAATTGAAGTCGAGCTCATCTGCCAGGAGGCATTCACTCCGCTCCTGGGAGCGCATCCCGATCTGAACGCCGTGATCGCCGATCCGGGTGGATCATCCCTGGGTCTTGCCCGGATCCTCAGGGAACGACGCTACGACGCCGTTCTGGTGCTCAGGCCGACACTCCGGAATGCCTGGGCGGCCTTCATCGCCCGCATACCGGTGCGCGCGGGCACTGCCTACCGGGGATACGGGATGCTCTTCAACACCCGCTGGTACGGACACCGGAAGCTCAATGAGCATCACGAAGTGGAGTACAACCTGCAGCTTCTTGCCCGTCTGATCGGATCGACCTCCGGAGGGCCGCAGTATTACCTGCCCCCGCCACCTGAAGATGAGACATCAGCCATGGCGATCCTGGGTGATGCCGGGGTGGTACGGGGGCGTCCGCTCATCGCCATCCATCCCGGCTCACGGATCAGGGTCGATGGCAGGCGATCCGCGCTGCCCTGGCCGACCCATCATTTCACGACCCTGGCCGAACTGCTCATCGGGCAGGGGTATCAGGTCATCATCACCGGGACCGCTGAAGAATCCGGAATAACCGCCGCGGTCGCGGCTGTCGAGAGAGCCGTCGATCTGACGGGCAGGACCACGCTTGGACAGCTGGCCTGGATTCTGAAGACCTGCGACACGATGATCGCAAACTCCACCGGAGTTCTCCACCTCGCCGCCGCGGTCGGCACAAAAGTTATCGGGATTTACCCGGGCTCAGAGAGTATGAGTCCGGTGCGCTGGGGGCCGTATGGGCAGGGACACAAGGTGTTCCGCGGTCCGGTTGAGGTCTGCGGCAGGCGGGAGTGTACGTGGGAGAAGTGCAGCGAGTTCAATTGCCTGGAGCGCATCCTCCCTGAAGAGGTACTGGCAGTAGCCGAGGGAATCGTCACGCAGTCACCCCTGCGGCGCAGGCGGGTGGAGTCCATCCCTGAAGAGGGGGAGAGTGGATGAGCAGATTCCCCGTTTTCGATCTCTCCAGACTCGGAACGAAACCACTTGCGGAACGCCGGAACAAGGTAGGCATCGCCGATCTGCTGCCCCTGCCGTTACCCGCTTCCCGTGACGAAGTTGAGAAGCGGCTCCCCGACATTGCAAACGGGCGTGACCTGATGGAGTTCGGACGCCGTGTACGGCTGGCCGGCGATCACGGACTGCCCGTTCTCTGGATGATGGGGGCGCACGTCATCAAGGTGGGTTGCTCGCCGTTGGTCATTGATCTCGCCGAACGGGGAATCATATCCTGTGTGGCCATGAACGGTGCGGGGATGATCCACGACTTCGAACTCGCCCTCATCGGCGGCACCAGCGAGGATGTTGAGGAAAACCTCAGGGATGGAACATTCGGGATGTGGGAGGAGACCGGTTCCCTCCTTCATGAAGCGGCGCGCGAAGCCCGGGGAGATGGACTGGGTTATGGAGAGGGCGCGGGACGCTTCATTGACAGGCTTGATCCGCCGCACAAGGAAGTGAGCATTCTCTGGCGCCTGTGGAAGGCGGGCGTACCGGTGACCATCCATTCGGCGATAGGTACGGAGATCATCCACCAGCATCCGGCCATGGATGGCGCCCTCGTGGGCGAGCTCACCTATCGGGATTTTCTCATCTTCACGGAGCATCTCACCGGTCTCTGCCCCGGAGCCGCGGTTCTGAATGTGGGGAGCGCGGTACTGCTTCCGGAGGTATTCTTAAAGGCATTCTCGATGGTGAGAAACGCCGGATGTGAGGCCTCGGGTTTCCATGCGGCCAACTTTGACATGATCGACCATTACCGTCCCCGTGTGAATGTCGTCTCCCGTCCGGTATCATCAGGGGGAACGGGGTATATCTTCATAGGGATGCACGAAGTGCTCCTGCCGGCCCTCTACGAATTGATCGTCGCCGAACCGGGGCCGCGGGAGGAGGATGAATGATGAGATACACAGTTATCGCGCTCCTGTTGCTCTGCTCGTGTGCGGGGAGCACTCCCCGATTCACCGATTCAGCGCGGGAGTCGGAATCGATGCCGTCCGAACCGGTGGAACAGGTCGCCGATCTCACCGGTGAACTGCTGGTAGCCTCTCCCGACCGGAGCGCCGACCGCGTTATCGCAGGGAGTCCTGAATCGATTCTGCCTCTGGTGGGGATGGGGGAGGCTCCTCCTCCCGTTGTTGCCGCGACCCTCATCGAGCAGCTGCCCGACAGCATCGAAGTCGCACCTCCGATCGAATTGCGGGGACCGAGGCGCGAGTACCAGGTCCAGATCGCGATCACGCCTTCGGCTGAAGAGGCCGAAGACTTCAAGGAGCGGCTGACACCGCTGCTTGACCAGGAAGAGGTTTTCATCGTCTTCACCAGTCCCTACTACCGTATCAGGGTGGGGAGGAAGCCGACCCGGGAGGCAGCTGATCTGCTTCTCAAGCGTATCCACGAACTGGGATACACCGGCGCCATGGTGATCCCCATCACGATAATGCCCGATGAGAGGGATGGCCGTTGACACGCCATAACCACTCCAGATATATTCATTCCCCGGAAAATCTTTACAACTCAATGAGTTACACGAAACCAGAATCAGTCTTTCCGCATGGCACATTCCTGGCCGTGCTGCTCCTGCTCACGCCCGTGATCAGCGCGTGCTCGGGCACCGGTATAATCTCCCGGTTCCTGAACAACGGGGAGAGCGCTGAGACAGCCGGGACGCAGATGACGACGGCCGTTTCCTCGATCGACACCGTACAGGTCGCGATACGGATCGACGAGCCGGACTCAACCCCAGCGTCGGAGGCACGGGCATTCCTTGATGAAGCGGCCTCCCTGATCGAGTCGGCAGATGAGTCGTTTGCCCTGGGCGAGTACCACGCTGTGGAGTTCAGTATCAAGGAAGCACATCTGGTTCTCCTCGCGGCCGATCGCCTGATCCCGACACGGTACCATCTCGAGACCGAGATCCCCCGCGCCGAGAAGGACGTGATCCTTCACGAGGCGATGCTGAGGTTCCGGAGTGAGTTCGAACGTCTCTGGAACAGTTCGAATGCCCTCTACGACCGGCTCCTGCCTTACCTGCAGGTCACGGTGTTCACCTCGAACATTTCCGAGGAAGACGAGGAGATGGCGCTGGAGGAGATGAACGCCGCGCTGGAGGGGCTGGCCGAACCCGCTCCCGGGTCGTGGCAGGAGATACGTGACCTCCTGCTCGGGATGCAGGCGGAGGGCCTGATCGATATCGACATGGGGCTCGAGGAGTACTCCGACTACGCCTGGACGCGGATCTACTGGTGCGTTCAGTACTACACCGGTCGCGGACGGAATAACTTCCGGATATGGCTCGAACGGTCTGGTCGTTATCGACGGCTGGTTGAAGATGTTCTGGTGGAGGAGGGGCTTCCCCGGGACATGGTCTACCACTGCATGATCGAGAGCGGTTTCAGCCCCCGGGCATACTCACGCGCGGAGGCGGTGGGGCCGTGGCAGTTCATGTATTACACAGCCGGCATATTCGGGCTGAAGACCCACCGGACCGATGCGTTCCTGGATGAACGTCGCGATTTCCGGAAGAGTACCCACGCGGCGTCGCAGTACCTGATGCAACTCTATACGGAGTTCCGGGACTGGCCGCTGGCGATTGCTGCCTACAATGTCGGGGAGGGCCGCATACGGAGCGCCCGGCGCTGGGCTGAACGGAACCAGCGGAGCGGAGACTACTGGTCGATTTACTCACGCCTCCCGCGGGAGACCAAGAACCATGTCCCCTATTTCATTGCAGCCCTGGCGATCTCCAAGAACCAGGCGCGCTTCGGTTTTGTCGATGTCGCGTACCAGACGGCATTCGACGATCTCTATGAGGTTGTGCACATTCCCGATCCCCACCAGCTTTCGCTCGAACTGGCCGCCCGCTACGCGGGCTCAACCGAGGCTCTGCTCCTCGAATTGAATCCCGATCTCCGGTACCGGATCACTCCGCCGGGGGGATATGACCTCAAACTGCCGAAGGGAACGACCGATTCCTTCATCGCGACGCTGGAGAGCCTGCCGGAAGAGGGCCGGGTGAGTTACGAAAACCACCAGATCAGGCGGGGTGACACCGGTGGCGCGATCGCCGAGCGGTACGGCATGTCGTGGAGTGAGATCAAGACGCATAATGCGGGGAAGGTGAGGCGTGACACCAACCTCCAGGTAGGGACAATCCTCAGGATCCCCAAATACGAGCAATCACGTTATCTCACCGGTCGCGAGATCACGAGCCTCACTCGGCAGCAGACGGTTGCCACCTCCGGTACACGCCGGTACTACACGGTCAGGCGGGGAGACACCATCAGCGGGATAGCGACGAGGTATGGTGTAACGTGGATGCAGATCCGCCAGTGGAATAACATCAGAGGGGATATTATCCGGGCGGGGCAGCGGCTTACGCTGTACACTCGCAGTGCTGTCCGGACACAGCCCGCCGTGGCGACGGTGAACCTGCCTGCCAGCGGGGTGTACACGATCGGCAGGAACGATACCCTATGGGATATATCCATGCGGTTCAAAGTCTCGGTAGCCGATCTCAAGCATTGGAATAATCTGAGCAGCAACACGATCTATCCCGGTAGAAAGCTGATCGTGACCCGGGTTGCCGCTGATCTGGCCGGAACAGGGGAAGGTGGAAACAGGTGACCTATCGCAAGCTCATCATCGGTACCGGTATCTTCTTCCTCGTGGTGGTCGTGGTCAGCATCACCTGGAGCGGCAGGAGACAGGGCCGTGCAGGAGGCGATCGTATCGATCTCGGCTGGGCGGCCGGAATCGGACTGGTGGAGATAAACGGGTTCATCGGTTCGAGTGAGAGCACGATCCGGCTGATCGATGAATATGGTGACCGATCCAGCATCAAGACCATCCTCGTCAGGATCGAGAGTCCGGGCGGTGTGACGGTCTACTCCGATGAAATTTACCGGGCTCTCCGCCGGGTACGCGTCGATAAGGGGAAGCCGATTGTGGCCTACCTCGGCAGCGTGGCGGCGAGCGGGGGATACTATATCGCCTGTGCCGCGGATACGATCATCGCGCATCCGTCCAGTACCACCGGCAGTATCGGAGTGATCATCGAGTACCCGGTGGCCGAGGAACTCCTCGATAAAGTGGGGATCAGATTCGAGGTGGTGACGACGGGCCCCTACAAGAGCATGGGGAGCCCGTTCGAGGAGCCCACCGAGCAGCACCGGGAATGGTTCCAGAAAGTGGTCGACGACACCTACGAACAGTTCATCGATGTTGTGCGGGCCAGCAGAATGCTGGATGATGAGATTCTCTACCGGTATGCCGACGGACGGGTATTCACCGGTCGGCAGGCGGTGGAATGGGGATTCGCGGACAGAACCGGGGATTTCCATGACGCCCGGCAGACAGCAGCCCGGATGGGTGGGCTCGGAGAAGATGCGGATCTGATCCGGCCGCGGAGGGCAAGGAAAACCACGGTATGGGATATCATTCTGGGTAGGGTGGGCATCGATGACGTAAAGGAAGGACTCGGGTTGGGATCTCTTAATGGGCCCAGGACATTGTACCTGATGCGGTAAACTGAGACCTGAGCGGTAAGGAGTAATGTGGCATGACCAAAGCCGATATTGTTGAACAGATAGCTGCCAAGACAGGATTGACGAAAACCGACACGGCTCTCGTGGTTGAGGGTGTACTTGAGGCGCTCAAGGATGCGCTGATAAAAGGTAACACCGTTGAGATCCGTGGCTTCGGTACCTTCAAGATCAAGAAACGGGCAGCCAGGCGAGCACGGAATCCACGTACGGGCGAACCGGTGACCATACCCGAGAAGTTCGTGCCGACCTTCAAACCCTCAAGGGACTTGAAGGATGCAGTGGCAAACGAGGTGCGGTTCGGTCCATAAAGGGCTTTCATCCCTTGAGATGGGTCCCTAATTTACCTCGTTCGTGAATTCTATCAGACTGAGTAAAGGAAGGACTGTTTCTTAATGCCTTGTGGGAAGAAGAGAAAAAGAAAGAAGATCGCGAAGCACAAGCGCAAGAAGCGCATGCGGGCCGATCGTCATAAGAAGAAAAAGCGCTGATCCAGCGAGATTACTATGAGCCGAGATTTTCTGCGCAAGGTCTGGAGCATCATCTACGAGGAGCAGGAGGGCGGTGACGCCGCGGCCGCCAGGACCGGCGGCAAGATCGCGACCGAGCTCACCCTTGCCGATGTTGGCTTCATCTATGGAGCGGTAATTGATCTCTCTGAAGGGCACACCTCAGGTCATGCCCAGAGAGTCGCCTATATTGCGCAGGAGATGGCGGTCAGTCTCGATATGACTGCGGATGAGATAGCGGATATCACACTTGCCGCGCTCTTCCATGACGTCGGATTGATGTCGATAACCCATGAACTCACCGAGCTCACGAGTTATCCCGAGACAGAACTGCTCGTCAATCATGCCAGGGATGAAGTGGAGGACCTCTCCTCAAAGGTGAGGTCAGGCAACATCGAGAAGGTTTCCGAACTATTCATCAAGCATGCCCTGAGCGGCGCCGAGATCGCTGAGAGCTTCCCACTCACGCCGGGTGTGGTAAGGCTGATCAGGGGCCATCACGAACACTACGACGGATCCGGCTACCCCGATGGTCTCCGGGGGGATGATATCCCTCCGGCGCTCCGTGTGCTCACCGCAGCGGACTGTCTGGAGACAGCGATAGCAGGCGCAGGTGAACGGGGCCACAGCCCTGAATTCGTCCGTTCGGAAGCCATGCAGCTGTCGGGGAAGCAGATCGATTCGAATAGTTCGCGCGGACTCGTGGAAGCAACCCAGAATGTGCGTTTCTGGGGAGTATTCACCGGCGGTCAGCTCAGCAAACAGTTGACCAGCCGCTTCCCTCAGGAGCGGCTGGCCGTTACGTATGGAGATATCGCTGTCTTCGTGAGCCGGCTGATTCAGCTTGTGGATGGCAAGTCTCCATACCGGCAAAACCACTCCTGGAAGGTCGCCAGACACAGCTATCTGATAGCATTGGAACTCGGACTCGCGGAGGATCTGGCTGCGGCGCTGGGAATGGCGGGGCTGGTGCACGATCTCGGGAAGGCGGGTGTGAGTAATCAGATACTCGACAAGCCGAAATGGTTGACCGGCCCGGAATACGAACTGGCAAAGAAACATATCAACTACACCCTGAAGATTCTGAGTTACGGTGGGGGCATGTTCGACGATCTGACCGATTGGATCACCGGCCATCACGAGCGGCTTGATGGATCGGGCTACCCGAACCGTCTGAAGGGTGACCTGTTGAGCCGCGAGGTCCGCATCCTCTCCACTGCGGATGTATATGACGCCCTGATTTCCGACAGGCCCTATCGCAAGGGGCTTGACACGGTTGCGGCGGTGCGGTTCATGGAGGGCAAGGTAAACCGGTATTTCGATCCCGAAGTGCTGGGCGCGCTTGGAGCCGTTGTGGGTTCCGCTACCACGGACTGATTGTTCACCGATTCCGCCGGTGTGACCTCTGATTCCTCCCGTTTTTACCCGTTTCACGCTGATTTTACGCCACCGACCGGCATTCATGTCTATTCGTGGCCCGATGCAGGGAGATTCAGGTACGAACAATCAGGCCATAAGACATTTGACAAGGACGAAAAAGACCTGTATGGGTAGACTCTTTACTGAACACTTCATCCCTGAACGGGATTCAATTACCAGGGCGTAACAGGACGTCCTGAGGCAAGGGAGTCGCACCGTGGATGTTGAGCGGCGCGTATATTTTGTAAGTGAGGTGGCTGAAATCCTGGGGATTTCACGCCAGACGGTATTAAAATATATCAAGAGTGGAATCGTGCCTGGCCTTCGCGTGGGTGGACGTTACCTTATCATGAAGGATGAGTTCGAGGCGTTCCTGAGATCAGGCGGTAGGATAGACACGGTTGATGAGGAGATCCCCGCCGAAAAATCCATCGAACCGGTCTCATTGTAACTGCGAAACGGTGTACCAGGCCATGTTTTGGACTCATTCACGCCGAAGATCGGTTTGCCCCGGTAGCTCAGCTGGATAGAGCGCATGCCTCCGGAGCATGAGGTCACAGGTTCGAATCCTGTTCGGGGTACCATCAACGACCGCTGTGCCATAGCGGTCCTGGTTCAGGCGGCTCCCGGAGTACCGGGAGCCGTTCTCGGTTCTGTAAGGGGGCTGACATGATCCGTATCATGGCATCACGCGTGGTGCTCGCCATATCGATGCTCATTCTTGCAGTGCCGATCCTGCAGTCACGCGCGACGGGTGCGGAATCCCCGGCAGAAGTTGTCGGGACGCAATCGGGTGATGAACAGATATGGGACCGGGAGCTCGATGGCCGGACCGAATTCCTGCAGATGGTTGGTGATGACACGGTCGTACGGCTGAGCAACCGATCGGTTGAGGCATATGCCATTGAGACGGGAGATCTTACCTGGAGCGCCGCCAGGGATGGCGCCGGGTCGGTCATGATCTCAGAGGCCGCGGGAACCCCGTTCATCGTACTGCTCCATCGATTCGATCGACCGCCGCCGACGTCGGGTCGCGCAGAGGGAACCTCCTGGCAGGTGAGTGTCTACCGTCATGACGCGGCGGGGCCGGTCTGGGAGTCCGGTCCGCGAGAGGGAGATGCCCTCGGCTGCTGGCCGATACCCGATCACGATCGAATCATTATTCTTGTCCGAAATGATAGGGGAGGTGGATCGCTCTTTGCCGTGACTCTCCACAGTGGTGATTTCCTCTGGGATGTGGAGTACGGAGAGCTCGATGAAGTACCCCACGGAGAACGCGCACCTTCAGACCGGTACTTTGCGACAGTTGGAGAGCGGCTCTTCCGGGTGGACAGACGTGAGCGAACCGTATCACTGGCCGCCCACGATCTGTCAAATGGTGAACTGAAGTGGGTGGGATATCTGCAGGAAGAAGAACCAGATATTCGGCTCACAGCCCGTGATGGCCACCTCTACGCCACCGGCGCGATGCTCACCTCGATCGATCCGGTCAGCGGATCAGTTCTCTGGCAGCTTACCGAACCGTGGGTGCCGCTCGATGAGCGGATGCCGTGGATGCTCGTCCGTCATTTCGAAGGCAGCAGACTCCAGCTGATACATATCAATTCAGGTGAGGAGCGCTGGCGCTCCCCTCCACGGATAACCGCGGGTCCCGTATCGATCGTCAGCTGGTTCCCTGAGGGCCTGCTCGCTGGCGGAGAACGGGGTGCGACAACCCTATACGCAATGGTGGACGCTAACCGGATCTCTTCGGAGCGGGCACGATACAAGGCGTCGGGGAGAAGTGATACCGAGAAGATCTTCGCGCTACCCGACGGTCTGCTCTTCGTGCGATCGGGTCCGAAGGGGAATCTCGTTCTGAGAACCGATACCAGAGGTGATGCTCGCTGGCAGACCGAACTGTCGGCACCCGGTCCCGGAACAGAAAAAGGGGGCAGTGAGGGAGCAGAGCAATTCTTCTCTCTTCCCGTCGGGATCGAAGCTGACGGCACCGGCGGATCGCTCTGGATAGCGGGCTCAACCGGTGTGGAGGGGACGGTAACACGGGTGGATCTGCAGACCGGGGAGGAACGGGAATCCCACGCGCTCCTGAGAAGTGAGCCGATCTTCGTGGTGAGTGGTGCCCGCTCAGTAATCGTCTTCATCGCAGTGGACGGGAAACTCGCAGCCGTCAGGTACTAGTGCCCTGTCACGCAACAACCGTCGCATTCGAGCGGCGCCGACGTTTGTCACCTGACATGACACTAGGCACACGGTGCGGAACTTTTCAGTGCGAACAGAGCTGTGGGCGACCTATATTCCCGCCGCTCATCCACACTGAACATGTTAACCAGATAAGCAATTGAGAGAACAGCATGCGTCTGTCGACCGCATTTATTCCCACGCTCAAGGAAACCCCATCCGATGCCGAGGT
>SDBT01013213.1_pt1 | contig 13246 bp, 13 predicted proteins | sample 2277101 | NCBI WGS metagenome assembly SDBT01 (sample SAMN10404973, study PRJNA504765) | marine sediment metagenome | isolation source: marine sediment core GS10_PC15, 103 cmbsf | place: Arctic Ocean: Southern Knipovich Ridge | collected 2010 | reverse complement strand
ATTAAATTTCTGCGATATTGTCCAATGACCATGAAAAGGGGAATTTTCTGGATTTTTTCTTCACATTGAACCTTTTGAAAATCAGGGGTCTCATCTACTTGCTTACGCGCAAAATAACCAAACACTCCCCACACGGCTCCCAATATAAAGGGAATACGCCAAGCCCATTCTGGAAAAATGGCAATAGTACAAATTGCACTAACGGCTGTCCCAATAAGGGCACCAATATACCCGGTAGAACACATCAAGCCACTTACAAAACCCCGTTTTTTGTGGTCTGTATGCTCCATAATAAAGACAGCAGCCCCACTCCATTCTCCACCAACGCACAACCCTTGCAAAAGACGGCAAATAACCAGAATCACAGGCGCCATAAAACCAATAGCTGCATAAGGGGGTAATAAACCAATGGCAAGGGTTGGAATTGTGACAAGCAATATAGCAATCAAAAGCGATTTTCTTCTACCAAACCTATCCCCGATATGGCCAAAAATAATAGCTCCTATTGGTCTTGTAATGAATCCTGCAGCAAAAGCACCAAGACTCGCCAGCATTGCAGTACTAGGGTCTGCATCTGGAAAGAATATCTTTGCAAGCAAAGGGGCAAAAAAGCCATAAAGCATAACATCGTAATATTCTAAAATATTGCCAATTAAAGCAGCAAAGATAGATTTTTTATTTTGACGTGTCATGCATTATTCCCTATGCAATAATTTGTTTTAAAAAGCTGTGGTAAGCTTTCACTTTGGGAGCATCTTTCAGGTAATCAACAACAATAAAATAAATATCAATATCAGGCCCCCTCAAGTCAGGCAGGATTTCCACCAAATTTCCCATAGAATGAAATTTTTCATGAATCGTCGGAAGGGTCACAATACCCAAATCCTCCTGAGCATACATACATAAATTATGGTTTGAATTATCACAAATGAAAGCTTTTCTTACAACCCCTTCTGGAGCACCAGCCGTAAGATGCCAATTAATCTTGGCAAATGGATGCATATGTTGTCCATAAGAAAGTAACCTATGATTATCCAAATCTTCCGCCTTTTTAGGTGTCCCAAATTCCTTTAAATAAGCTTTAGAGGCATAAAGTTTATAATGAAGGGTCATTAATTTTTCTTGATGCAAATTTAATTGATTCGGGATAAAAGGGCGGACCGCTACATCCGTCTCATAAAGCTCATAATGGGGCTCTGAATCTGTACTTAAAATTCTAAGCTCAATGTTCGGATGTTTTGCATAAAATTTCTTGAAATGATGGCCAAAGGAAGTTGCTAACCCACGTGTTGTTGATATTTTAAGGGTTGCATTAATTTCCTCTTTTTTCTCCAGAAATGATTTTTCCATAGAATTTAATTGAAAGAACACTTTCTGCACAAGATCAAACAGCCTTTTTCCCTCTACATTGAGCCGAAGCCCACTAGCTTCTCGGTTAAAAAGTTTCGTTTGCAGACGATCTTCAAGCATCAATACCTGGCGACTGAGCGCAGATTGACTTAAATTCATCTTTTTTGAAGCCTTTACTACCCCTCCAAGTTGAGCAATATGATAAAATGCCTTTAATTTTTCCCAATCCATAATCATTTTTCCTAATAATCCTCACTTGTAAAACAATCTAAAATAATTCAAACGAATTGTCAAATATTGATCTAAAAAATTGTTGATTTAGGCTCAGCTTTGATTGAAAAATCCTGCTATATTATTGATATTAAGGTTATTTTTCTACTTTTTAAAAGAGTAGAAGGAGGGATTAGTAATCCCTCCCCCCTCATCTCAGCTAGAGTAGAGTGCTTGGGAGCAGCATTTTTCCTCTAGCAGTCATTATACTAAAAACTAAGCGTACTAACCTTAAAACAATTAACCAATCTGACTTAAGATCAAGTCTACACCTACCAGTCATTTTTTAAAGCGTTATGTTTGCATATTGATATTCGTTTTTTCGCATCAGTTTTAAGCGCCACGAATTGAGAACAATCTAACTTTTGCACAACTATCTAGCAGAAGATCCTATCTTCTCAACAACATCATCCAATTTACGCAGCGATGCGCATGCAATCGTTAGAACTGCTTTTTCTCCTTTGACCTTCACTTGCACAGGAGTTTCCAATACAGAAGTCAGCATTTGTTCAAGACCAAGAATTTCAGCATCCTTGTTATCTTTTTGCCGAGAAGATGATGTTCTTGTAGTTTTTTTATCACTTTTGATCCGCTGCTCGACCTCGCGTACATTCAAATCATTCTCAATGATTTCTTCCACGAAGTTTTCCGGATTTTTTGCCTTCAGTAAAGCACGCGCATGGCCAACAGATATTTTATTCTCCCCAAGGTAGTTTTTGATCCTCTCTGGAAGATTAAGCAAACGCAAAGAATTTGCAATATAACTTCTACTTTTGCCAAATTTCAAACTCAGAGACTCTTGGGTACATCCAAATTTATCCATAACGTTTTGAAAACCATAGGCTTCTTCAATCGGAGTCAAATTATCACGCTGAATATTTTCAACCAACGCAACCTCTAGAGCTTCCTGATCGGTAAATTCGCAAATAATAACCGGAACATCAAGCAGACCAATCCTACGAGCCGCTCGCCAACGACGCTCACCAGCAATAATCTCATGAGGCTCTTCAACAAAGTCACCATTTTCTGCAACACCAGACTCAATCTTCCTAACCAAAATTGGCTGTATAATGCCCAATTCTTTGATAGAGTCTGTAAGCTCATTCAGCTGTTGTTCATTAAAATACCGACGAGGTTGAAACCTACCTGGTATCAAAGTATTAGTTGGCATATTAAGCTTTTTTTCTAACGCCGCAGTCTTTATCTTTTCTTCGTTTGAAGATAAAATATCTTTAGAACTATCCCCTCCAAACAATGAGGCTAAGCCTTTTCCTAAGGGATTTTTGCGTGTGGCTGAAAATTGAGTCATGATTTACTCCATTCGTTTTAGTAACTCTGCCACTAACTTAATATAAGCTTGTGAACCCTGGCACTCTAAATCGTACAATATGGATGGTTTGCCATAAGAAGGGGCTTCTGCAACGCGAACGTTGCGCGGTATAATCACATCAAACACCTTATCCCCTAAGGTCTGACGCACATCACGAGCAACATGCTCATTTAAAGCACTGCGAGCATCGAACATCGTCAAAATTATTCCCCATATATCCAATTCGGGATTTAATTTATGTCGAATGCGGGCAATCGTATGCAATAGTTGGCTTAGTCCCTCCAGAGCATAGTACTCGCACTGCAAAGGAATAAGAACTCTTTGTGCACAAGTTAGCGCATTGATGGTCAAAAGTCCCAAAGCAGGAGGACAGTCAATGAAGACAAAATCAAAACGATCAGCTGCATCCTTCAACCTGTTAGACAGAAAATATTCCCTATTTTCCATTGGAACCAGATCCAATTCAGCTGCGGCTAAATCTGGAGAGGAGGTTAATATACTAAGGTTGGGAATTCCTGTGGGTTTTTCAATATCCTCAATCGAGCGCTCCCCCAGAAGAGCCTGGTAAGACCCTATGGTTCCAGGTGCCGCAGAAAGGCCAAAACCAGTTGTGGCATTTCCTTGTGGATCAAGATCTATTAATAACACACGCTTTCGAATTGCAGCCAAGGCTGTCGCAATGTTAACGACAGTTGTCGTTTTTCCGACCCCACCTTTTTGATTGGCAATGGCAACAATGGTTGCACCCACTAATAAATTTCCTTAATTTTTTGACTCAAGATAAAAGTTTACCCTTACGTATATGTTTTACCCTGATCACTCTTCCATGGCAACTCGTTTTACTGGGAAACTTTTCAACCGAAAATGTCCAAAACATCCGAGCTTTTTCAATCTCTTGCTCCACGCCCTTTCCCTTCAAAAATATACATTGTGAATGGTCAGATAAATATGGAAAAACGTAACTCAATAATTCCTCCAAAGGAGCCAAAGCACGACTGATAACAAAATCAACTTTCCAGGGAGGTAGATCTTCTATACGAGCATTAATAATCTGAACAGAACTTTTTGTACAAGCAGCAACTTCTTCTAAAAATCGACATTTCCGCTCATTTGCTTCCATAAGGGTTATATTTTTTACCCCCATAATTGCCAACACCATGCCTGGAAAGCCTGCGCCACTTCCAAAATCTACAATTTTCTTTTGACTGGTATTATCTCGATAATTCGAATCCTTCCCCCAGATAAATGGAAGAAGTTGAGCTGAATCTAAAATATGGCGCGACCAACTATCCACAATTGTATCAGGTGACACAAGGTCAACTGCTTGATTCCAACGCTTGAGCAAATCATGATACAAATTCAACTTGTCACGAATGTCTCGCAAAGCTTGCTCATCATAGCAATCATAAGGATTCAGGATAGATTCAAGCTCAAACATCCACAGAAAAACACACCAAATTGTAAAATTTGTTTCACGTGAAACAATTTATTAATTCAAACATTCATGGACTGAAAAAACTCAGCATTATTTTTCGTGCCACGTAGCTTTTCAATCAAGAAATCCATACCATCTTGCAACCCCATGGGATCAAGAATACGCCGCAACACCCAAATCCGCTGTAGATCATCCTTCTTGATGAGCAACTCTTCTTTACGTGTTCCTGACTTAGTAATATCAATGGCTGGGTACATACGTTTATCCGAAAGTTTTCGATCAAGAACAATTTCAGCGTTACCTGTTCCTTTAAACTCTTCAAAGATGACTTCATCCATACGCGATCCGGTATCGACCAAAGCCGTACCAATGATCGTCAAAGAACCACCTTCTTCAATGTTACGCGCAGCACCAAAACAACGTTTAGGTCGTTGCAAAGCATTGGAATCCACACCACCCGTCAAAACTTTACCTGACGAGGGAACAACAGTATTGTAAGCTCTAGCTAAGCGGGTAATTGAATCAAGCAAGATGACAACATCATGTTTATACTCAACTAAGCGCTTTGCTTTTTCAATAACCATTTCAGCTACTTGAGTATGACGATTTGCTGGCTCATCAAAAGTTGAACTAATGACTTCCCCTTTTACAGAACGCTGCATGTCGGTTACTTCTTCAGGACGCTCACCAATTAGCAGTACCATCAAAAAGGCATCGGGATGATTTTCTGCAACCGCGTGGGCAATATTTTTCAGCATCTCTGTTTTACCAGTCCTAGGTGGTGCGGTAATAAGAGCGCGCTGCCCTTTTCCAAGGGGCACCATAATGTCAATAATCCGCCGGGTAAAATCTTTGGTTGTCGGATCAGATCCCTCTAATTTTAGGGGCTCTTCAGGATAGAGTGCCGTCAAATTATCAAAATTGATCCTATTTTTAACTTTATCAGGCGGCTGAAAATTGACTGAAGTCACTTTCGTCATCGCAAAATAACGTTCCCCCTCCTTGGGAGCTCTAATTTCACCTTCAACTGTATCTCCGGTGCGCAATGCATGTCGACGAATTTGGCCAGGGGATATATATATATCATCTGGCCCAGGAAGATAATTTGCTTCAGCTGAACGTAAGAAACCAAAACCATCTGATAAAGTCTCTACTGTCCCTTCACCTAAAATAGTAACGTTATTTTCAGCAGATTTTTTCAAAATAGCATAAACCATATCTTGTTTACGCAAAGAGCTAGCACTCTCAATATCAAGCTCTTCAGCCATTTTAAGAAGGTCAGCTGGCGATTGTTTCTTCAAGTCTTTAATATTCATAGATCACATCTTGTATGGTTGATAGGATAAAATTTAGACGGAGCAGTTCGCGTATCAGGACGCAGACTCCATTTGAAGAGTTACAAATAGCACTCATTTTAATAACTTTCAACTAAAAAGGTTTCACAACCACCAAAAAAATAATAACAATCATCAGTACCGCAGGAATTTCGTTAATCATCCTAAAAAAACGTGCTGAAAATGGGCGTTGCTCTGCATAAAACTGCTTGTATACTCTCACCAAAAAGCCATGATAACCAGCTAACATAAAAACCAATAATAGCTTTAGGTGTAGCCATCCCTCATGCCAATCCCAAAGGGGCAGCAACAACAATCCACCGCCAAACAAAAAAGTAAGGACAAGAGCTGGCAGCATAATAATCCTTAACAATCGATGCTCCATCGTGAGAAAGGTAGTAGACATCTCGGAACTAGGTTTTGTTTGCGAATGGTAAACAAACAATCTAGGTAAATACAACAACCCAGCCATCCAGGAAATCACAAAAATAATATGTAATGATTTCATCCACAGATAATAAGGAATAAGATTTTCAAACATCGGTTAAATCCTTCGATCGTTCAATACCAATTGCATCAAATACCAAACCTGCCAAACCTCGTATATATTGTGGCGAATCAGATACTGTAGCAATACGAATGTAGTTAGGAATACTAAGTTTTTCAGCTAAATTTTTATATTGAATATCCAACTCATAGAGGGTTTCGGAATGTTCTGAAACGAAACTAATGGGAATGACAATAACAGATTTTTTATCCCTACTCACTCGCTCTAGTTCACTTTCCGTTGACGGTCCAATCCATTGCACTGGACCAACACGAGATTGATAACAGATCTGATAATCATAATCTCTTCCCAGATGAAACATAACCGCAGCTACAGACTCTTCGACTTGACGTTGATAAGGATCTCCAGCTTTAATAATTTTTTGTGGCAAACTATGTGCTGAAAACAATAATCTTACTGAAGATTGTTCCTCTGAAGACAACGACTCGAGCGCAGCTTTAATTTTGCAGGCAATTTCTTTAGTAAAACCCAACATTGTCGGATAACATAAAATTTTTTGCGTCGCCACTCCTGCTATGGAAGAATTTCTTACCTCATTCATCCAAGCAGCTAGAGAAGATTCTATCGTTGTTGTTGAATATTGTGGGTATAGGGAAAGCAATATAATATGATCCGCTCCAAAATCACTCACTTCTCTGGCAACCTGCTCAGTCATTGGATGCCAATAACGCATACACACAAAAGATTTAAACGTAAAATCCGTCGACTCTCTGTGTAATAACTCTTCCAAAACTTGTCCTTGAGCTAAAGTATTCTCAAGCAGGGGAGATTTTCCACCAAGAGTGGCATAGATTTTTTGCGCTTCCTTTTTTCGCCAACGTGAAAGTCCTTGAGCTAGCAAATATCTAATTGGGTTAGAAATTCTAAGAATTGCCCTGTCATAAAATAAGTTAAACAGGAAATGGGGTACAGACTTAAGACAGTCTGGTCCCCCAAGATTAAATAAAACAATGGCAACTTTGTTGGATTTCATCTTTGTCTTTTTATCAGTTTTAATAACTCTTGTACATGTTCTGGAGGTGTTTCAGGAACAATCCCATGCCCAAGATTAAACACATGTTTTCTTTTAGAAAACATGTTCAATTGACGATCCACCTCTTTTTCCATCGCATATCCACCACTTACTAAAATTTGTGGATCAAGCGCCCCTTGCGTGACTATGTGATCTGGAATCTGAGATAACACCCAATTCAAGGGAACCATAGAGTCCAGGCTAATTCCATCGACACCTGTCTTCCTAACATAATTTGGATAATGAGCACCCACTCCCTTAGGAAAACCAATAATAGGAACGCCAGGACAAACCTTTTTAACCCCCATTACAATAGACCTAGTTGGGTTGATCACCCAATTTTCAAAATAAACTTCAGGAACACAACCTGCCCAACTATCAAATAATTGTAATACTTGTGCTCCGGAATGAACTTGATTAATTAAATGCTTTATCGTTGATTCAGTGATTAATTTCATCAATTCCGCAAAAACTGAGGGATAAGAAATAGCAAACTTTTTTGCTACTGAAAATTCTTTACTAGTTGATCCCTCTATCATATAGCTTGCAACCGTCCAGGGTGCTCCAGCAAAGCCAATCAAAGTTTTTTCCTCTCCAAGCTGTTGGCTTACTTGGGTAATTGCATCGTAAACAGGAGCTAAACGTCTTGAAAGGTTCTCATCTGATAATTGTTTTAAATCATTATAATTTCGAATTGGATTAAGTACGGGACCTTTTCCCTGGATGAATTTTACATTTTGCCCTAAAGCATATGGGATCATTAAAATATCAGAAAAAATAATGGCAGCATCCAAATCAAACTTGTTTAGGGGTAGCAAAGTTGCTTGTGTAACAATATCAGGAGACAAACAGAATTCTATAAACGTTTCTCGTTTAGCCCTCAAGTCATGATACTCGAGCAAATAACGCCCTGACTGACGCATAAGCCAACAAGAAACAGAGGAATCATTCTTTCCTAAAAAGGTATTGAGAACACTAGTCATGGTCGCTTCTTTCTATAATATATATCATATATATATATCTATATGATGATGATGCAAAGTGGATAAATGGCTATCCACAGGTCAGACTGGAATGATTAATTTTAGATTTTTTGAGTGTGGATAGTTTTTAGCAAGGGGCTTTGTAAACCGCGTTTTAATTGGAATTATTGGCGCAAATCCTTTGTGAACGATCAAGGGGATGTACAATCATAATTAACAGCTTATCCCCAGGGTTATACTCAGTTGATAACTTATTGATAATTATGTGGAAAAAAGGTGCATAAAAATGGTTTTTCTTTATCCACAATTTTGTCTACAGACTTATCAGCATACTTATCCTAATGGTTATCCACAGGATAAGTACGGCAGAGCATAATGAGATATGATATTTCACAAAACAACGCATCAAGTCTGGAGCTTATACAGCGTACTCTCTCTAGTATAGATCAATTTAATTTTTCTTTAACTATTAGTATATAGAATGAATATTAACCTTAAATCAATTTTAAAAGGAATACTAAAATGCACGATGTAAAGAAAAATCAAATGAGGGTAAATAGTTTAAAAAGCTTTTTCATTTTTTTCTCACTATTTTTTTTAGCAGTACCAGTCAATGCAGCAATAAAGCCATCTGTTAGAGTTTTTTCACCAGAAGAATACTATGGAAAAAAAGTTAGTGTGACTTGCCATAATGTCCGTACCAACACCAAAATTCTTGACCTAGATGTAGTTGTTGGACAAGAATTATTCCGTGAAGAAAAAATTCAATCTAACAATGAGGACGGAGATCACCTATCATGCACAATTAACGACAACCTTAAATGCGAGATAGAGGAACCTCAACAAAGCATTTATGCGAAATACCCAGCAGAGGATCCGACTGCCAGCAGAGAACCTTGGGAATTTCATATAGGTTATACAGAGGAAAATGGTAAGGTGATATGCTATTTATTCCCTGACTTCATTCCAGACTGAGTCGTGTACTTATGCATGTTAATGGTGTGCATGAAAAAGTAGCTAATTGTGAAGGTTTTGCCGCAATCATTGATAGTGATTTTTTGTGATAATCACCAACCACTAAGGCCAGGTTACAGCAGGGGGTAAGGACATTAAAATGGCTTCGGTATGGCCGCCCGTTTTTAACCCAAAAAGAGTACCACGATCGTAGAGCAGATTAAATTCTACGTAGCGTCCTCGTCTTTGTAGCTGAAATTGTCGTTGTTCATCGGTCCAGGCTTTGTGCATGTGACGACGAATAATTTGTGGGTAAACTTCTAGGAATGTTTTACCAACGTTTTGGGTAAAGGCAAAGTCATCTTGCCAATTTCCAGAGTTAAGATTGTCATAAAAAATACCACCAATTCCTCTAGGTTCTTTGCGGTGCTCTAGGTAGAAATAAGAATCACACCATTTTTTGTATTTTGGATAATAAGCTGGGTTGTGGGCGTCACAAGCTTTTTTGAATCCTCCATGAAAAGCTTCTGTGTCCTGATCACTGGGGTAAAAAGGTGTCATGTCAGCTCCGCCACCAAACCATGATTCAGTTGTTACAATGTGGCGTGTGTTCATATGAACCGCCGGTATGAGGGGAGAGCACATATGAGCTACAAGAGAAATACCACTTGCCCAGAATTTAGGATTTTCTTCTGTTCCAGGAATTTGTTTGGCAAAGTCAGAAGAAAACTCTCCGTAAACTGTTGAAATATTTACACCGACTTTTTCAAACACCCTCCCTCGCATGATGGACATGGTTCCACCACCACCACCAGGGCGCTCCCAAGTGGTGCGTTCAAATGTTCCTGCAGGTTTGGAATAGTCAAGTGACTCTTGTTCAATGGTTTCAAAGGCTGAACAAATTTGATCCCTTAAATTGGTAAACCAAGTCTCTGCTTGCCTTTTTTCGGTGTTCGTTGATTTATAGTGTGTAGTCGTCATGCTGGTTGCTCCTGTCTTAAGGCATTTTGTTCAATTGGCGTAAAGCTTCGCTCATTACAATGGCGGCTGACAAAGCAACATTTAAGGAACGGCAATCTGCACGCATAGGTATCATCACTTGGGAATGACTACGCTGTACAACATCTTCTGGTACTCCGACACTCTCCTGGCCTACAAGTAAGGTGTCGTGAACATCGAACTCAAAATCAAGGTAGGATTGTGTTGTATGCGGGGTGAGGAGGATGAGACGCTGATTGGCGGATTGGTGCAAGAAATCTTGCCAAGATACATGATGATTGACATCAGCGTTAGCTAAATAATCCATCCCCGATCGCCGCAGGCGTCGTTCGCTCCATATAAACCCACAAGGGCCGATAATGTCAGTGGCAAAGCCCCAGCATGCGGCCAGGCGTAACAGAGTTCCTGTGCTTTGGGGGATTTCCGGTTGGTAAAGGGCTAGTCGAGGTTTCATGACCAGATAATAACATACAGTTTGACTAGAGCCACAGGTATATACTGAAATCAAAATTGGTTTACCATATTGCAACCTCTCTCATGCCATAATTAAGAAAATGCGCATTGCAAAAGGATAATAAAGATGAGCGAACAAAAAATGTCACGATGGGTTGAGGCATTAAAAAATCTACCCATATTTCTTTTTGTACTTTTTAGTTTAAATCATGGGCTTAATATTTTTATTAGCCCTGTTGCTCCCAGAGAAAATTATTTCCTCCATCTTATTTTTTATCTTTTATTTGTCTATCTTATTCTATTTGCAAATTTTACTTTATGCCGGGCGAGAGTCGCAAGCATTAGTCCAATGCGTCATGATCCAACTACCCTCAAGCTCTTTCATCATACAGCTTATATCACTTTGGTTGCGACAATTCTTGTGCTGGTGAATATCGCCTTTCCTTTGTTGTACAGCTTGCGAACTTTAACAGATGCTTACGCATACTTTGTGTTAATAAGCTGCTTCTTGATAGGTATTCTTGCCTTTGTAAACACCAGTTCCCTGAAAACTCATCACCTGATTTCGGCGATTTATCTGAGATTCTACGCTGGCTTTAATCTCTTGGCGTTGTTTGTAGTGTGCCTCACAACCTCGAAGATGTTTTTGTGGTAGGGAGGTAGTTTGTTCGATTCCATCTGAAGCAATGTACCGACAAATGAGAACTATACTTCCCATAAATTGGATTTATGTGGAATATAAGTTGTATATAAAGAGATTTCTTCAGATGTAATTGCTTCAATCATTAATTTTACATGTTATAAGAGCTTGCATTTATCATTATATAAAAATAACTAATAAGGTTGGCAGATTTTGTTCTAATCACTCCAACTAAAAGCTAATTTGGTTCTCTAGTTTTTCCAAAGTGATAGTGAATACACTTATTAACGACACCAAAAATGAAAAAATGACCTTATTTAAAAAATAGGCTACAATGAGCATTGATCACGCATAATGATGGATAATGGCAGTATGAAAAATTTAATTTGTGTTTTAGTATTATTCCTGATATTTGGTTTTGCTATATAGGTTCACTATCAATGCATTGGTCACATTACCGTTATAAGCATGCTATATTGACGCCATATTCGTCAAAAAAGGTATTGAAAGTTTGTTATGTATTTACGTTTTCTAGCGCCATTCGCATTGATTTTCGTTGCTTATATAAATATGTTTAGCTGGAGTCCAGCCATGTCAGCTCCCACAACTCCAAGTCTTTCTTACAAAATTGGTCAAATGATTATGGTGGGATTTTATGGCGCAAGCCCCAATGATCCTGAAGTCAAGACCTTACAAAAAGAAATCTCAGCCGGACGTGTTGGAGGTGTGATCTTCCTTAATTACAACATTAAATCACCTGCGCAGACTAAGCGATTAACCCAGGCTTTACAGTCTGTTCCGGTACTTTTCCCCCTACTACTCGCCATTGATCAAGAGGGAGGAAGGGTGCAACGACTCAAGCAACAGAATGGTTTTTTTGATAGCCTCTCGGCAAAGGAGGTTGCCGATTTATACGACGTCCCGCAAGCAGAAGATTACTACCAAGATATGGCACGTCTTATTGCAGAGTCTGGTTTTAATCTAAATTTTGCACCCGTTGTAGATCTGCATGACGATCATTCTCCGGTCATAGGTAAATTAAATCGAGCTTTTTCCAGTGACCCGAAAGTCGTTGCTGCTTTTGCAGCGGCCTGTATTAGAGCCCATCATCGTTATGGTGTTCTTACATGCTTAAAACATTACCCTGGCCATGGATTGGCAACTTCCGATAGCCACAAAGGAACGGTTGATATTACGGCAAGTCATCAGGAAAAAGAACGACAACCGTTTCGTGACCTTATTGATGCAGGTCTTGCTGATATGATTATGATGGCTCATTTGATGGATCACCATCAAGATGCACAACGTCCAACAAGCCTTTCTACACAGATGATTCAAGGTTGCCTGCGTCAGCAGGATCATTTTCAAGGAATTGTTATTACGGATGATCTGATGATGGGTGCTATTTCTAAAAATTTTGAAGAAGTTGTTGTGCAAGCGATCCTTGCCGGCAATGATATCTTGTTATTTACGAACAGTGTTGCTAGCAACCCGAATGCAACTTCAGCTAAGAAAAATGGGATGGCCTTGCCAGCTCGTATTATTATGATTGTTGAAAAAGCAATAAAAGATGGAAAAATTTCGCAATCTCGGATTGATGAATCTTATCAACGGATTGTGAAACTGAGATCCCGTTTTTCCAAAAGGCAAGGGGCTGATGCATGAAAATTGCGACAAGTCTTTCTTACAAAATTGGTCAAATGATTATGGTCGGTTTTCATGGCACAAGACCAAATGATCTCGAAGTGCGAAATTTGCAAAAGGAGATTTTGGCCGGACGAGTTGGAGGTGTGGTTTTCTTTAACTACAACATTAAATCACCTACCCAAATTCAACAGTTGACCCAAGTATTACGGTCTGTTCCCGTGTCTTTTCCTTTATTATTGGCCATTGATCAAGAAGGTGGAAAGGTACAACG
>SDBT01013212.1_pt1 | contig 13246 bp, 15 predicted proteins | sample 2277101 | NCBI WGS metagenome assembly SDBT01 (sample SAMN10404973, study PRJNA504765) | marine sediment metagenome | isolation source: marine sediment core GS10_PC15, 103 cmbsf | place: Arctic Ocean: Southern Knipovich Ridge | collected 2010 | reverse complement strand
AACTTCTTTTATAAATTTCTCCAGTCCTTTTCCCCAATAAAGATTTGTCGAAATATCTATCTCCAAATCAGGATTTAAACCATTTATAATTGGTATAAAGTCTGGATGTAGAAAAGGCTCTCCCCCACTAAAAGTAATAGGAACCCCTTTCCTCGACTTAATCCTGTTCAATCCTCTAATCCAACTCTCTCCGTCTGCTTCTGGAAATCTCTTTCTATCGAAGCCACCATCAAACGAGTTAAGACAGAAACTACATTTAAGATTACATCTCATTGTAAGAAATAAGGCAATGTAATTGTAACTTTCAGGTATTTTTAGATCTCTTTTAGTATTTTCCATCTTTTTATTATTTTTGTTTTTTGATTAAAGATCTTATTTAAAAATTTTTTCTTTATTTTTAATAATAAAATCCTTATAAAAATAAGGAAATTTAAGCTTGTGTAGCTCATTGGGCTTAAAATATTTAATATCCTGACCTTCTGTTAAATTAATATCTTCTAAGGGCACATCAATATTTCCTTTAAACATTATTAGTTTTTCGTTAAGCTCTTTTATATAAATTGTTCCCATAAATTTTACGTTTTCTGTTTTACAATTTATTTCTTCTTTTATTTCTCTTATTATAGTATCTAAAGAATTTTCACCTTGTTCTATTCTCCCCCCTATAAGATCCCAGTGTTCTGGATGAGTCAACCAAGGTTTATTATCCCTTAAATATAATAAAATTTCTTCTTCAGGATTAATTAGGATAATTTTTGATGCTCTTTTCATTTTAAATTAATCTCTTTCATCCTTTCTATATTTCTATAAACTGAATCTGAGGGATCAGGAATTAAGCCAGTCTCGAAAGCTTTTTTTAAGTCTAATATGCCGTCTCTTATTGTTCTTTTTGGTTCAAATCCTAAAACGCGTTTAATTTTTTCAGAAGAAATATGATAAGATCTTACATCTTTAGTTTCTATTTTTTCAATTTGAATGTGTTTTCCAATAACCCCTCTAACCATTTCTGCTATTTGCATTATTGTATAATTCTCAGAATTTGCATTAAATACTTCTCTTGTTATTTTTTCTTTAGGGACTTCTAATAAATCAGCGTAATAATTTGTTATGTCTTCTATATGAATGTTTGGTCTTTTTTGTTCCCCTCCAAAAACAGTTATTCTACCTTTGTTAATTGCATGCTCTGTCAAGATATTTACTGATAAATCTAAACGCATTCTTGGAGAATAACCACAAATAGTTGCAGATCTTATGTTAACTGTTGTAAAGTTGTCATCGCTGTTTTTTTTAATAGATTCTTCTGCCATGGCTTTTGTTTTTGAATAAATTGTTAGGGGCTCCAGACGCAAATCTTCTGTGACATTTGATTCTTTTTTGATTCCATATACACTACTGGTTGAAGCAAAAATAAATCTTGTTGTTTGCCTTTCTTTAGCCAAATTCACTAAATTTGTAGTAGCATTATAATTAACTTGTTTTGTAAGTTCATGATCCAATTCAGAACAAGGATCATTTGAAATAGCTGCTAAATGTATAACCGAATCAACACCTTCTAAACATCTTTCCACTAAGCTACTATCTCTTATATCTCCCTTAATAATTTTACACTTATCTTTTACAGAAGATAATCCTTGAGAACCAAACATCATTAAATCTAAAACTCTGACATCATATCCTCTTTCCAGTAATTTGGGCACTAAAACACTCCCAACATAACCTGCCCCTCCTGTAACTAAGACTTTTTTTGATATTTTTTCTTGCATTTTCTATTCTTCCTTTTTTTATCATTTAGATTTATCTTTTTTCAGACTAATAAAAACAGGCCCTTCATGTTCATAGGCTTTTATTACAGCCTTTCGTGTTTCTTCTGAATTTTTTGGAAAATAACTTATAGTATTTTTTAATAATTTCATAAGTCCTTTAGCATCAAGTTCAGAATGTGTTGAGCCCTGAGTTGGATAATCAGCATACCCCACAAACTTAACATTAGCTTCTTGTTGATCAGCATCTATTTTAATCTGTTCAAATGGCCTTTCAATTAAGAAAGGGGTGATTGTATAAACCCAAGGTTTTAGTCCTTCTAATGCCATTCCAGCAGCAAATCCAACCATCGCCTGCTCCCGAACCCCAAGATTGATAAACCTTTTAGAAAATTTTTCTCTATAACCATCAAATATTCCGTATCCAATATCTCCAACTATCAAAAATATATTTTCATCTTTTTCTGCTAAATCAGTCATTATTCTTCCAAATTCCCTTCTCATTTTAACTCCCCATACATTTTTTTTAATTCTTCTTCATTTGGAAGGCGGGTATGCCATTTAGGATCATTTTCCATGAAACTTATTCCCTTTCCTTTTACAGTATCAGCTATTATTATTTTTGGTCTTTTATAATTTTTAATTTCCAATGCAGAAAAAATTTCTGGAAATGAATGCCCATTAATTTCATAAACTTCTCCTCCAAGTGCATGAAAAATTTCTTTAAGATTTAAAGGAGAGATTTCTTCAACTTTATCGAGAGCCTGCAATTTATTATTATCCACAATTACAGTTAAATTATCCAATTCATATTTACTTGCTAAAGGCATTGTTTCATGAAGAGTTCCCTCTTCACACTCTCCATCCCCCATTAATACATAAATATTTCCAGATTCTTCTTTAAATTTTCTTGCAAAAGCCATTCCAGCCCCTATAGGAAGACCATGTCCTAAACTTCCTGTTGTAGTATAAATTCTATTTTCAAGGTCAATATCTGGGTGCGTACTTATTTTAGGATCATATCCTTTTTCTCTTAATAATAGATACAAGGGAAAGGAACAATGTCCTTTGCTCAAGATGAATTTATCCTCTTTATGCAAAAAATGGTCATATAACGCGATTAAAATTTCAATTTCCGAAAAACTCCCTCCCAAGTGTGCCTCGCCTTTTTCAATTGATAAATCTAAAACTTTCCTTCTCAAATCTTTAGCCTTTTCTTTCAATATTTTTATTTCTAAATCTTTCATTTTAAAAATTATTCAAAATATATAAATTCATAATCTCCAGTATATCTATATTCCTTAAAAAGCCACCCCCATTCTTGCGGAGAGAAAAATGACTTGCAAGTCAAAGCCCAACATTGCAAATTAAATAACTCTTGGTCATTTCTAAAACTTTCAACAGCAACATATTTATTCCTTCCAACTCTTTCAATTTCTTGTAAAGCCCTTTTTAATTCATTTATTTGCAGATTATGTAGAGTTGTTATTGAAGTAACTAACTCAAATTCATCATCTTCAAATGGATAAGCATCTTGTGCTTTATGACGAAATATTTTAGATTTTATTTCTTCTTTTCCATTTTTTAAGGCATATGATGAGATATCAAATCCTGTAACATCACTTTCTGGAAGAAGTTTTTTAAATTCATGAAGCAAATATCCTTTACCACATCCTGCATCTAATATTTTTATCTTTCCTTTAATACCATACTGCTCAATCAAGCTCCTGGCGATAGATTCCTGTCTTCCATCATATTTATACCCTCCATACCCATATCTTCTATTACCATCCCAATAATCTTCTCCGTATTGTTTAGAAATCTGCATGCAACGAACTTTGTCATCTAACATTCTTTCGATATAATTTCTTTTTGTTTTTTTATGTAAAGGAGCAATAATCTCTAAATTTTTTCCCATTATTATAGAAATTTTTATAAAATTTATAAACATTTAGGTAAATGAGTATATATACCACAACAATTTTTATATATGCTTTATTTTATCCTAGAAGATGAGCACTCTTGAAAAAGAACTTAAATTTTTGGCAGATCGACTTGGTCTTGATAATTTATCTCAAGCTATAGATTTTCCGAAATATTTTGAAATAGAAACGATTAGGGCATGTAATGCGAGATGTGAAATGTGTCCTGTTTGGATACATTCTGAAGACCATGGAAGAATGGAGAAAAAATTATTCAAGAAAATTTCTACAGAGATGTCCAATTATTCTCACTGGATAAATTCTGTCTGTTTGTCAAGAAATGGAGAACCTTTGCTTGATAAATTTCTCCCAGAGAAAATTAAAATGTTAAAAGAATATGGGATAAAAGATGTAACTTTTTCTACTAATGCTTCCTTACTAAATACAGATAAGTCTATTGAATTGATAGAATCAGGCCTTGACGATATAAGATTCTCTATAGATGGGGCAACAAAAGAAACATTTGAATCTATTCGTAAAGGATTAATTTTTGAAGAAATCGTAAAAAATTGCCTTCAATTTATTAAGTTAAGAAATGAAAGAGGTCACGAACCTCGTATAAGAATAAGAATGACTTTACAAGACAGAAACAGCCATGAAGAAATGCAATGGAAAAATTTCTGGCGTTCTAAAGTCTCTAATAATGATTTTGTTTATTCTAAGCGAATAAATATGTGGGGAAATCAGTTAGAAGGATATGATGAGAAAGTAGATGTAGAAAAATATTCAAACATTCCTTGTATCTCTCTATGGTCCACAATGATTGTGCTTTATAATGGAAAGGTCCCTCTTTGTGGTGTTGATTATAAACCTCTTTTTGAGTTAGGGGATTTAAATGATTCAGCTATAAAGCAAATCTGGACATCAGAAAATTATAAGAATGTTAAAAAAATACATTCTTCTGGCAGGCGTAATGATATTTCTCTTTGTCGTGGTTGCAATATTTGGGATTTAAAAGAAAAAAGAATCTATAAAAATGGAAAATAAAATGAAAATTGTAATAGGAGGTTCAGGCTATATTGGGAGTAATTTATGTAAATATTTCTCTAAGAGTGGAGATCTGCTTGTTGGAACATTTACATCGCATCCAAGGGAAGGATTAAATTATTTTGATTTGGAAAATCCAGATTTAGAAAAATTAAGAGTAGACTTGAAAAAAGCAGATACACTTTTTTTATGTTCATCCATATGTAAAATTGATGAATGTAAAAAAGATGAGGAAAGGGCAAAGAGAATAAATATTGATGGAACAAGAAAAGTAATAGAACAATGTTTTGAGAAAGGGATAATCCCTGTCGTCTTTTCTTCAGATTATGTCTTTGATGGAAATAAAGGAAATTACACAGAAAAAGATAAAACATGTCCGAATACAATTTATGGAGAACATAAATCCGTCATTGAGGATTTTTCATTAAACAGCGGACAGCCATTCTTGATAGCAAGATTGAGCAAAATATATGGAACTGAAAAAGGAGATGGCACTTATCTTGATGATATGATAGAACGATTAAAGCGAGGAGAGATATTAAAACAGGCAACAGATCAAAAGATTACCCCCACACACATAGATGATTTAATAAATGTGTTGGATATTTCTGTACAGAAAAAATTAAGAGGATTATACCATATGGCAGCTTCAGAAATTTATAGCAGATATGATTTGGCAGTTCTTGTTAAGTCTCAGTTAGGAATAACTTCTGGAGAAATAATTCCCTGTTCAATAAAAGACTTCAAATTTTTAGATAATCGTCCGTTAGATACAGGATTGATTAATACCAAAATAACAAAAGAAACAGGATATAAATTTAAAAGCGTCCCAGAGTCTATAGAAGAATTGAGGTATATAGAAGTATAAATTTTATTTAAAAATGTCTACAAATATAAAAAAATGTCCAGTGTGCTTATCTGATGATTCATTTAAAAAATTAATAGAGTTTGGGGATATTCCCATAAGTGATCAGTATCTAAAAAGTCCTGAAGAAAAACCAGACAAAATTTCTCTTTTTTTTGAATACTGTGATAATTGTGTATTTATAAGACAAAAAGAATCTCACAATTATAATTATAAAGAAGATGTAAGAAAAACAGGACATACTTTAATGAGTTATTGCCAAGATGTTGTAGAATACCTTAAGGAGGCAAATGATGGACTTGTTGTAGATGTGGGATGTAATGATGGTGTATTTTTAGATTTATTAAGTAGAAAGGGTCTGAAAAAACTTTTGGGCATAGAACCTTCGATTAACTTCGTAGATTTATGTAGATCCAAGGGTTATGAAGTGGAAAATATCTATTTTAATAGAAAAGAAGCTCAAAGAATAAGGAAAAAATATGGAGAAGCTTCTGCACTAGTTTATAGGCATGTTTTAGAGCATGTTGAATCTCCTTTTGATTTTCTTTTAGCTGCAAAAGATTTATTAAAGGAGAACGGAAAATTAGTCATTGAACTACCGGACAGCAATAATATAATTAATGGTTTAAATACTAATGAACTTTTAGATCAACATATTAGTTATTTTACTCCAAAAAATTTAGAATTTATAGTTAATAGGGCAGGGTTCAAAATAGAAAATATTTTAGTTCAACCCTATATGGGAACTGATGCTATTTTATTATTCGCATCTAATGATAAGGTGACAAATATTAAAGATTATAAGTTTTCTCCTGAAAGATGTGAGAATTTTTCATATAAATGGGAAATGCTTTCAGAAAAAATGAGGGAAAAAATTAAAGTATTAGAACCTCCCTTAATAGGTTTAGGAGCTTCCCACCCTCAATCAAGATTCTTAATCTTTAGCGGGATTGGTGAGTATATCCATAGGCTAATTGATGATGATTCTTTTAAAATAGGAAAATATGTTTGCGCCCCAAACCCCCTGAAAATAATTTCTACAGAACAGTTTATTAGCAGTAATCTTAAAGGAACACTTTTGCATACAGCATTTGGACATGATGAATGGTTAAAACAAATAGTTCAATCCTCAAATAAAGAATACAGTATCTTTAGGTTTAGTAAAAAATTAAATGAAACAAAATTTTAATAAATTTATAGATCTTTTTATTTCTCAAAAAACACAATAATCTTTATATATACTTTTAATTCAAGTTTATTATGACTTCCATAAAACAAAGATATGGCAACCTAAAGTTATTATTGCATCCAGAAAAACTTAAGTCATTTTTAGAAGATAAGATTACCTCTCCAATTTATATCAGAATAAAACCAACAAATAAATGCAATCACAACTGTGAATTCTGCTCTTATAATCCTGTTACTGGCGATTTAGCTGTAAGAGATGAATTAAACAGAACAGATGAGATTCCTAGAGAAAAAATGCTTGAAATTTTAGATGATCTTAAAGATATAGGGGTTAAAGCAATAACTTATTCTGGGGGTGGAGAGCCATTAATTTATCCTCACATCAGCGAGATAATGCAAAAAACCTTGGATTGTGGAATAAATCTTTCTATTATAACTAATGGACAAGAACTTAATGGAAAAAAAGCAGAACTATTATCTCATGCAAATTGGGTTAGGATTTCTTCTGATGCGAGTGATGCAGAATCTTTTTCAAAAATAAGAAAAGTTCCTAAAGATTATTTTTATAAATTAGCTTCCAATATAGAAAATTTTGCAAAAATTAAAAATCCAAAATGTGAGTTAGGAATAAATTTTGTTGTTCATAAAAATAATTCTAATCAGGTTTATAGGAGTGTTGAACATTTTAAAGATTTAGGTTGCAATCATGTAAAAATTACTCCGATGTGGATTTCAAATTTCAGAGAATATCATGAATCAATAAGTGAATCTGTTTTAGAACAAACTGTTAAAGCAAGAGAAGATTTCCAGGATGAAAATTTTAATGTTTATGATACTTACAAAGGAGATTTTTCAGGGACAAGTGTCTCTGAGAGGAACTATAACCGATGCTATATAATGCAAACTGTTCCTGTAATTGCTGCAAATCGCAAGGTTTATTTTTGTCATGATAAAGCTTACGCTTCTGATGGGATTTTAGGGAGTATTAAAGATAAATCTTTTAAAGATTTATGGTTTAGTAAAGAAGCCGCAGAAATTTTTAGAAAATTTGATCCAAAAGAAAAATGCAGACATCATTGTGCAAATGATTCAAAAAACACATTAATTAATGGTCTTGTTGACAGAGAGCCAGAATACTCCTTAATTCTTGCAGCTTTAGATTGTTATGGCGGAGATGTGGATTTTGTTTAAGCTCTTTCTTTATTGTATTCATCAAATTTTTTGAACATAGAATCTATATAATTTGCTATTTTATCAGGAAGCATTGTTACATTCTTATTACTAAGTTGAAATAAATCCTTAAATTCTAATTTACGATCAGAGTAATATTCTTTCCATAATTCTGTTCCCGGATATGGAGTAAATTTATTTATTGAAACAAAAGTGGGCTGTGTCTTATAAATAAGTTCTTCAGTAAGTTTTAAATCCTCTAAAGTTTCAAAAGGAAACCCCACCATAAAAAAAGCAGTCCATGGAAGTGCAAAATCGTTAATTAATTTAGTCCTATTAAGTATCTTTTCAATAGTTGTTCTTTTCTTTATTTTATCTAATACTCTCTGAGAACCACTCTCTATACCTGTGTAAATTCTTCTTCCACCATTTTTTGAATTCCTCTATTTTTTCTGGAGAGAGTTCATCAGCTCTTGACTCTCCTCCAAATTTTAAACCGATTTTCTTAAACAAACCACCTATTTCATGAAATCTTTTAGTGTATGAAAAAAAGGAGTCATCTACTATTGTTACTATTTCTTCATTCCCACTATTTTCTTTTATCTCTCTAAGTTCTTCTTCAATAAATTCTACATCTTTAAAATAGGTTTTCTTATTAGATAGAGAATTACAGCAGTAAGTACAAGAATGTGGGCATCCTGTCGAGGTGAGTATTGTTGATAAGTCTTTTGGAGAGTAAATTCCATTGCTAGAAAGAAGAGATTTATCTGGCTTTCTGTTAACTAGACCGGGAATATGTGTGACAACAAAATCATAGTTATCCCCAAAATGATAATTTGGATAGGAATCCCTTATACCCTGGGCATGAGGTCCCCCAAGGATAATTTTTACTTTTTTTCCCAATACCTTTCTACTAATTTTTGAGATTTTATTAGCCGAATCAATCTTAGCTGTAACAGAAGTAATTCCTATCATGTCTGGATTAAAATTAGATACCTCTTCTTTTATTTCGTTCCATATTTTGTGATTATCATCTTCCAATGCAATAGTATATTTATGGTAATTCTCTCTTGCTTGAGTTCTCGAGTAAGGCAAACAATAAGGTAAAGGTTTATCTGCGTCATAAATTTTAACATCATGCCCCTTCTCTTTTAAAAAGCTTCCAACCAAAGTTAATGTTATTGGATAGTGCCACCTTTGATATCCAAACAAGTTATAAAATGGGGGTTCTATTAGAAGAATTCTTTTAGAATGATCTTCAAATATATCTTCTGACGCCTTTTCTCCATTGCTATAAGTGATATTCATTTTGTATTTAATTCTTTAATTAATTTTTTTGCATATTTGCTCATTTTAAATTCTTCCCTGGCTTTTTTTACTCCTTTCAATAATTCTGAATAGTTTTGTTTTTTAAGTATCCTCTTCAAATTTGGCAAATCTTTTTCAGAAATAACAACACCGCAATTATATTTTTTCACTAAATCTGCATGAAGTGTCTCATCATCTGTTATAATGGGAATTCCAGCTTCTAAACAACAAAGAAATTTATTTCCGAAAGCTGTTTTCAACATTCTGTCATCTATAATTTTTCTATCCCAAAAACTTAGAATTATTCCATAATGATATTTAGAAATTTCTGTATTAAGCATTTTATTTGGAAGTGGCTCATGATAAAAAATATTTTTTCTAGAAATTTTATTAAATCTATGTTTTTCTACCGTCTTTAAAGCATATATATGTACATTTATCCCCTGATCTGAAATTTTTTTAAAAAAATCTGCCCATGAGACCCTTAAAATAACTTCTTCATCAGGGCAGACTCCGACATATACTAAACTTAATTCTTTAGTTTTATTTTTAGTTATCGGGGTTATCCACCCATCAAAACAAGGAGTAAATGAAATAATTTTACCCTTGATTTTTTTGACCTCTTCTTTTCTTATTAAGTTTAACTGATCTTCTGTACTCCTATTAATAATAAAATCGGCTTTTTTTAAATTACTTTTTTCAAACATAACTCCCAACTTGGGCCTTATATTTTGATTTTTCCATAAAAATAAAAAGATGTCATATGGGAAAAAAATCTTTTTAGAGGAATTAAATATTTTAAAAATAAGATATATAAACCAATTTGGGCCGGATTTTCCTAAAACAAAATCGCAACCCTTCATTCTTTCAAGAAGTAATCTAAAAATAAACTTAAATAAATCTTTCTTTTTTTTATTTACATCAAAATAGCATATTTTTATTCCAAGAGAATTATAATCATCTGTTAAAGAACTGATAATTTTTTCTTGTAGTACAATTAAAGTAATATCAAAATAATCTTTTAAAATATACAACAATTTGTAAGCCAGACTTGTGGGGTACATATCTACAAATAAAAACTTTCTTTTTTTCATCTTTTCATCTTTTCATCTTTATTTTTAACTAAAAAAACTATATTTTGTGCAAAAAATCTTGGGAAAAGAGAAGCTAATTTCTGTTTTATTCTTATTGGAAATAATGGGACTGTAAAATTACTGGGAATGTAATTAATAGAAAGTATGTTGAAATTTTTATCGATTAATTTCTTGCTTTCGTGTAATGAAGGGAAATGAAGATGACTATGGGGGCTCCACATTTTTTCTCTTATAAGTAAGGTCCTTCCTAATAACAAAACTTTGAATATATTTGCTAGATTCAGGTCGTTTGGCAAGGAAATTATTCCTATTGCATCCGGTTTTAGGACTTTTTTTATTTTTTCTATTGCGGTTAATGGATCTTGAAGGTGTTCTAAAATATCAAGTAAGATAAATGAGTTCACACTCTTATAAGGCAAAGGAATATTCTCTTTATCTATATCTACTTTTTTAACGTTAAATCCTTTTTTTTGAGCTATATTTAAAACATCATCATCAATATCTAAGCCAAAATAATCTTTTTTATTTACGCCTAGTTTTTCTGGGAGAATACACTCATTACATCCTATGTCTAAAATTTTTCCTTTTAGGTTTCTAAAATAATTTAAAGGTATCAAAGAAATTTTTAGTTCACTATAATTTTTCATTTCTTATCTTTCCAAATTCCTAGTAATTTATTAACATGATTTTTCCAAGACATCTTTTTCCAATCCTTCTCTATTTTACTTATTCCTATTCCTCTTTCATTTCCTAAAATCTCTGGAACCCCAGATGCTTTTGCCTCAAGCCAACAAAGATTAAACCCAGCCATCTTTGTAGGATAACTTACAAAGACCTTTAATGAATTATACCAATCATTCATTTTTTCAGGAGGAATATCTTTAGCAATAGTCGGTTTAAGTTTATATTTTTCAGCAACACGCAAAAATCCTTCTTTTGTTATCTCCTCAGTTGCCTTATCTATCCAACCTATTTTATTTCTAATTTTTTTTAAATTCCTAAATTTATTAAAATTAACACCATTATAAATCAGATTAGATTTAGGAAAACGTTTTTTTAATTTATCACCAACAACAACGAGTTTTGTCCCCTTTATTTTCCCAACCAAGGTTTGGAAAAACCGGCTTATTTTATTTATATTTTCTCCATGAAAACACACAAATGATTCTTTATCTATTAATGGAAGAGCACAACTCCAATCTTGAATATAGAGGACATCATAACCTCTTTTTTTTACTTCTTTCCTTAATTTAGAAAATGCTTCTCTAGTTGAAAAACATTTTAAATCATCTTCACGAGATATAAATTCAATAATATTCCCTTTTTTTTCCAATAAAGACTTAATACTATTAACTACTCTACCAACTCCACCTTCCCATCTGATTAAAACTATGAGTATTTTCATTTTTATTTCCTTCTTATATAACAGAATTATACTTTTTTAAAAATTCTTCAGCCTTTTTTAGTTCTTTTTTATCATTTACAGTCAACCATTCTCCATCATAATAGAAAGAATATAATTTTCCTTTTTCTGCCAATTTTCTAAATGTTCTTTCTTCAATACTTCCCCCTTCCAAATAATTTCTAATGCTCTGATTAAAAACATAAATCCCAGCATTCATCAGAACATTTGGAACATTCCATTTTTCATGAATTTTTATAATTCTATTTTGCATATCAACATCAATAATTCCAAAATTTGTTCTGAGTTTAACTGTTACAAGTGTTGCTGTTGCTCCAGACATTAAATGTGAGTTTGTTAATCCTTCTAATTGCAAATCAGTTATCTGATCACTATTCATTGCATAGAAGTTCTCATCCTTAATTCCAGACTGTTCTATTGCAGCTTTGAAAGCATCTTCTGTTCCATCATTTTCATCATGAAGCGTATATTTAATATTAACCCCTAAATCTCTTCCATCTTTGAGATAATCCATAATTTGTTCTTTTTTATATGCTACACCAATAACGAGATTTTTAACACCGTTCTTTTTTAACCATTTGATAGTTCTTTCAATTAAAGGAACATCTCCTACAGGTATCATTGGCTTAGGTAAATCTTCTGTTTTTTCTTCAAGTCTTTTACCTTTCCCTCCAGCGATTATTACTGCAGTTTCCAGCGTCATAATATTTTTATAAGCAAATTCTTTAAAAAGATATGTATGATATTATAGTCTATCATTTTATAATCACAAATCCTGTTATTAAAAAGTTAATGAAAGATAAATATAGAACTCAACTACAATAAACTTATTAAACACTTTTTTTTTCCTTAATAACATGAATAAGAAAAAGATTCTTGTTACAGGAATGACTGGTTTTATAGGAAGCAATTTAACAAGAAAATTATTAGAAGAAGGACATGAGGTTTCTGGCTTTATTCAGCCTGTGATAGGAAGGGATTTTAGGGCTATTGAAGAACTTAAAAACAATCTTAACCTTATGACCTGTGATATAAAAGATTATTCTTCAGTAAGGAATTCTCTTAAAAAATCACAACCAGACATAGTATTTCATTTAGCTTCTCTTTCTCCTGTTAGAATGAGTTTTGGGCATCCGCTTGAATTTCAGGGCACAAATTTTATCGGAACAGTGAATATCGCAGAATCTTTAAAGGATTTATATGGGTCTGAAAATGTAAGACTTATTACTGCTTCAACAGCAGAAGTTTATGGAATCCAGCCAAAAAATAAACCCTTTACAGAAGACCTGAGATTAGAGCCATCTAGTCCTTATGCCGTAAGTAAAGGAGCACTTGATATGTATCTCAGAATGCTTAATAAAGTATATGATTCCAATGTAGTTATTTTAAGAAATTCAAACACTTTTGGAAGAAAATACGATCCTAGTTTTTTTACAGAATATTTAATTACAGAAATGATAAAAGGAAAT
>SDBT01013211.1_pt1 | contig 13246 bp, 15 predicted proteins | sample 2277101 | NCBI WGS metagenome assembly SDBT01 (sample SAMN10404973, study PRJNA504765) | marine sediment metagenome | isolation source: marine sediment core GS10_PC15, 103 cmbsf | place: Arctic Ocean: Southern Knipovich Ridge | collected 2010 | reverse complement strand
ATTGCTGTAAAGATAAGCCTTTTGGGCAACTATTCTTCCTTCAATAACACTGCCCCCATTTTCAGAAGCACTTATTGTAAAAAGCCCCTTAATATTTTCTGCATTGATATTAGGGTCTGAATATATAAATTTTGAATCTTTAATCTCGAGAAGGTACTCGCTGTTTGCAGTGGCCGGAAAAATAAAAGATCCTGAATCGACAAAAATATCGCCGTAATTTTCTATACCAGCCTCAAGAGAGTTAAATACTATTTTGTTATTTCTGAAATTAAATTTTGTAAAAAAGGTTAACAGGCTAAATGCACCGTATTGCCCATCAGCCCCTTTAATGTCACCTGATATATCAAGCTCTTCACTATATGATATATCAAGATTAAGCAGATAATCACTCAGCACAACATTTAGGGATTTGTTTAGTACTTCCGTCCCCGCGGAAGTAAGTTTCACATCCCAGACACCTTCCCTGAAATTAAAATCCAGGCTTTTGAGTCTTCCGGAGTTCGATTCATAATCGAGATAATTAAAATCACTGTAGGCAGTATCATTTAGCCTGAGGCTGTACCGCACGGCATCATCTTCTTCTGTATAGATAAATTCCAGGCCATTATCAGTTCTTAGATTCCGGGCAATTAATTTATTGTCTCCTCCAAAGTCGAGTAAGAAATTATCGGAATTCATCCCGGAAATTAATGTAGTTATGCCCTCGTCTTTTTTTACCAGGATATTATCTGAGAAAAGTGAGCCGGAAATTTTTATGCTATCTAAAAATGGAAGCCACGGCTCAAGAAATGATGCTTCCGGGATATTAAGATTTCCGTTTAACTTCACCATTCCATTATCAGGGAGGTTCCCGGCAAGGCCTTTCATATCCAGGGTAAGTATCTCACCTATATTTCCTATTAATGAATTGATCGAGAGCAATCCGGGTTCTTTTTTATGTGAAAGGTCGAAACCAACTACACCCTCTTCGGATTTATCAAGGCTGTTTATAACAGTGAGTTTACCAACCGAATCAAGCCCGTCACTGTAATCTATTTCAGCTGTAATATATATTGAAAGGTCCTGGGGAAACCGTAAAAAACCGGTTATCTCACCCTTTTTTAAATCAGTAAATGCCAGGTCGATTTTGAGGCTTTTATCCTTATTAAATTCAATATCCGAAATGAAAACTACTTCCTGCCTGAGAGAATCATTTTCTAAGCTGCCTGTAAGTTTTATACTGTTTTCGGTCTCTCCCCTGTAAGGCATCTCTATATCGAGTTCGCTCAGGCTGTACTTGGAATCACCTGTATTAATAATAAGGTCGTCAATATCTATGTTTCCTATTTCAATCTTCCTTCCCGGTTCCTTCTTTCTCCCTTTTTGAATCTTAATAATATGTTCCGGCAGCTTATCGTCTATCCTGACCAAAGGCCTGTCAACCAATATGGTTTCTATAAAAATTTCACCGGAAAAAATAAGCGGGAAATAAGAAGGATGTAATATTATCTTGCCTACAGATACCGAATCCCCAAGCCTTGCATCGCTTAAGACGAGCCCGCTAAGAAGGCCGAAAGAAACACTACGGACACTAAGGCCAACACCCCTTTCATCACTGAACTTAACTATTTCGTTCTGCACAATGCGGGGCACATAAATTTTTGCTGTAAACAGGTAGGCAACAAGGACAACTATAAAACATACTAGCGGTATAAGTCGGGACTTTCTCAATTCCATTTAGCCATATTATATTTTGATTTAAAGCAATTCAAAAAAATCTGGTTCAAAAGTTAATTTACCTTTTCAGATTTAATATCCGAATAAAAAGATAAAACCCTGGCAACGTACTGCTGAGTCTCAGGATAAGGCGGTATCTGGTTATCATACTTAATAACCGCGTATTTCCCTGCGTTGTAGCCGGCAAGCGCAAGTTCTACATTCCCATCAAAATAATCAATAAGGTGCTTTAGTATTCTGACGCCTCCTTCTATGTTGGAAATAGGGTCAAGCACATCTTCAACTTCGTAGTCTTCCGCAGTGGGAGGTGTAATCTGCATAAGGCCCCTGGCATTCTTTGGAGAAACCGCATTAGGATCAAAATTGGATTCAGCACGGATAACGGCCTTAACGAGATATGGGTCAACACCATACTTATTAGATGCTTTGATAATATGCTTATCAAAACTCTTATTAAAAGCGTTTGATGAAAACAGTTGATTAGAGTCCCCAACGATATAGCCCGAAAGTGAAGAAACCTTAAAATATCTGTTGTCCACAATCCTGGATTTGCAGTAAAGCTTGTAATAACGCCCACCCTGCTCAAGCACACTCATACATGGGAATATCTTTACAATCCTAACCTCTTCGTTTTCAAGAATGCCTACAATTTCACCTGCTTTATATGCCTTAATACGTTCATTAATAGGGTTCTTTACTATAGCTTTTTCATTCGACTTACTGCCTGTCACAGTACTTAGGAGATATAGGTCAAAATTGGACATGGGAAGCTGCTCGGCAAGCTCGTTACTAATTCTTAGAGTTATATTTTCTGCATCTGCCGCCGGGACAACTGAAAATAAAACTAATAATATAAATATGCAGTGAATTTTCCTGCTCATGTGGGTAAAGGTATACATAAAATATCTGTCAGCGAAATAAGTCTACACCAGAAAATGAAAAAGAAGACAAAAAAAAACCTCCGTAATGGAGGTTTTTATAATCCAGGAAACTTAGTTTTTTCTATTGTTCTCTTACAGGAATAAACTTATAGGAGATAACATCTCTGCCATCGGGAGTTTTTTTGATAACTCCGGTTGTAAGTGCCATCTCTTCACCCATCTGAAGGCCTTCTATATCGGAAGACTCCACCTGGGCCATTACCCTTACTTCTTCAGGAAAATCCACAAGTGCCAAACCATAAGGTACCGGGAATTCCGGCATACTTCTTCTAACTATTGTAAAAGAATGTAACACACCTGTAGGGCTTAAAAGTTTTTCCTCAATATCATCAGAAAAACTCACAGGATCGGCAAGGTATTTTGGAAAAGTGTAGTTGTCGGAATCTTTCGAGTAGCCGGCAATCAGTCTTATCCTTCCTTCGTCATCAGTTGTAAACAAATCCTGTCTGAATATTTCAGCATTATCACTCATCTTAAACAATACTCCTTAAATTAAAGTAAAAAATATCCTCACAACCTCATTAAGAGGATTCATATTATATTCAAAATTCTATTGTTTGTAAAATTAGAAAACAATTTGTAGAATCTTGTTTATGAATAGAAAATTGCTCGTGGCTTTGACCATCGCAGGATCTGACCCCAGCGGGGGGGCAGGTATACAGGCCGACATTAAAACTTTTACAGCTTTGGGTGTATACGGGCAGTCGGTAATAACCTCCCTAACTGCGCAGAATATTTTTGAAGTCACGGCCATTCAGGACATTCCCCCGGCATTCGTAGCTAAACAGATCGACGCTCTATATAACGACCTCGGATTTAACTCCGTTAAGATTGGCATGCTCTCAAACAAAAAAATAATCGGTGTTGTGGCAGATAAAATCAAGCAGTACAAAATCAAAAATGTTGTCCTTGACCCTGTAATTGTGGCTACAAGCGGGGCTTTACTGTTAAACAAAAATGCCATCGGGCTTTTGAAATCAGAACTAATCCCAAGGAGCTTGGTAATTACTCCCAATATCCATGAGGCCGAAGTCCTCACCGGTAAAACTATCAGGGAAACCGAATCAATTAAGCAAGCGGCGAGGGAACTAAGAGAACTTGGCTGTCCGTATGTTTTGATAAAAGGAGGACACAGGAGAGACACTGTTAATTCCAATGATCTGCTTTACGATGGAAAGAGTTTTACAGAGTTTCGGGCAAAGAGGTTATCAAGTATGAATTTCCACGGCACCGGCTGTACTTTCTCTGCCGCTATCTGCGCCGGGCTTGCCATGGGCAAAGATCTGGAGAATGCCGTAAGGTCTGCTAAAAAATTTATTTCTACCTCTCTTACCCGGTCTCTTGGTTATAAAAAGAAACAGCGAAGGCTTATACATTACCGGAAAAACTAAAAACCATGATCTCTATTATCATTCCTACATACAACGAATCATCTACAATTGAACAAAACCTGGACAAACTGCTCTCCATAATTTCACCGGACGACGAAGTTATAGTTGTTGATGGGAGGAGTGAGGACGATACAGTAGATAAGGTAAAAAAATATAGCGAATTAACACTCATCCAGCACAATGAAAGGGGAAGGGCTGTTCAGATGAACAGGGGCGTAAGGGAAACAACGAAAGATTATGTTCTTTTTCTGCATGCTGACACCACGATTGATACAACAGGCCTGGATAAACTCAAATACGAGATAGATAATAGCCGCGTTACATGGGGCTGGTTTTCCATCAGGCTGAACTCCCCCAAATTTATTTACAGGGTCCTTGAGATTCTGGCCTCCTGCCGTACTAAACTCGCGCACGAACCGCTAGGTGATCATGGAATTTTTGTAAAGACAGAATTATTCAAAAGTATCGGCGGATACCCCGAAATACCAATAATGGAAGACATTGAACTTGTAAAAAAGTTAAAAAATATTTCGGAAGGTAAAAGAATAAACCACTATGTACTAACAAGTGTGAGAAGGTTTGAGAGAGCCGGTATATTCAGGACTGTATTAAATATAAGTATGATGAGAATTGCCTATTATTTTGGCAAATCACCCGACGCACTTTCCAGGTGGTATTTAAACCACAGGTAAGTCCTTTTTCTTTAACCTGTAAAAAATAACAAGATGTGAAAATATTATTATAGGTACGAGAAATGTTGGGAGCAGGCTTAACGGCAGCCTGATAAGTTCAGCCATATTTTCAGGATTTGCGAAAAAGAGTTTTGCCGCGATCCCTACTACAAATAAAATATCTATAAGCCCAAACGTATTCCATAAAAAATAGTAGACAGGGCTTTTAACAACACTCTCTGCGCTTAGGACTATGAGAGTCAGCGCAAGTACAGCTACGGCAATATCGCCCCAGCCGCCGTATACTGCAAACTCGTAAGGTAAAACTCCCTTACCGTAAAGGTATAGGAAATAAAAACCCACAAACCGTGTCAGGTGAATTGCAACAAGGTTGTTTAGAGGAATTGAACAAACCCAGGACCTAAAGGAACCGACAAAGACAGACATCAGTATCAGGACAACTACAATTGTAAAAATAATAAGCGGGGGTAATACATTTTTAACGGCACCCGTATAGCCGGCAATACATGCAAGAACAAACCAAATTATTACAGCAAAATAATAGTTGTTGTTATTCACCGGTTATACCCACCTTCTTACCGACTTTTTATAATCCAGGTACTCATTGCCAAATATGTTTTCCAAAAACTTTTCTTCCTTAACAATAAAAGCCTTCTCAATAATTATAATAAAAACAGGTACCACGACAAATGGAGAAATAGAACCGAGTACCATTGCGCCGCCAAAAAGAATTACTCCCATCCCGAGATAAATTGGGTTTCGGCTGTATTTATACATCCCTTCTTTTATCAGGTGGGTCGAATGCTCAAACGGCTTGATTGGTGTTTCGTATCTTTTAAAATAGTCTGCATGCCAGAGAACCAAAGCAAGCCCCGAAAAGATAATCACAACTCCAAAATAATTAAAGGGAGGGTAAAACAGAACCATAAGGGGAAATGTGTAGTTAAGAACAAATAATGCTATTACAGACAAAAGAAGATAAAATGGAGGAATATTTATTCGGTTCATAATATTTCTTAATAAAGCATATAGAATAAAAAATAAAAATAAATTATATTTAAAGCCTTAACAAATCCAGGAGGGACGATCTAAACTATGTCTGAGTTAATTGATGGAAAAAAAGTATCTGAAGATACCCGTGCGGAAATAGCAAAAGGAATCGAAGAACTAAAAAGCAGCAGTGGAATAACGCCCGGCCTTGCAGCTGTTCTTGTAGGAGATGACCCAGCTTCTGAAATTTATGTAAGAAATAAAAGAAAAGCATGTGAGAAAGTAGGTATTTATTCCGAGGAACATAAACTCCCGGCTGAAACTACCGAGGAAGAGCTTCTTGAGCTTGTAAATAAATTAAACAACGACGATAAAATTCACGGAATCCTTGTTCAGCTTCCCCTCCCGGACCATATAAATGAAACCAATATTCTTAGAAATGTATCACCGCTTAAGGACGTAGACGGTTTTCACCCTGAAAATGTAGGAAGGCTTGTCGAAGGCAACCCAAGATTCATTTCCTGTACCCCATACGGAATAATAAAGATGCTCGATTACTACAATATTGAGATAAAAGGTGCAGAAGCTGTGGTTGTAGGAAGAAGCAACATTGTGGGTAAACCCATAGGCATACTCCTTCTTCACAGGCACGCAACCGTTACAACCTGCCACTCAAGGACAAAGGACCTCGGCGAAGTTACGAGAAGAGCAGACATTCTTGTTGCCGCAATAGGCAGGGCGAACTTTATAACTGCTGATATGGTTAAGGAAGGTGCCGTAGTAATAGATGTAGGTATAAACAGGAATGAAGAAGGCAAACTCACTGGTGATGTGGACTTTGCCAATTTATCCGACAAGGTGTCTTATATCACACCTGTACCCGGAGGCGTAGGCCCGATGACAATAACCATGCTCCTCTGGAACACACTCGAATCTGCAAAACTTGCTGCTGAAGCAAATTAAATCACCGTTTTTTAGTTTCCAAGATCTAATGTCCAGTATTCCCATGAATCACTACTGGCACTTGCCGAACCCATATTAGTAAATACCTCTGCCATTATATTTGCACAGTGGCCGTCACTTGCCATCCATCCTGCAACAACCTGTTCTGCTGTCATTTGATTAGTCGACTTAAATATATTTTCACCCCACGCATTACCGTTAAATCCTGCTTGACTCATTCTTGTTACAGGAGTAGTCCCGTCAGAACCTGTATGTCCAAAGAAATCCAGACTGGCCATATCATTGGAATGCCTTAGTGCAGCCTGCCCCAGTACCGAATTGATAGCAAGAGGTAACTGTGGGCCAAATGTACCTTCAGATCCGCAATTGGCTCCCTGAACACGCCTGGAATTAATTGATGAAAGTATCGCTGATGAGATAATTATACCGTTACCCTGTCCTGAGTCGTCATCATCATCCCCGGGTGTGTTTCCGCCTTCACTGCCCTGATTATCATCATCGTCATCCCCTTCTACCTGATCAATCATCTCCATATCCAAAACTTCAACGGGATTTAGAGGATCCCCGGCATTTATGTTCACAAAAATTTCAATTGTTGTTTCTTTCGGGACATTTAGTGTAAATTCAAAAAAATCGTCACCTATTACAAACTGTAAAATTATTTCAGCTGCCGGCACATCAAGGCTAAAACCCCCGGCTTCGTCAGTTATATCTTCATCAACAAAAATTTCCTCTCCACCCACTAACTGAAGGGCTATAACAGTAATACCTGCATGTGAAAAACCCTGAGCATTTGCAGTTTTAACGACCTCGATAAATTTTAAAAGTTTTGCATATATAGATTTATTCGGCTGGTTGTTATGTACAATTACGTCCATAATATGGCCATTTATTTTACTCAGTTTTGTAAACGAATTTGTACTACTGTCCTCGTCTCCGCCACCGCAATTATAGAATGTAAGAGCAAAAAAAAGAATTGCACAAAAGAATAAAAACCTGAACCCTGTATTTGATTTTTCCACGTTATAACCCCCCAAAACGCAAAATCAATGCAGAGATGGTCAAATAACAGGGTATGTATATATCGGATTAAATATCGAATATTTCGGTAATCCAGCCACCCTGAGAATTTTCCCGTAGGCCTGTGACTTTGCGTCCTATCCTTTCGAATAGTTTGCCTTTTCGTATTTTAAAAGAACTAATAATCTGGATTATACCACTAAATTTTAATTTTTGCATCAGTAATCTTACCTGTAACGACATTTTAATAGTTTGCCATTTGGTTTTCCTGATTCAACTAAAATTTTATTTCTAATTTAAATAATGTGTTGAAAATATCTTGATAAGTTTGTAAAAAAGCTGTTGATAAACTGTGAATTACTGTTGATTGTTTTCGTAAAAATTGCCCACAATCACAACTTCTCTTTCGTCTTCAAGGCCTTTTAGTAGTGTACTCATGGTCTTATTGAGGGTTGGGTGTTCAAGCCACGGCTCTATCTCGCAAAGCGGCTCCAGCATAAACCTTCTTTTTACAAGTTCCTTGTGGGGTATAGTAAGCTCCTGGGAATCCAGCATGAAATCTTCATAGATCAGTATATCAAGGTCTATGGTCCTCGGGCCCCATCTTTCATTCCTTTCTCGCCCAAGCTGGCTCTCTACAGCTTTTAGTGAATTCAGGAGATTTAAAGGAGAAAGAAGGGTATTGACCTTTGCCACGGCATTAATAAACCTCGGCTGGTCTTCATTACCCACAGGTTCCGTCTCATAAAAAGATGAGACAGCCTTAATGATAGTAAAGCTCGACAGGTGCTCGATAGCTGCAAGGCAGTTCTCGGTCCTGTTACCCAGGTTAGAACCCAGGCCTATAAATACATTAAACATTTTTCATTCCCCATTTAATTTAAACAGATTTTAAACTATAATGAAATAGCAGGTAGAATGGAGGAGTTAAATATGGGATTACTTAATGACACGGAAATCAACAATAAACTTTCCGGGCTCAACGGTTGGGAAAGGGCAGGGAATGAAATTGTAAAAAGTTTTAAGTTTGCAAATTTTATTGCTTCGATTGGTTTTGTAAACAGGATTGCGATACTTTCAGAAAAAGCAGACCACCATCCTGACATACTGATTCAGTACAGTAAGGTAAAAATTACCCTTTCTACACACAGCGAAGGCGGCCTTACAGAAAAGGATTTTAACCTTGCCGGCGAAATAGAAGGAGCATTTAACTCATGAGCAACTACGTAATAGGTTCGTATTCCGCCGCGTTACTTTTGCTGTTTTTATGCATTATCTTTTTAAGGATGGCCGTACACAACCCAACCAGTATCTCCACATTTAGAATCCTTATCAGGCTTTTTGGTATTGTCCCCGGATTTGGAGGAGTCCTCTTCGGACTTTATTTGCAGTTTAAGTTAAACAATCCCGATGCATTTCCGATAATGACTGCCTGGATCCTGCTCGAACTCGGCGCTGTACAGCTGCTGTTTATTTTAAAGAGATATGAAACGGTCCTAGCGGGAAACCCTGAACCTGTTAATTAGCAGGAATACATAAAACCATATTATCCCTGCAAGTATTAAGTAAGTACCCTGGAGAAGGGTCTTATGCTCAAAAAACACTACAAGCAAAAGGCAGCCGGAAAGCCCCAGGTATGACACCCACCTGGGATAAAACCTCTCTTCGGCTTTAAGCTTAAGTGCAGCGAGGTTTGTTATCGAATAGTAAATCAGGACTTTAAATGCACTTAATGACCAGTTGGATTTTATGTCTCCCGCAAGCATCAGGCCCAGTACCACGAGACATGCAAATATAATTGCATATGTCGGGTTTGAATTTTTAATAGTAGCAAGGAACCTCGGCATATCGCCGTTTCTTCCCATTGCCAGGAAAACCCTTGAAACCCCGAGAATAAGGTTTAGCATAACCCCCAGCATTGCCGTGACCGCGCCGATGGAAACAAGGAGCCTTAGATATTCAGAACTTAGCTTGTCTGCAATACCAAAGAGCGGAGCCACATTATTTTCGGAGAAATCGGAAAACTTATCAGGGCCGAGCACCGATAGGCCTGTAAGTGCAACACCTATATACAGGAATGCTACTATCAATATGGAAAAGAATATTGCAAACCTTATCGTGGTCCCTGGTGATTTCATGTCTTCAGCCATAGTGGCAATCCTGCTGTAACCCGTAAAGGCCACGAACACAATCGAAGTCGCATATAAAAATGAAGGGAAAAACGGTGTGTCTGCAAAATGTTTTGGAAGCGCCGTTAATTGGACATTGCCGGTTTTGTGCACTAGAAATAGGCCGAAAATGATTATGCTTACCAGTGTTATAACAGTAATTAATACAATTATTGTATTAACGATAATAGTAATCCGGAGTCCCATCTGTATTATGCATCCAAGTATCAGGATTGTTACTACGGGGAATAATTTATCGAAATGTTCGTACTCTATATTGAAATAGGATTTCAGGTACCAGGAGATTGCAAGAGAAGCGGCAGCAGCAGAAGCCCCTTTTGCTAAAATAAAGACCCATCCCGCGACAAAACCGATCTCCTTGCCTAGGTGTATCCTTCCGAATTCATAACTTCCCCCGCTGGTTGGATGATTGGCTGCGAGCTGAGCGCTGGAAAAACCGTTGCATATAGCAAGGCCTCCTGCAATAAAAATTGAAAGAAAAATATAGTAGCCTACAAAGCCCGAAGCAAGGCCGAGTGCAATATAAACACCGGTACCCAGCATTGAACCAAGTCCGATTATTGTTGCCCCTTTTGGCCCGACCTCTCTTTTGAGTACAGGTATCTGCATTAGTGGTAAAGAAAATCAGAAGGTAATTTAGCTACTTGTCATCGTCTATGATTTCATAATCAGATTTTTCAAGTGTAATAGTACCGGTCCTGGGATCATAATCTTTAAATTTGTCCGGTTTTTTCGGAACGAAAAACCTATATAGAGAAGTACCTATAGCAAGTATGCCCGCAACTATCAGGGCGATAAATCCAAAAAAGAAAAATAGCGAAATCCCCACTACAACAATTAAAATTACAGCAATTGTCAGTAATGGTGAAGATTTTGCCCGGTATATTTTTATATTTGGTCCATTGTTCATTTTAGTTCACACAGGGACTGTAACTTCCCTCAATAAGTTTGTTAATACTTCACTCTCGTTACCTGCTCCCGGATGCCAGACATTTCTCAGCACTACTCTGTGAGAAAAAGCCGGTATCACCATCTTTTTTATATCATCGGGTATGCAGTATGTTCTGTCTTCAAGTACAGCCCTGGCCATTGCCAGTCTCTTTAATATAATAGCACCTCTTGGACTTACTCCCAAATGGTCATGGTGTGACGTCTCGATTTATATTACGATTTTGCACCATACAGCGTTTTATTGTAAATTCGACAAAAAGATGACGAACAAACCCAATCAGTATGCAGGTAGTACCAAACATTTCTATAAATTCTTCCACGACTTTAATGGTATGCCTGGCATGGGCATGCTGGTTGAAAAATCGTTCAAAAAAATTGATTCCCGTTGAACCGGGAAGTGAAGCACCCTCTACAAAATCCAACATAACCGCTATTACATACAACGATAAACCGGTAAAAATAAACCATTTTGCGGCGTGATCATTGATGTAGTTGATTATCGCGTATAACATCATTATTCCCATCCCGCCAAAGAGTGGAAATAACATTAATATCCAGGGATAACTAGGGAACCAATCAAACATAAAGCCCTTTACATCAGGCGATGCCGTTCTGTATAAAAACATACTCATATTTTCATGAAACCGTGTGCCGTCATCAAAACTAATATAGAAAAATAAAAGCGCTAACAGCGCCCAAGTAATGCGACGGGCATGGAGGGATGATTTTTGTTTATCTAATAAAAAAATCATAAAAATAACGCCACTGACTAACATGGCCTGCATACTGGCAAACCAAGTCGCTATGCTATCTTCACGTGTTAGATTAAACATCACTCGCAATGGCTTATAGGCTATTTTAAAGCCAGTAATTGGCCACCCGTGACTCAATAATAAATCACAAATAACCAGTATTACTTCGATACTCGTAAGGCCTATCAACAGCCATAACAGAATATTTTTTAAATAAGTTTCGGTTATATTGTTCATTATTTTTGCACGAGTTAAAGGATGCTTTACATCTGAAAATCGCCCGTCTTATATGCTTTTTTATGTTGCTTTTAAGAGATGTAATCTTATCAGAAATTCCGGAAATACCGTTTAACTCTTTATCCATTTCTACTTGCCGTGGCATTTCTTATATTTCTTGCCGCTTCCGCAAGGACAGGGCTCATTTCTTCCGATTTTCTTTCCACGCCTTACTGGTTGCTTGACCTCGTCCCCCTGGTCTTCACCCCTTCCAAGCACCATTTTTTCTTCTTCCTTTTTCCTCTTTTCTTCCATACGTTTCATATCTACGTCACTTACGGGCTGCACCTTGAACAGCTTTTCGCAGACCTCTTCGTTAAATCTCGTAACTATAGAAGAAAACATATCAAATCCGTCTTTCTTGTACTCATAAAGCGGGTCTTTCTGAGCGTATCCCCTGAGTCCTACACCTTCCCTTAAATGGTCCATATTGAGCAGGTGGTCTTTCCATAAATAATCAAGTGTCTGAAGCATTATATATCTTTCAACATGCCTTATTATATCTGTTCCTATTTCAGACTCTTTATGTTCATAATATTCTTTTGTCTTGCTCTTTAAAAACTCCGAAAGATTGCCAAGAGTGAGATTATCTGCAATCTCATCACCAATTTCAAAATCAATATTGAATATCCTGTTTATGGCTTCCTTAAATTCTGTAAAATCTGTATCTGATTCTATTTTTTCAGGAAGATAGTCCGTAATAAGTTCATCTATCAAAACATCGACAATACTATAAAAATGTTCTTTGAGTGTTTTCCCGCCAAGAAGTACCTCTTTTCTGAGTGAATAAACAGCGTCTCTCTGTGTATTTAATACATCGTCATATTCAAGCAGGTGTTTTCTTGTATCAAAGTTTCTGCCTTCAACTTTTTTCTGGGCATTTTCAATCGACTTTGTTATCATCTTGTGCTCTATAGGTTCGCCCTCATCCCATCCCAGTTTGTCCATGATCCCTGCAATTCTGTCAGAAGCAAAAATCCTCATTAGGTCGTCCTGAAGGGATATAAAAAATCTCGAACTTCCCGGGTCTCCCTGCCTTCCCGCCCTACCACGCAGCTGGTTATCAATTCTTCGGGATTCATGCCTGCAGGTACCTACTATGTGAAGTCCGCCCTGGTCGATTACCTGGGCCTTTTCCCTATCACAAATCTTACTTGCTTCTGCCATGGCTTCATCGTACTGTTCGGTATCGGCTTCCTCTGCACTTACCCTGTATTCTTTTTTTAATATATCCTTCACAAGAAAATCAGGGTTTCCTCCCAACAGTATGTCCGTACCCCTTCCGGCCATATTGGTAGCAATTGTTATTGCACCGACTCTGCCGGCCTGTGCAATAACCTCGGCTTCTTTAGAATGCTGTTTTGC
>SDBT01013210.1_pt1 | contig 13247 bp, 21 predicted proteins | sample 2277101 | NCBI WGS metagenome assembly SDBT01 (sample SAMN10404973, study PRJNA504765) | marine sediment metagenome | isolation source: marine sediment core GS10_PC15, 103 cmbsf | place: Arctic Ocean: Southern Knipovich Ridge | collected 2010 | reverse complement strand
TTGTTCTGGGTCGTATTCGTCTTCGCCGACGTCTTGGCGACCGGTCGGGGCCACGTTGACTATCAAGAGGACAATGATACCTCGGTGGGAGCAATCAACGTCGCCGGAATTCTTCAGGGCATCGCCGTTTCCGATTACGACATTGAAGGCGGCGCCGCCAATCCGCTTACCGGAAATCCCATTTTCCACATGCAACTCACTCACAACGACACGACTTATACGCCCACATTCGAGCAGACCGTGCTCGCCGATTCGACTCCGTAACTACCGTTTACCTTCGGGGGCCGCCGGGCCGCGGTGCCGGCAGTCGCTTGCGGCCGGGCTCCCGGAGTTACTGCCACCACTGCCAACTACCAGGGAGACCAAATGTCACTGTTCAAGGACGTCAACGGCCGCCAATATCGAATCCGCCTCACCGGCCCGAAGCTGCAAAAAGTTCGCGAGGCAACCAAGATCACGCTCGCCAATGCATCAGGAGAGGGAGCCGTTGCCGCCACGGCCAACGGGGAGATTCTCACCCGCGTGCTGTGGCTGCTCTGCGGGGACCAGGAAACGGAAGGGGTGAAACTTACGCCCGAGCAATTCGGAGAAGCGGTTGCAAGCGGCGAAGTGTTTGAGGCCGCCCGCGTTGCCCTACAAGAAGCCATCGTGGATTTTACCCCGCCGTCCCAGCGGCCGATGCTGCTGAAGGTGCTGGAGGCGGAACAGAAGGAGCAAGCAGCACGAACGGCAGTCGTGCTGGAACATCTGGATGGGGACGAACTGAGCGATCGGGTTTGCGATGCGTTTCGCGTGGGCCTGGATCGTCAGTTGGAAACGATTTTGACCCGATTAGAGAATGTTGGCGGCTCGCTGGCCTCACAGGACTCGACCCCCACGACGCCACCTACCGGGAGTTGAAATGGGCAGAAATCGGAGTCCGGGAACGGGCCACGATCCAACGGATTGCCGACAACGCCAAAGCGGGTCAGCTTGGGCATTGGATAGAAACCGGCGACCTTCAACCGCTTGCTGTCAGCCGGCCGCCCGAAGACACGCCTGAAGTGCATATTGCGAAAGAGCAGATCAGAAAAGATGGCCGGATAATCATCGAAAACGTAACGCGAGCGATCGAAGAATGGCGGGAACACCACAAGACGTCGAAGCCGGTCGAGCCTTCGTAACGCTTTACTTGCGCCGTACGAACTACGACCAGCAGGTCGACGACCTGAAGCGGGACGAGAGCGCCGACCGGGACGAGGGCGCCGACCGGCCGTCGAGAGCTGTGGCCAGCACGACAGAAGCAGGAATTGACATTCCGTCAGAGCTGGCGGGATCAGTAGTTAAAGGGGCCGGGTTTAAGGCTGGCGCTTCTATACTGACCAAACTGCTTCCAATCTTCAGGGAAACTACTAAGGTCGCTTTAATTGCTGCCCCCGCGGTGGCTTCCGTGGGCCTGGCCGCCGCCGCAACGGCCCCGGCCATAACTGCGGTGGTCGTAGCATCCACCGCAGCCGCCCCGGCTCTGGCCGCCACTGGTACAGCCGCTGCCGTGGCGGCTCCGGCCCTGGCCACTACGGGCGTTGCTGCCTCTGGAGCTGCCGTTGGGCTCGGTGCGATGTGGGCCGCCGCTGCCCCGATCGTAATACCTCTTGCCGCAATCGCCGCCGCTGCCGGCCTGGTTTATGCCGCGTTTTTCAAATGGGACGAGCTTCCGCTTGTCGTCAAGGCCCTCATGCTGGTGTTGTTCCCGCTGGTTGTCGTCGTTCGCGCCGTGGCTCTGGCGCTCAAAGCCCTGGGGATTGCTGTGAAGGTCGTGACGGCCCCTTTCTGGCTGGCTGCCAAAGCGGTGCGGGGATTCGTCGCCGCTATCCGTGCGATTCCCCGCGTGATCGTCGCGACGATTGGCCACATGCGCCGCCTGGCCGCCGCCGCTGGAAAGATGTCCGTCAAGATCGCCAAATCTGCCGTGGAGATCGCCAAATCTGCCGCCGCAATCCCAGGCAATCTTGCCCGGAACACGTCCGCCGCCCTTCGCGACGTCGGCACGTCCATTGCACGCATAGGAGCAATGGCCACCGGGATCAGCGGTGCGATCGTGGGAGCCGCAACGCTGGCCGCAAGGAGTTGGGCCCGGTACGGCGAGACGATCCGGGGCGTACAAAACGATCTGCTGAGGTTTCAATTGACGGCCGAAGAGGCGTCAATTATCGCTCGCGTGGCCCAGCGGACGGGTGAATCTACTGAGCGGCTTGCGGAGCAGATGCGGGACGGTACGCGGGATTTCTCACGTTGGCGAAACGAAATGCGCCTGTCCGGGACGCTAATGAGCGGAGCGGGGCTATCAGCCGCGTTGGCCCTGTCCCGGGCTTATTCTTCACTCAAGGGATCGGTGCTCGGCCTTAAAGACACTATCGCCGCCGCCCTGGGGTCGACACTGATCGAGAGCGCGGAGTTGTTTACCGGCATGGTCCGAGGTATCACGCGATGGGTGAGCGCAAACAAGCCACTCGTGGTGCAAATCTTCAAAATCGCTTCCACCGCTGGAATCGCCGCCGGTGTCATCACGACACTTGGCGGCGCAATAGCCGGAGTCGGAACAATCATCACGCCCTTCACCGCCTTGCTGGCCACCACCGCTGGTGTACTTGCCCTTATAGAGATTCGCACCGAAGCCGGCCGATCCATTTGGGCCGCCTACGGTGAATCAGCGAGACGAGTTTTCGGGATAGTTTCGCAATCTCTGGGCCAGATGCTGAAGCTTGTGGACACGGTCATCGGGGGCGTGACAGACGCACTCATAGCCGGAGACCTCACGTTAGCGGTAGAAATTATGTGGGCCGGAGCCAAGGTCGCGTGGATTTCGGCGCTGTTGGAAATCGACAAATTGACGTCGAGCACCTTCGGCGGGATTATCCAGAGCCTGGCCGCCGGCCGGTGGTCCGCGGCCGGTGAGTCCGCGGTCAACGCTCTCCGTATAGCCTGGCTGGAGGGTGTTGATTTTCTCACCGGGATCTGGACTCGCGTAGTAGACGCCGCCGACACTGCTTGGGTGGGCATTCTGTCTGGATTCGATACCGTGATCGCCGGCCTGAAAACCGGCTTGGCCGAGATGTTGAGATGGGCGATTTCCAATGTATTCGGGCCGATAACGAAAGCTATTGCCGTCACTGATGTATTCATCGGCACCGGTGCCGGCGATAAAGCCTTTGCCAGCCTTCGCACGCTGGTCGACGCACAGAAAGCTCTCGACCAATCTGTTAAAGATGACAAACTCGGCAATCTAAAGGATGGGTTAGAAGCACGCATGGACTTAGCGGCACGCCAGGCCGCACGTCAAACCATCTCTGACGATGCCCGGGTGGAACGCGAACGAGAGATCGAGCGTCTTCGGGAGCGGCAAGCAGAGCTTGCTGGTCAAGCCGGCGAAGAAGCCAAACAGGAACTGACGGCAAACCAGAAGACCCTTGACGACGCGCTCGCCGCCGCAAAGGCTGCCCGAGATGAGGCCGCTAAGAACAAATTGCAGGAATCCGACTTTGCCGTTTCTCAGGAGGTTCAATCCATCACTCGGTTCTCCGGCGAGGCTCTTGGGTTGTCGGTTGGCCAGGGAGAGGACCCCGCCGAGAAGACCGCAAAATTGACCGCAGAGCAGAACAAGATATTGAAAGAGATGAGGAAAGTAAATCACGAACATCACAAAACCATACTCCGGCTCATAGCTCTGGGGAGCTTCGGGTAGATGGCTATTCAGTTCGATCAGAAACCAGAGTCTGGTACGTGGAGCCTCGGCAAGGCAACAATCGTCCATGAGTATGTACTATCCGGTACAGTCGGCGAATTCCCCGACACCGTTGACGCAGCCACGTACCTGGATGCCAACGTGCCGCTGTTTTTTGAGGGTCTCTGGCTGCAAGACATCATAATCACGCCCCTGGGGCCTAGCCTTTACGATGTCACCTGCCCTTATGGCCCACTCTCGCCATGGCCGGACTCTACATCTGATGACCTCCGGATTAACTTCCGCACGACTGGCGGGAGCGTTCATATCAGCTCATCGCGAGAGATGATCGAGAAGTATGGGCTCCCCTCTGCCCTTCCCCCGCCGCCAACGGTGATCATCGGCCAAGACGGATCAGGGGCGGAGATCACGGTCCCCGTACAGATGCGCTCATATGTCTTCAATTTTGCGTCCGGTGTGGTCACCGAACCCGCGATGGATTATTGGGAGGATCTGACCGGCCACGTCAATAAATATCTCTGGCACTACCGCCCGGCCGGCGAAGTACTGTTTCTTGGCGCGGAAGGTGAAACGACAATTTCCGCCGGCGCGAGAAGCTCCGTCACTTTTAATTTCGCCATGAGCCGCAACAAGGTCAACCAGACTATCGGCGATATTACCGGTATCGCCAAAGATGGCCACGACCTGATTGACATCCACACGAGGACCGAGGTGATTCTTTCGCAGGACGTCCAGAAGGAAAAATACGTCTACATCCAGCGGGCATATGAGCGGCTGGACTTTGCGACTTTCCTGGGATTCTGACCCATAAACCAAAAGGAAATACCATGCCCTTGAGCACCGATACACTGAGAATCACGGGCCGCGTTACGCACGTGAACGATTTCCAGCCCAAAATCGACATGAGCCAGGTCGCGCAGCGGAATCTACAGGAATACGGCATCGACTTGGCGGCCTGTCGTGTCCACGACGATTACGGCGTGATCCTGCCGAACGCGGGGGCAACAGATGACCTGGGGTTGGTTGGTGGCACGTTGGGATCGAGTGCCCCATCGCTTCGGACGGAGGATCTAAAAACCGCCGGCCTCACCTGGAATTATGCCCGGTTTCAGGTGACATTATCCCCTGAGTACGTGGCCGGCGAAACAGTGCAAATCAGGGTCAAGGGCGGGATGGTCGCAACCATAGCGGATTCGGCGGCGTCCGTGGACGTGGAATGCTACGAAAACGAGGAAGATGATTCTGTTTCCGCCGATCTCTGCACGACGACGGAAGCTACCATCAACGCACTGATCGCCACGCCTACAACCGTAGATTTTACGATCAATGCATCGACGCTTTCCCCCGGTTCCGTGTTGGACGTGCGGATCGGAACGAAGGTTACAGACGGTTCCACGGGAACCTCCGTCATCGGGTGCATCACGAAGATCAGCCTTCTGTGTGATACCCAGGGGTAACGATCATGGGGGCGATACCGACACCAGGCCAGAAGAACATTCCAATCGACGACTGGAAAAGATTTCTTCGCATGAGCGATTGGTTTGAGCGGACCATCGAGCACGGCAAGGGCGTGTTGTCGCCAACGTACGGACAGGATTTGATTGTCAAGACGCCCGCGGACGGCATAGATGCCCGGGACGGCGATACGATCTATTCCGCGACGTGTATCAAGTGCGTTGCAGTCGAGACCGCGACCCCGGGCGAGAAGACACTCCATGAGACAGACGAGGAGTTGATCGTCTGCAATTACCAAGACGGCAGCGTTTCGGGCGATGCCTTTGTCAATACGGCTCTGTCGCCAAACGGCACACGATACGTCGAGGGGCTGGGTTCGGGATGGGAGTGGGGCCTGCTGGACGGAATATTGAACGCCGGATCCTCGGCGACGATGTCGATCTGGCGAGGCAGCCCACCATTGACGGACACGGGCGAGAACATTACCGTCCAGGCCCCGCCGCTGCTGATCGCTGATTCAGTGGCACAAGGCAGTTTTGTTTGGGCACTGAAACACAGGAACGGATTGTGGTACGTGATGGGGGCTCCGTGCGGATGATTGGCTCGATTGATTTCATCCTCAAGGCATCCGGGCTGTACGTGCCGCCGTTGATTGGGTTGGCGGTGAATCCGCTGGGGAGATTTCAGCCGTGCAATGACTGTTGCGGGCCTGATGATTGCGGCGGTTGCACAGTTCCCACTCCCTCGGATTTTTTAGCCACGATAGCGGGCGTTGGAAATGTGGGATGTCCTACTTGTGAGGACGACCTGAATAAGACATTCTTTCTCGAACGATACGCCACGTGTTTTTGGAGATCAGATACCTTCTACATCGCGGAAGGATCTGGCGGGGTATGCGAGCATCTCGTACGCCTGTTGGCAGGAGCAATCCAAAACAGATTTGAAGTTGCCCTTGTGCTCATTGAGCCCCTTAGTGTAATCAAAAGGTGGGAGAAAAGTTGGTATCCCCAACCGGTTCCATGCAAGGACTTGCAGGACGAGAACATACCGGGATTCAGCAGTACGTTCGCTTATTGTTATCTTTCAGCGGCAACTTGCCACATCACGGCCGCGTAATAGTCGTCTCGTAATGGAAGACAATAATGGCTCGTTTTCTGGCCAAGTTATGCAATTTCACAAAGGGGCCAAACGGGCTGTTTCGTTGCACCAATGCCGGCTGCGGTTATGTGCTTCGCGTAAAAATGGACAAGCCGCCTCATCGCAGTTGTCCCCATATCCGCGCGATCAATATCCCCGACCTTCAGCCCATCGCCGAACGCCTCGCCGAAGAAACCGGCGACCCCAGCATCCTCACCAAGACGGCCCACTACAGCGCGGCTCTCTTCCGCTGGTCGCTGGCCGGATTCCCGACCCGGTCCAAAGAAGAGGTTGCCCGGATCTACACCGAGCACTGCCAGCCGTGCAAGAAGTTCGACCCGGAAGCCGGCGCTTGCACGTTCTGCGGTTGCCCCGTGAAAGCCGAGGGAATGGCGATCGGGAACAAGGCCGCGATGGGGACGGAGGAATGCCCGTTGGGGAAGTGGTAAACGCCCTGTTGGAAATCGTCGAGAACGACCCCTCGACCGCGCCGGCGCTCGAGGTGGGCCGCCGGCTGGTCCACTGCCAGCGGTGCGAGCGTTTCCGCGACGGACGGTGTGGGAAGCATCCGTGGAAGGATTGGCTTGAGAGGTTGACGAAGTCGCGGGAGGGGTGAAAACTACTTTATCGACTCTGCCCATATCGTAATCTGATGCCCTTCTTCAGGTCGCCACTCGGTGCCGTCTTCAAGCTTCACGCGCAAGAGCGACACTTTCACCCTTGAAGTCGTCTCTTGCCAATGGAATGTGTAGCTGCCTGTGTGGGAGTCGAGCCCATCGATGGTGTATTGAGAGATAACGCGGTGAGTATTGGAACCGCGAAGCCCTTTTACAGGTTCGTCGAAACGGTTGTAGCAGGTCAGCTCGTATTCATAGGCGACGATCGGTTGCCATTGAGTGTTTTTGACCTTTAGAATCAGCTCGGGGTTGTCCAGCACACTCGACGAGATAATCGCCGTTTGAAATTGCAGGGGCGCGGATGGCTCTTCGGTCTTGGCTTGCAGCGTAACCCAGCCCTCCATTTCGCGCCATTGCCACGTCCTTCCGACCCTGACCGGCCGTTGTATGTGCAAGCGCAAGCGATCGCCGATCGCGTGTGACGCGATGACGGCACGCACCGATGAAGCGTCTGTAACGGTCTTACGATCGATGCGATAGATGATATCGCCGGGTCGAAGTTTGGCTTCAGCAGCAGCTCCCTCTGGAAGAATAGTGCCCAGCATCACGCCGACTTTGACCGACGGTTTGCCGAAACCGACGAAATCGAAGTCGCCTGTTGCCAGCATATCCGCGACACTTTTCATGCTGACACCCAGCGAGGCGGGTGGCCCTTCTCGCGGCTTTGTTTCCCTGCTGGCGATATACTCCCGGTCCGTTTTGCTGAGTTGTTTCAGCGGCACCGACACGATCTGCCCGTCTTTCTTTCTTAGACGGACAGTCTGTTCATCGACGGCGTCAAAGGTTGCCTCTACCGAAAACACCCCAGACGCATCAGACCATGTTCGCATCGCCGGCGGGTTGGCGAAGACGCACAAAGCCACGATCACAACGTTGAGTCTGCCCATTGGATTTCTCCGCAATGGTGGCAACTGAAATCGGCGTGTTCCGTATCCTGACCTCCACCCCCGCCGGTGTCAACATCGCCCGTGGCAATCTAGGAAACCCGTCCCCCCTATTCTTACCGATTCCGGGAATAATCGAAAACAACCCCGGGATTGTACTGGACACACAGCCGATAGATTGTATAATGAAGGCATGACCAGGACACAACAAGCCACGACCGTGAGCGAAACGATGAGCCACTACGAAGCACGAATCAGTCAGTCAGATGATGAATACTATGCTTTGATTGTCCACATCGACCGTGATGGGGAAGAAAGCGTCATCCAAGGGTACAGGGGACGATACTTCAAAACACGGCTCGCAGCCGAGCGGTCTACCAGCAAGTATATTGCCAAGATCTAACGAACGGGAGCGAAACGATGAAAGCGATCATACAAATCACCGCCAACGGAGTCGCCATGTTCGGCTTGCTGTCAAGCTTTGCGGTCTTGCTCACGGGCGGCCCCGCGGTCGTCGCCCTGGGAGTCGGCTTGGTCTCGCTGGTAGTGTTGGCATCGGGCACCTAGCCCCCACCCGGCCGACAGCGATCCCGGGAGTCGCATCCCGGCGGCCGGCTTGAGTTCACCACCCTAGCCCGAGGAGTCGAAATGAAACACGAGATCCCGCACACGAACTGGACAACGCACCTGGCCGACGCGATCGAGGAAGCAGCCGACGGGGACACGATCGTCTGTCACAACGAGGGCATGAAGGGGCTTGCGGAGAGTGCTCTTCCCCGGGTGTGCCCAGGCAAAACGATCCTGTTTGAAGTTGCCACGCCACGACTGATATAGATTTCCCCACCTCCCGGCTAGCCGTAGGATTTCCTTCCAACCCTCTAACCCAAGGAGTCTGAACGGTGACACGAGAAACAGTGACCCGGCGCGACTGGAATATCATGCTCGACAGCCTGGACGGCGACGAGCAAGAGACCCTCAAGAAATGCCTGTACAACTGGGCGGGCGGCGAAATGTGTAGTTTCGTCGAGTTCCAGCCCGACTCGCTGGGCCGGCTGGATAGTGAGTCCGACCCGTGTCCCGGCGAGGCGCGGAACGTGCAAAAATCATGACCAAACGCAAACCCCCCGCCCTCAATGTCCACATCCGCGCCGCCCGCCTGGCCGCCGGCCTCCATCAGTCCGAGCTAGGCGACAGGATCGGAGTGACGCAGCAGCACATCCAGCAGCTCGAGTCGGGCAAGCGGGTGCCGAGCGTCCAGTGCCTGATCGCGATCTGCAAGGCAACGGACTGTGAGTTTCCGATCGACAAGAAGACGGTGCTTGTCGAGGCGCGACCCCGACGGCCGGTATGAACTGCCCATGAAACACTATTACCCAGTGAGCGCCGTCCAGTTGATGGCGAAGTTCTGGAAAGGAGAAGTAGCGATGGATCTGATACCAGTCAAATGGAAGGCTGACTTCCTCCACGATTCCTGGTGGCGAATCGGATTGTGGGTGCACGTCGATTTTCGCGCCCCACTGATAAGCCTCCGCTTTCTATGGTGGACAATCGGGTTCGGGCGGATGACCGATATTGGAAACACGCAGGCTTGGACAACTTCGTCTCACAAAACGCCCACCGAAGCAGAGCCAGATCAGCCCCTGGCTGCCACTTTGGCTGGCGCCCCCGAAAAGCGCGATCGTTAGAATTCCGGCCCCGATATTTCAAGGCCCGCCTGCCCCGCGCGCTCGAGGTAGGCCGCGCTCGAGGTAGGCGGTGAGTCGATCAAGTGGGCCGGAAGATCCCCCCAGTGTACCCGCGCCTCTTCGATCGCTCGTAGCTCCTGCGCAATTGGCAGCGATGTCGGTTTCCGGTGCAACGCGGCCAGCAGCTTGCGGATGAATTTCACGGCGTGCTCCAGTTCCGTTTGGTCTCCCTGCCTCCGGCATCGTACTCGGCCGCGGTGCGAGCTGTCAAGGAATCCCGACTCGAGCGCGCTCGATCTGAGGTCAGCCCGCCTGCCTGACGAAAAAAGCCGAAAAGCCATGCGTATGGTAGACTTTATCGTGCCGCATCGCCCCACCACTCTCATTGTCGACCTCGATTTGCAGATCCTCGATCGCACAGTCGGCACGTCGTGGCGGACGGATCAGGACGTTACCGGCCACCACTTGTTCGCTGCGGCCGAGGACGCCGGCGAGGCGGCCGCTCGCGGCATCCAGCGGGCCTACTTCACCGGGCCCGAGGTCAGTCGGCATCGCGACATACACGGCTGGGCATGGATAGTGCGGGCCTCACGCGATGGACGCGGCCGGATACGAATCGAGGCGACGCCTATTGACACGCCAGCGATCTACCAGGTCCGGATTCATTCGGCGCACGGCCCTCCGTTGCTTCTCTTGACGACCTCCCATCGGTCGGTCGCAAGGCGTGAAGCCAGGCGGCTTAATGCCGGAAAGCTCGCTGCGCTCGGCCTCTCGGCCGACGTGACAAAGTTACACTAAGACCTTTGGGGGGATCGTTTGCAAGAGAAAAAAACCCGCTGGGGTGGTAGGCGCGCTTGTAGATTGTGGCAACGCTGAATTCAAAGCCACGCTGTTGAGTCTACACCCAAAGGGGCGCCCATGCTTGGCTGCGGCGATACTGGCCGATGTCACTCGACTCGTTTTCGGGTCATTTCTCTTGGGCAGCCTAGACCGTCGTCCGTCTCTCCCGCGGGGGTTGACTTTTTCGGCGGGTTCTGGTCTCTCAAGAAAAAGGTAGCCCGGCACGCTGATGAGAGCGTGCCGGGCCCGCCCAGTCAGGACCTTGCAAGGAAGGCCCATCATGGACGTTTTCTCTCGGCGCACGCTAGCGCCGCTCGCATTCTGCGATTTTCCCAGGATTTCCTCGCTGCGGAGATGCCGCGCGATTCCTCGACAGGCCGCGGGCCCGGAGGATGCCATGATTTGAGCTAGTCAAGAAAAGCTAAAGGAGCCGGGACAAACGGCTCCCAAAGCACATTGTTTCGGGTTGCTACCAAGGGCTCTATGCTCGCCAAAGCGGACCCAAGGTTGCACATTCTCGGCAAACGGCCGCTGCCCCGGCTCGTTCGTAGGCTAGCTTACGGAAAGTCAGGCGGCGCGTCAACACCCCCGTATGGAATTTTGACATGCCCCCCGAACGGAATGACTATACCCCACTAAAGGACGCATTTACCAGAGTGATTGTTGAAGTCGTGCGATTTGGGCTCGAGCAGCTCGAGCCCCGCCTCATCAGCGGTCACAGAACAGGCGGTCTGCTGACCCGTAAACAGACGGCCACTCGTCTCGCCATGAGCCTGACTACGCTCCACGAACGACGAAAAGCCGGCCTGCTGGTACCCGTCGACGAGGACGGGAGAACGGTGTACCGCATAATAGACGTCGAGAACTACGAACGAAAACTGAGACAAATGGAGTGACTATGGCCTCCGTCTCGACCCGCCCGAATGGGCACCGCCGGATTCACTTCAAGGGACTCGGTGGTAAGCGGCAGACGATCTATCTCGGCAAGACCAGCCAAAAGCAGGCAGACCGCTTTCGCACACGGGTCGAGGATCTACTTGCCTGCCGGCTGATGGGCGAGCCGGTGGGCTACGATACTGCCGAATGGGTCGGGAAGCTGGCACCGGCCCTTCACGCCAAGCTGGCGGTGTGCGGCCTGGTCATCGGGAGGCGGGTTTACACGCTCGGTGGTCTGGTGAGCGACTTCCGTAAGTCGATGAACGTTGCCGTTACGACCACGCGGCACATCCGGGTGGTGACTGATAACCTTCTGGCCTGCTTCGGAGAAGGACGCGAACTGCGGTCGATCACCGAGGCCGATGCTCGGGAGTTCCGGACGTGGTTGGCTAAATGCGGCGATATCAACGGGGGGCCACTCGCCCAGACAACGGTCTCCCGCCGAACACGACGTGCCAAGCAGGTTTTCAAACACGCCGTCGACCGGGAGTGGCTCAGAAAAAGCCCGTTCGCTAGCCAGGCGGGGTGGAACGAAATCAACCGCGACAAGGACTTCTCCGTCACTCGCGAGATGACGGACGCGATCCTGGCCGAGATCAGCGACCCAGCATTTCGCGCTATCGTCTGCTTGGCCCGCTTTGGCGGCCTCCGGTGTCCCAGCGAGGTCTTACCGCTCGAATGGACGGCCGTCAACTGGAAGACCCTCACACTCACCGTCAAGGCCGTCAAGACGGGCGTCATTCGGCCCGTCCCACTCTTCCCCGAAATCCACGACGTCCTCAATCCGCTCTGGGAAGCGGCTCTGGAAGGCGAAACCCTGTTGTTTCCTAGGCACCAAGTGAGTCTGGCGGCACTGACCAAGAGGCTCTGTAAGGCCTGTGAGGCGGCCAGTATCAACCTTTGGGCTCGCCCGTGGCAGAATATGCGGGCTACCCGGGAAACCGAGCTCTTTGAGGAGTATCCAATCCAGACGGTTGCCGACTGGCTGGGACACTCCCCGCAGGTCGCTTTGGATCATTACGCCCAAGTTGTCAAAGAGCACCATGCTCGCGCCGCCGACCTGGATAGACGCCAGATTCGGCGACCCATCGCCGGGGGAGGCAACGCAAATTGCAACGCACAGTAGGTTGCACGCAGCCGACCAGTGCTTTACGGCTACGTGCGGAAATCCCTTGTTTTCCCGGAAAAGCCGCCCGCAACCGCACGTAGCCGCGTGGAAAAGTGCCCCCACAAGGGGCATAACCAAACGGCGGAACCCGTGGCGGTGACACGAGATACGTCGTTCTCTCAAAATGGCGTAACGCACGATGCAACGCGCGCCTTCTTATTGAGACAGCTTACCCATCTTCCGCTCGCCAGTTTCACCCCGTGATTTACGGGGTTTCTGCGGATCTCTTCCGCTGGCGGCCGATCGTCCCAAACCCCTGTCAACGGGAATCCGGAAATTTCTTTTTGCCACCGAGGCCCGTGGAAGCCCGTGGAGACTCGGAACGACAGCCACACGAGGGGGTCGCGTGAAAAAGTCGCCAGTCTCAAAAAGGGCGACTCTAAAATCGCGGGCAACGCGGCCAACGCCGGCCGCACAGAACCAAGGGAACCCCGCGATGATTCCTGTTACCGAAACTGAGACGGCTGCTCGATGCACCTTTCGCGGGGTTCAGCATAGAGTTAGCCGTCTTTTTTTGCGCGCCTCGTTTGGCACGGTGGCCGGCGGGGCGCGTTTTCTTGGAACGCCGGCGGTCCGGTTGCCCTATCTGCGGGCCGTCGGCTGTTCTGTTCTAGTATCACAAAAAGGAAATATGAGATGAGCGACAAGATGCGTTGGAGATACGGCGACACGAACCCGGTCGTTTCGGCGGTCGATTCGGCGAGCGTCATCGAAATCGGCGATCTGGTTTGGTTGGGGAGAAGT
>SDBT01013209.1_pt1 | contig 13248 bp, 16 predicted proteins | sample 2277101 | NCBI WGS metagenome assembly SDBT01 (sample SAMN10404973, study PRJNA504765) | marine sediment metagenome | isolation source: marine sediment core GS10_PC15, 103 cmbsf | place: Arctic Ocean: Southern Knipovich Ridge | collected 2010 | reverse complement strand
ACCGTTCGTGGGCGGAACACCGTTCGTGGGCGGAACACCGTTCGTAGTCTGAGCGCCATTTGTCGTTGTTGCGCCGTTCGTGGGCGGAACACCGTTCGTTGTGGCTGTACCGTTCGTGGGCGGAACACCGTTCGTCGTTGTCGTCACGGTTGTATCTTCCGGTGTTTTGGCCTTTGCCGGTTTGTCGTCTTTCAAGCCGTAATACAGACCCACCGCCGTAGCGGTGATGAGCAACGTTACCATAATACCGCCGACTACGAAAGGCCATACGGGTTTGCCACGCTCTTCGATCTCATCCGGTCCAACATAAACCAGGCGCATGGGTTGCTGCGGTGTGGTCGGTGGTGCCCGTAATTGTGCAGGCATTGCGCCTGGTACCGTGGACGCAACAGCAGGCTGATATCCTTCGATCACAGGATCATACGCTGCTGTTACGCTGGGTTGTACACTTGGTATTGTGGTGACGGGTTGTTGACCAAAAGTAAACGTGGTCATCTTTGACAGTCGAGCTGACGCGTTATTACCATGTTATATTATTTTTTGACATACCATTGACAATCACGTTCTAGCACAATCCACCATCACGGTGCAGGTTTGCTTTAGCGCCTACGTGGGCTAAAAAATAACAACCCTGTATAATACACTACGTTACCATGTCTGTCCGCATTGCGCTTATTGTTGCCGTGGATCGCAACGGTGTGATTGGCAAACGTAGTACGAATACGATCCCGTGGCATTTACCGGGTGATCTGCGCTACTTTAAACAACGCACTCAAGGACACGTCGTCGTGATGGGCCGTCTCACATACGAGTCGATCGGACACCCGTTGCCGAACCGTGTGAACTTGATTCTGACACGCAACGCCAACTACACAGCGCATGGTTGTATTGTCGTACCCTCCGTTCAGGCAGCGCTCACGTGGGCCAAACGCTTTGCCGCCAACCCGACGCTCTTTGTGATTGGTGGGAGTAGTGTATATGAAGCGTTCTTACCGCTCGCAACGCAGCTCTATCTGACGCGGGTGGACCTAGACAGTGACGGTGATGTGCGCTTTCCGGAGTGGGACGCCTCGCAGTGGGTGTGTGTGTCGCGCGAACCCAAAAAGGACACTAAACGTGGCACACGCTATTCTTTTGAACATTACAAACTTAAAGAGTAACCTCCTCTGCCTTCTTGCTTCCACACGTTGGACAACGCGGCGTTTGGTGCATCTGTTGCTCCATGACGGCCTCAAACGCATGGCAATGCAAAAACGTGTAGAGCTGTTCCAAAAACGTGGCGTTGGCTTTGCGCTTGTCGAGTGCTTTGAATGCGTTGAAAAGTTGCGCTTGTGTGGGTATGTCGCCGTTGTCAACGCATTCGGACAATGTGTCAAACGTGCCATCAGGTCCATCCCAGTAACCGCCTTCAAAGTTATTCGCGTGATACCAGAGACCCTGCCGCTTGAGCCACGCGGTGCTCGTTGCGCTTTCACCAATCTTACCGTAGACGTTGCGCTGTTTGACACGTGCGCTGATCTTCAATCTGTTGGCATCGGCAAACTGCACGACGTAGTCATGCAACAGGAGATACATGCCTCGCTGCTGTGCGAAGGCTGCGTAGAGCCACGTTTCCAACAGCGCAACGTTGTCGAATGACTGAAGCAAGGTGTCGAGCCGCGCATTGTAATCGTACACTGTTTTTTTGAGCGCGAGCAGTGTCTTGCGACTGTGGTTGTCTGCGTTGCTGAGACTTGGCAACACGTAGTGATCGCTGAGTTTTCGACGTTTGGCGGATCGTAACATCATCCTGAGCGTTGCAGCAAAAGTAATGAAACACACAAACGAAATACGGCCTCCTCTTTTCGCCATGGTGGTCTCGTAAAAAATATAACACCCCATAGCAGCGGGACTGAACGATGGCGAATCAAGAAGACTACGGTGCATATTTGCGCCAACTCTATCACGACAGCATGATGGCCCGGTTTGAGGCGGCGCGCAAGCACGACATACCGACGATACTACGCGATTGTGCAGAGGCGGCTAAATGTGGCAAAACGCAACTCACCTGCACCATAGACACGGTGGAGCCGCAGGAAGCGTATTGTGAATCTATCTGTGCTGCGCTCCAGGAACGACAATTGGCCGTCGGTGCACTCGACACTGGCAAAGAAGGCGACGAAATAATGTTGAACTACCGTAAAATTGTGGTTGGGTGGCTCTAAAACAGCCATGTATGTACAAAAAAAACCAAAACAAAAGCAACATTTAGTTGTCGTCGTCGTTGTCGTCGTCCTCAATTTCCTCGAGCACGCCAATGAGCGGGCAACGCGACTTGCGGACGCGTTTTGTAAAGACGAACGGGCCAAACTGGATGCGCGTAGTGTCCTCAACAATGTCCTGCGCGAGGTCAGGGTCGCATCCGACAGTCACAAACGCATCGGCAGCGTTCGCGTCAATGCATTCGTCACCATGTAGCCACCACTCATTGTTGATACGCTCGCTAAACGCCTCGACGGACATTTGGAGTTTCTCAGCTTGTTGTGCGTCAAACTTCTCGATTTGCTTTTGATAGAGTGCCAAACGACTGCGCACCATATGGTGACTACCGCCGATACCGTAAGTGGCTTGATGTTGCATGAGCACGGAGTTTTCGGTAATGAGACGTTCGTCACAACCCAACTCAAAAATGCCAAACGCCATCGAGTAGGCGCGGCGGGCGATACAGCGCAGTTTCACGTTGAGCATGGTGCGCAGATGGTGCATCTGTTCAATGAGGTGCAGACCATCGTCCACACTGCCACCGCCCGAGTCAATATACACGAACAGCTCGCTGTCCTTTTCAGCGCGTTCGTAGAGCGCTTGGATCCACTTGGACACACTGTCGCGGTTGACGTCGCCCTCGAGCGCCACGTGATTGTCGGCGGTGAGCACAATGCTTTCAATGTCTGGGCTGTCCGTGTTGAGCGGACCACTAGTGTCCGTGTCGGTGGCGACGGCGATGGGAAGCAGGCAAAGCGCAGCAAGGAGGAAAAAAGAAAGCGTAGTTGACATGGTGAGAGGCAAGTACGACAAGATAAGCGTGTGTCAAATCTTCTTTTTTCTGCGAAATACTATGGTCGTCAGGATTGTTACTTTTCAGCAGACCATGAGCATGTCAGGGTACATTACGCTTTCAGGGTGCCCCAGATGCAAAGAATCATTTCCATGCGGTTGGGGAATACATGGTGGTGTCACCACCATTAACGGTGTCAACTACTGTGACAAATGTGCAAAATGTCAACTGTGCAAAAAGCTCTTGGATCCCATGCAGCCGAAGCATGCGGGATGGTGTGATGCGTGCCACGTTGAAGCGCATTGCTCACATTGCAAATGTCAGATTGAACCTATTATGTATGGCCATCACAAAGTCCAGTGTGGCGGTTGCCACGAAACCGTATGCAGTGCCCAACGTCAAATTTGGAGATGGACTGCACGCGATGGCCTTGAACGCATACTCTGTATCGACTGTGTGTTCGACGCCGTGATCTACATGCGCGCACGCCTAAATCACGACAAAGACGCGCGAACCACAAAGGCAAAGAATTTTTAGGCGTTACAACGTGTTTGCGACAAGATTTATTAAGGGCGTGTGCCTTTGAGCCGTTTTTGTACACGCCACACCGCCGTCACCAAGTTTTTGTCGTGATACTCCCGCTCTTCGTCGTCGGTCCCCGTCATCCAGCCCAATTGATAAAACTCTTCCTGGCGCTTCTTGAGGCGTTTTGCATACCAGGGCGAGACGAAACGAGAGGCCACGCGTTCCATCAGTTCTTCATAGTCCGAATGATACGTATCATCGTGGCCCATCTCCAGAAGCTCCTTCACAAAATAGGCAAAAAGCGCGTCGCACTTGGACTTTTTCAAACTACAATACGGTGAGATTTTGCATAGCAACGCTTCAATGTCGTCGCGCAACGCCTTGTCCAACTCTTCTTTCTTGTCAGGTACCGACATGGATGCTACTGCTCAAGTGTGGACAATGGCCAATGAGACCGACCACCGCCAATACAACTCCACATGGCGAAAAATGGGAAAAGGCTTTGCTTTAGGCACTACCAGGTAGATGTCCATAGCCAAATGCATCATCAATTTCGTCGAAATGGCAGCTATTTACTGATAGTAACGTTGTATTGTCTTGTTGCGATGGATGAGGAACGCCTTCGCCAAGACCTCACGTGTCCCATCACGCTTGCCCTCTTTCAAGACCCCGTGTCGGTACCCTGCTGTGGTAAAGCCTTTGAACGCGGCGCGCTCGTACAAAATCTACAGCATCGCACCCGCTGTCCGCTGTGCAATGGCGACTTGAGTGCCTTTGATGCCGCGCATGCCGCCAAAAACGTGCTCTTGGCCGGTCTGGTCGACACACTCGAGAACAAAGTGGCTGTGGTGCCCGCCAAGGAGCACCACTGGACGTGCACAGCAACACCGATCACGGCCACGTCGAACATGTGCGAGTTGGCGTTGCAATTGGAAAATGCCAAATTCAAGACGCGACCTGCGCTCTTTATCGCGGTGCTCGACCGTAGTGGTTCAATGGGTGGTCGGCCCGGCGAACAGGTCGGCATGGCGCTCAAGCATATTGAAGCGCTCGCCAAGCACAACAACAATGTTCACTTGGTCATGCTGGCGTACGAGAGTGCGTGTCGTGAAATCCAACACGCTTCCGAGTATCACATTGGTGGTGGGACGAACTTTCGCGCCGCCTTTGAGATGATTGACCAAGTGCTGCGTCGCTACGTGTGTTCGGATGCGCCCAAAGACGCGCAGAAGGTCAACAATGTCTGTTCGGTGAACATTGCGTTCATGACGGACGGGCAGGATAACTCAGGCAATCGTCAGGCGCTCGTGCCGGAATTCAAAGAGATGCTTCGCACACGCTGGGGCGACAACCCACTCCGCGTACATACCGTGGGCTTTGGTCACGGCTGTGATCGTGAACTGCTGGAGAACATGCGCCTGGCCGGTACGCTCGAGGGGTTCTACCGCTACGCCGAGCACAATGACGACGACGATACGCTGTGTCAAAAGCTGACGGGCATTTTTGAGATGAGCAGCAAGGCGTCGACCGTCGCATTGGAGATGACGATGGACGGCCGCACCGAGACGATTCGTTTCCCGGTCAACGCACGCAAACACGGCAACTACATCAAGTGGGTGGATCTCGCCAAGAGTAACCTGGAAGTGCTCGTGCGCACGACGTTTGACGACAATGTGCACGTCCCTGTCCGCGTGTGCCGACCCTCGTCGTTCGTCATGCAACGCTGGCTACATCGCCAGGTCGACGTGTTGGCAGGTGATATTCTCGCACTCCAGCGACAGAGCTTCACCAAGCACATTCGCACGCTCTGTTGCGCGCTGTTGCTGCAAAAAATCGACGCCATCGAGCAGCACAACGAAGACGCCGACCTCACCACGCAACTGCAATACTTGGCCGAGCAAGTCGAGCAACTCAAGATTGGCAATGCCATCAACGCGGGGAAGGTGAGCGATCTGCGCTCGTACAGTAGTATGAGTTTGTTTGAGAGCAAGCCCGGGTTATCCACGGCGAGCCGCACCACCGACCTGTACAGTACGCAGACGCTGAAAGCACAACCACAGGCGCTCGACGATAAGCCCTACTTTGAACGTCCGCTCAAACGCTACAAGCGCAACAACGACGGTAAGCAGCGCAACGCACTGCAATGTGCCATCATGGACACGCCACACAATTACCTCTCTGCCGACATGACCGTGTGCATTGCCAAAGCAACCCGCGAGGACGTGCTCCACACCGATGCGGACGGCAACAACAGTATCATGTTGGCGGCGTACTGCGGCCACGCCAAGATCCTCGCCGTCCTGCTGAAGCGCTTTCCGAATCTCAATCTCGCGCTCAGCAATGCCGCGGGCGAGACGGCGGCGACACTCGCTATCAAGAAGCGTGGTTTCCACTACACGCTCGGTGTGCTCCTCGACGCCGGTGCCAAAATACCGCGGTGCAAGTCGATGGAGCGCTATTGCATTGACTGTGGCTACATGGTAACGGCAGAGATTGTGGCGCAATGTGGCGACGGCACGCTCGATGTCGACCTGTCCATGAAGCCCGAGACGATACGCTACGTGTACGCGCGTGCCAAGAAGAGTGACAAACCGTGGGATCCGCAACACTTTTTTGAAGTGGCGCTCGCCAAGAAAATGAAAGCGCTGGCCGCCGAGTTGCTGAAAACCTACCCAAAGACGGTCGTACCGACGATCGACATGTTGATCGACTACGCGATTCCGCCCAAACCCGACTCGCCCGAGACGCCGTTCTACCTCCAACTCGCCGACATGCTTCTCAAGGCGAACCCCGACCTGATCAAGGCCGTCACCAAAGAGAAGGGTGAATCTGCGTTGTTTGCCGCCGCCAACAAGGGCTCGCTGCCGCACGTTACCTTCTTTCTTGAGAAGGGTGCCGTTCTGGAACAACGCAATGCCAAGGGCAACACGCCGCTGTGGGTCGCCGCCTTCAAACGCTACCCCTGCATCATGGACGAGCTGCTCGATCGCGGTGCAGATGTGAACGCCACCAACGACAAGGGCAATCCACCACTCTATGGCCCGTGTACCCGTGGCGGTCGCAAAGTCGCCGAACAACTGATCGCACGGGGCGCCGACGTGGAGCATGTGAATAGCAATGGGGATACGCTCGTCCTCATCTGTTGTCGCAATGGGCAACACGATTCTCTGGAAGTGCTTCTGCAGTACGTCGATGAGGAGTTTGCCAATCGCAAAGCACACATTGACGGCTTTAACGCCATCATGGCCTGTGCGGAACAGGATCGACACACGTGCATGCGCCTCTTGCAAGAGTATGGCATTGCGCTCGACCAAAAGACCGACAAAGACAATGCGATTCTCGCGTCTGCCACACCGCTGCACATTGCGAGTTATTACGGACGTGCCAAGGCGGTCAAGATGGCGTTGCAGTTGGGTGCGAATCCAAATGTGCAGAATGATCAGGGTCAAACGCCGTTGCACTTGGCGGTGATTCAGGGTAACATTGACATTATCAAGCTGCTGCGTCAACACGATGCGGATCTCAACGTGCAAGACAAGGCCGGCAACGTGCCGATGGCGTATACGCGTGATCGCGCCGACGTGCGTAAAGTACTGGTCGACCCGGTACTCGACATTATGATGACGTGGGCGAAGGGCGGCTTCACCAAAGACGAAGAGAAACAGGCGTGTCAGATGCTCGTCAAGTATGCCGGTGTGCCCGGCTGTTTGCCGACCGCGCGTGTGGTCGATGTGCGCGACTACGACGGGTCGACGCCGTTACTACAGGCGGTCATCCACGGCAAGTTCGACATGGTGCAAACGCTCGTCGCGCTGAACGCCTCGAGCAGCCTTCAGAACAAATACAGCATGGACAGTTGGATGTGGGCGTCGTGGCTGCGCAATCGCCGTGCCGAAAAGCTCCTGGCGCGTGACGACACCGACACCGTCCCGGCACCGCTGAAGCGCCTTCGTGACGCCACCAAAGCGCGTCGCGATGTTCAGATGCTCTTTCTGGGTCGCTGCCCTGACAACTACGTACCACGCCAACACAGTGGTATCGGCAAGCGCATGACGGCCTTTCTGAACACGCCGCGTTTACCTGGCGACAAGGCCACACTCCCAGACGACAAGACACTTGTGCCATTCCGCACCATTGACGTTTCACCGGCGTTTAATGCCGATCGGCATCAGCTTGCGCAGCGTGTGTGGGACGCCAAGGTGTTTGCCATTCACAAACTCGCGTCAGGCACGACAACCTTGCCACCGCACGACCTCATTACGCTCGCGTTGCTGACGAACAATCCGCACGTGTATCGCGCCGTCAACACAGCGATCCTGACGAACGCGCTCAACGACAAGGTGGTGCGTGCCTACGTGAGTGCGCTTTACAAGGCCTTGCGCACCTTACCGCGCTACGTTGGTGAGGCTTACATTGGCTCGGAGAATGCGCAGCGCAACATGTACACGATCGGTCAGTCATTCTCGTGGCAGCACTTTGCGTCGGCGTCCACCCTGTGGAAGGTCGCGCTCGAGAATGCGCCGCGTTTCACGACCAAAACCCATGAAGGTGTCGTGTTTATTGTGCAATCCAAAACGGGTCGTGCTGTGGGGCCGTACAGTGCGTTCTCGTTCGACGCTGAGGTCATCTTTCTGCCTGGCACCCGTTTCAAGGTCAAGAACTGGTATCACGGCGATGTGATTGCGCTCGGTCAGGCTAACATTCGCGAGCACACCTTTGGCGTCAAAGAACAGGACGACGAACGTGCACCGCTTGCCCAACTGCGAGCGTCCAAGAAGAGTGTGATTATCGAACTCGTTGAAGTCTAAGTACAGTACATTATCTTTGCAAAGAGTGTCATTACTCAAAAAAGCTTGCTCAGCCACGTGAACGCCTCGTTGATCTCTTGCATGGTCGTCTTGGCCTCCGGCGAGGCGGATTTGTCAGAGTGCTGTTTGAGAGCCTGAGTAACACAACATATGAAAGAGGGTGAATTGGCTGTAAAGCAAAGAACAAGCATCTCTGCAAGAGAAGGCGTACCGCGGTGTTTCGAGCCGCCTTGAGCGTCTTCAGCGTGAGGTACTCGACATTGAGACCGAGCGTGGAGCACCAATACTTCTGCCATTTCGGATCGTGTAGTTTCGCATTGTCCGTTTCCGCCTCGCACAGATCCTGCGCCTTCTTCCTAAGCTGCACAATGTGTGCCTGATTGGCTGAGAACGTACATGAACGAATATGAGTACAAAAACAAAACGAACGAAAGGGCGAGCCACGTACCGGAGGTGGAAAAGTCGTGAAGAAGCAAGTCGTAATCGGCGATGGCGTCGTTGTAACGCCTCTCCGCCACAAGCGAGGCAGCGCGGATCATGTAGAGACGAATCGTGGTGTTGGCGCCGCCAAGATTGTTGCGCTCGGCGATCGCAAGTGCGTCGGTGCACGAGAGCACCGTCTTGTCGTCGATGTGGGTGCTGTAATAGGCCTGCGCCAACTCGACATTGAGCCAGAAGACGCGGTCCTGTCGATAGCGCGCCTTCGTCTTGGCAATCAGCTTGGGCTCGTCGCTGGTCAGATCAACGAACAGTTTCAGCATGTCGAGTTCGACGAGGCAGGCCCGAATCACAGCCGCGTAGCGTTTGGCACTGCACAAGGAGGAGGAGGAGGGAACACCGACTTAGTATGTGTGGTATGGTGGTGAGCGAGAACAAGCAAAGAAAACGAAGCGTACGTGGTATCTGCACGAATGTTGGCCAAGCGCTGGTTAAAGCTGAGCTCGGCCGCGGGCGTGGACGTCGGCTTCATCCGCTTCGCTGGCGACGCCTTTGCCGCAGGTGTAGTCGGCGTGCGACGTTTGCGACGCGTCGTACTGGAACCGTTGCTCTTGCTTGTGCCGTACCACGTGTTCCACGACGAGTAGACTTGATCGTAGAGGCCACCCAAGCGCTTCAGAGCTGTCAGCGTGGTGCCAAACGAGTCTGGTAGCGTCGACAACTTGGCCTGGAGGGAAGAGGTCAGACCAGATGAGAGGAACGAAAGCAACAACACACACGAACCTCAATGTCTTGCAGTTTCTTCTGGAGTGTGGCGATGTCATTCTGCAGCGAGGTGCGTTGGGTGAGCAACTCACCGCGATTGGAGAGAAGCGCCTTGGCAGCCTTGAGTGCGCCGAGATAGGCGTTGCCAAAGTGCTGAGCCGACTGAACCGTGGCAGTGTGATCCGCCGACGCGTTGTTTGTCTTCTCCAGGCTCTTTGAGAACGCTGTGGTGTGCCGCTGAATGCGACGAGCACGGTTCGTAATGTCGGAAGGGATCGCGACTGCAGTGGCAACAAGTGTGAATGAGAGGCGAGAAAGGAGGCAGGTGAAGCGAAAAGCGTATTACCGGTACGTACAGCCCTCGTTCTGTGCGTTCGTGCCGGTGCGCTGAGTACCACGCCGCCGTGCCGCCATGCTGAGTGCTTGTGAGGGTGAGTGAAATGTAGTGGGGGTTCAGCGCACGCGGCGCCAGCGCAACCAAAGCAGGTTCGCTACACATACTACGTTTTGTGGTTTGATGTCTCTCCGAACATGGTGTAGGCGTAAGCAAGGAAGGTGAGATGTGTTGAGCGACATACTTGATGACTACATTATTCATTGAAAACGTAGTAAGAATGGCTGTATGTGTGTACGTGTAGGGCGTATAGGCGTAACGGAGAGAGAGAGCGAGGAGAGGCGCAACATTTCACAGGTGGTCGCTGCGCTAGCAGCATCGTATCTGTTACCATGGACGATGTTTCTGTGGTGAGCGTCGTGGCGGCAAGCCGAAACGTGAGCGTGTCGCGTCGTGTTGCCACAACAACAGCTCAGAACGCCGAGCCGCAGAGTCCGGGCTACGATCCGCTGTTAGATCTGCAGAGTCCGGGCTACGATCCGCTGTTAAATCTGCAGAGTCCGGGCTACGATCCGCACTCATTGCTGTTAGATCCGGTGTTAGAGGACCCCGTGCCAGTGCCTCTCATTCCGACCTACGTTTCGGATCGCTACGATCCAGAATACGACCAGGGTTCGCCAAAGCTGCGTTTTTGATCGTGATTGTTTTTTGTTGGGTGCTCATTCAGGCCTCTCGTGCTCGCAGATTTGCGGGCGTTTCATGCGGAGCTGCATGAGAAGTGCAAGGATTCGAAGGACAACCACATTGCGGCATGCAAGTCAGCGCACATGAGTTTCAAGTCGCATTATGCCCATTTCAAGCGCCTGCAGGCAACCAAGACGACCAAAGAGACAGAGCACAGCACGCTGAGAGCAAAGATTCGAGCGCTCCAGACCGAGGTTTTGGACGTTCAAGTGCGTCTGACAGTCTTTGTGCGTTTGTGTAGTGATGGTCCTATTGACGAGTGTTCGTTTAGGACGCGCTGGTTGACATGGACGACCAACTGAGCAACGCGCGTTCGGAGTGCGAGACGGCTCGCAGCAGCTTTCGCAAGCACAAGCGCAAGCTCGGTGCACTGGCCTTGAGCAAAGGGCAGCAGGTGTCGTCGCCTGCGAAGCGTACGAAGCGCAGCAACCAGTACGAGTGCAGCATCTGCAAGGAAGGCGTGGTCGATCAGGCGTGCACGAAGTGTGGTCATCAGTTTTGTGCGACGTGTTTGAAAACGCAGGCTAGGACGTCGCACAGCCCAACCAACCACCCGCTGTGCGCCATCTGTCGCTCTAATCGTCAATTCGTCACGTTGAAGTAGCTCGCTGTACGTTTGTTTGCGATGTAACGAACGATATGTAATCAATACGCAAGAGCTTGACCTGCTTCTGTGCAAAGCGGTATGGTTGTTGACAAGTGTTCATTACGGTGGGTGTTTTTGAGCTACTTCTGTGCAGTGCGGTATACTGCTCCAATGTGTTCAGGAATGCGCTCATCCAGAATAAGGCTGTTGACTACTGCTACGTGCCCATTCTGAGCAGCAGAATGGATTGCGTAGTTGTCTCTTGTAGTAGGATCGACGCGCTCATCAAGAAGGAGGCGGTTCACCACTTGGAAATGCCCGTTCTTAGCAGCGTAACGGATCGGCCAGTTGTTGTCTGCAGCAGGATTGACGCGGTTGTCTTGAAGAAGGCGGTTCACTACTTGGAGATGCCCGTTCTTAGCAGCTAAACAGATCGCGTAGTTGAAGTTTGCAGCAGGATCGACGCGCTCATCAAGAAGGAGGCGGTTCACCACTTGGAAATGCCCGTTCTCAGCAGCGTAACGGATCGCCCAGTTGTCTTGTGCAGCAGGATTAACGCGCTCATCAAAAAGGAGGCGATTCACCACTCGGCGATGTCCGTTTTGAGCAGCGTAACAGATCGCACAGTTGTAGTATGCAGCAGGATTGCCGCGGGTGTCAAGAAGGAGGCGGTTCACCACTTGGCGATGCCCGTTCTCAGCAGCTAAACGGATCGCCCAATTGCATTCTGCAGCAGGATTGACGCGGTTGTCTTGAAGAAGGCGGTTCACCACTTGGAGATGCCCGTTTTGAGCAGCGTAACGGATCGCGGCGTTGTAAACTGCAGCAGGATCGACGCGGTTGTCTTGAAGAAAGCGGTTCACCACTTGGAGATGCCCGTTTTGAGCAGCCAAACGGATCGCGGCGTTGTAGTCTGCAGCAGGATCGACACGGTTGTCAAGAAGGAGGTGGTTCAGCACTTGGAGACGTCCGTTTTTGGCAGCCCATTGAAAGAGAGTTTTTCGAGTTTGTATGTTGAGGTTGTGAGTTAAGTGGTGCAGATGTGTTGTTGAGAGAGTTTGTGGCAATGTTGTAAAGACGGATGAACGAAGAATGATGGGTGTGAATGTCGTGTGGGTGTGAGAGAGAGGATAAAGAACGGAGTGTGGTAATAGAGAGAAGACGAAACCTAGTGAATCATGGGCGAAACGCAACATGGTATCATGAATGTGTGATAAGTACAATGGGCATGTTATTTCGCCAAATCATGTCGGTATTGTTTTTTAATGTGCTCAGGGATGCGGTTGTCAAGAAGAAGGCGGTTCACCACTTGGAGATGCCCCATCCTAGCAGCGTCACGGATCGCATCGTTGTCGTATGCAGCAGGATCGACGCGGTCGTCTTGAAGAAGGCGGTTCACCACTTGGAGATGCCCCATCGTAACAGCGAAACGGATCGCGTAGTTGTATCCTGCAGCAGGATCGACGCGTGTGTCTTGAAGGAGGCGGTTCACCACTTGGAGATGCCCGTTATGAGCAGCTTCACGGATCGCCAAGTTGTCGTCTGCAGCAGGATCGACGCGTGTGTCTTGAAGGAGGCGGTTCACCACTTGGAGATGCCCGTTTTCAGCAGCCAAACGGATCGCCCAGTTGTCGTCTGCAGCAGGATCGACGCGGTTGTCTTGAAGGAGGCGGTTCACCACTTGGAGATGCCCCATCATAGCAGCGTAACGGATCGCCAAGTTGTCGCCTGCAGCAGGATTGACGCGTTCGTCTTGAAGAAGGCGGTTCACAACAGCAGTATGCCCGTTTTTGGCAGCCCATTGAAAAAGAGCTTGTCGAGTTTGTATATTGAGGTTGAGAGTTAAGTAATGCACATGTGTTGTTGAGAGAGATTGTGGCACTGTTGTAAAGACGGCTGAACGGAGGAGGATAGGAGTGAATGAGGTGTGGGTGAGTGAGAGAGGATAAAAAACGGAGTGTGGTAATAGAGAGACGATGAAACCTAGTGAGTCATGGGCGAGACGCAACATGGT
>SDBT01013208.1_pt1 | contig 13248 bp, 8 predicted proteins | sample 2277101 | NCBI WGS metagenome assembly SDBT01 (sample SAMN10404973, study PRJNA504765) | marine sediment metagenome | isolation source: marine sediment core GS10_PC15, 103 cmbsf | place: Arctic Ocean: Southern Knipovich Ridge | collected 2010 | reverse complement strand
GACCGGTGGCGGCAAATTCCAGGCAGAAGTGGTGTCGCGGTCACACCGTCTCCTGGCGGACGAACCGGTGAGCTATGGCGGGCTTGATACCGGCCCCAGCCCTTACGATCTTCTCTCCGCCGCGCTGGGTGCATGCACATCCATGACGCTGCGCATGTATGCAGATCACAAGAAAATCGATCTTGATCGCGTGACAGTCCATGTTCGTCACGGCAAGGTGCATGCGCAGGACTGCTCCGATTGCGGGGAGGGGCGCGATGGGAAGATTGATCGGTTTGAGCGCGAGTTGGTGCTTGAAGGTGATCTCGACGAGGACACACGCAAACGGCTTACCGAAATCGCCGACAAGTGCCCGGTTCATAAAACCCTGGAACACGAAGCGGTGGTTGTTACCACTCTCAATGGTGAAGTTTAGGGTTCACTATCAGTTCACATGAATGTGCTTCATAGGAAAACAGCGCATTGCCGCCGCAATCTTACGAAACTTTAATCCCCGAGAAAGTGTCAGGTAAGACCAGTATACCTATATATACCAACCTAGGAGGCTTTGAGTCGGTCCCGTGCGGTGTGTTGCCGTCAGCAGACGAATGGCCCAAGTCACAAATATTCATATCTGAGAAGGTGAAACACATGATCGACCCAACAACGTCCTCACCGAAGGCGCGTTCAACAAGGAAACCCATCAGCGGAAAACCGATGGCGTTCGCATTGGCCGGCGCACTCGGCCTTGGCCTGCTCGGCACGGCGCTCGTTCCCAATTCCCCGCAGGCTGTTGCCCAGACGAATGCGGCGCGCGGCGTGATGACGCCATATGGCAACGCGCCCTACAGCTTTGCCGATCTGGTGGAGAAAGCCCGCCCGGCAGTGGTTTCCATTCAGGTCAAGAATGGTTCCAAGAGCAAGAAGCTCAGCCGCAATAATCCTGAATTCAACATGCCTGATTTGCCAGATGGACATCCGCTGAACGAGTTCTTCAAGAAGTTCCGCAAGGACGGCCCCGGGTCTGATGGCGATCGCCGGCGTCGCCCTTCACTCGCACAGGGCTCCGGTTTCATCATTTCCGCTGACGGCTATGTAGTGACCAATCACCACGTCGTTGACAATGCCAGTGAGATCACCGTCACCATGGACAATGGCGATGAGCATGAGGCCAATATCATTGGTTCCGATGAGCGGACCGACCTGGCGCTGCTCAAGATCAAATCCAAGAAGAAATTCCCGTTTGTGGAATTTTCCGATAAAACCGCACGTGTCGGCGACTGGGTGCTGGCGGTCGGCAATCCCTTTGGCCTTGGTGGCACGGTGACCGCGGGTATCGTTTCGGCGCACAAACGCGACATCGGCTCTGGACCATATGACTTCCTGCAGATCGACGCGGCTGTAAACCGCGGCAACTCGGGCGGTCCAGCTTTTTCTCTGGATGGCAAGGTGATTGGCGTGAACACGGCTATCTTCAGCCCGTCCGGAGGCAATGTCGGCATTGCATTCGCGGTGCCATCAATACTGGCCCAGTCGGTCATTGCCCAGCTTAAAAGCAATGGCAAGGTTGCGCGCGGCTGGCTCGGCGTCACGATCCAGAGCGTCAATGAGGACATCGCAGCGAGCCTGGGTCTTGAAGAACCCAAGGGCGCGATAGTGACCAAGCTCGCAAACAAGAGCCCGGCGGCCAAGGCCAATATGCATGTGGGTGACCTTATCGTTGCCATTGATGGAGAAAATATCAAGGATTCGCGGGATCTCTCGCGCAAGATTGCGGCTTACAACCCCAACAAGAATGTGCGTGTCACCGTCCTGCGCGATGGCAAGAAGCGTGATCTTAGCATTGAGCTGGGTCTCTTCCCGAGCGGGCAGAAGCTTGCAGCCCTCAAGCAGGGCAACAAGAAGCCGGCCAGCACTGAAATGGAAGATCTGGGCTTGTCGCTCGCGCCTGCGTCTGATCATTCGGGCCCGGATAGCAAGGGCGTTGTCATCGTCGAGGTGAACCCGGACTCCAAGGCTGCGGAGAAAGGCCTCAAGGCTGGCGATATCATTCTTGAAGTCGCTGGCAATGAGGTGAGCAATCCCGATGATGTTGCCAAAGGCGTGCGCAAGGCCAAGGACAAGGGCCGCACGGCGGTGCACATGCTGGTTCGCTCCGGCGGCAGTCAGCGTTTTATCGCTCTTCCGCTCAAGAAAATTTAATCCCCCTCAGAGCGAGTGGCGGCATGGCTATTCATGCCATGCCGCCATTTCCCCCAATGACCCCACAAGCACACATTCACGCAGGGCAAATTGTTCAAGAAGTACATGTATCTGCGTTACACTCCGTGCCCATGCGTATATTGCTGATAGAAGATGACGTTGAGACCGCCGCCTTTCTCATCAAGGCGTTGAAAGAGGCCGGTCACGTACCCCATCATGCTTGCGATGGTGAAATCGGCCTGGCGCTGGCGGAGTCCGAGGCGCACGATGTGCTCGTTGTTGACCGGATGCTGCCAAAGCGTGATGGCTTGTCAGTGATAGCCAAGCTCAGGGCTGATGGCGTGCAAACGCCGGTGCTTATTCTGAGCGCACTCGGCGAAGTCGATGACCGGGTAAAGGGTTTACGCGCTGGCGGAGATGATTACCTGACCAAACCTTACGCCTTCAGCGAGCTGCTTGCGCGCATTGAGGCACTTGCGCGGCGCAGCGCCCCGGAAGAGGCAACCACCAAATATACGGTTGGTGATCTTGAGCTTGATCGTCTGACCCACAAGGTCAATCGTGGCGGCCAGCCGATCCTTCTGCAACCGCGCGAATTCCGTCTGCTTGAATATCTGATGAAGCATGCGGACCAGGTGGTGACGCGCACCATGCTGCTGGAGAATGTCTGGGACTATCACTTTGATCCCCAGACCAACGTCATCGACGTGCATATCTCGCGTCTGCGGGCCAAAATCGATAAGGATTTCGACGTGCCACTCCTGCACACTGTACGGGGCGTCGGCTACTCGATCCGTGTCGAGCGTGCTTAAGCTTTTTCGCACCACAACGTTTCGTCTTGCCCTGATCTTCATGGCGCTTTTTGGCACTGCCGCCGCTTGCGCCATTGGCTATATCTATTGGCAGACCAACGTGTTGCTCAACCGTCAGCTGGAACAGACCATTGAGGCCGAAGTACAAGGTCTTGCCGAGCAATACCGGTCTGGCGGAATATCCAATCTGGCCAAGACGGTGGCCAACCGGAGCCTGACAGCCGGTAACAGCATTTATCTCGTCACCGATGGCGAAGGCGACCGCATCACGGGCAATCTCACATCGATTTCCCGCGAACTGTGGAACAGCGTGGGTCGGGTGGAGTTTGTCTATAACCGGCCTGGCCAGAAAGGCCCCGAGTCGCGTCTGGCCCTGGTGAACATATTCCGTCTCAAGGGCGGGTTCCGGCTGATTGTCGGGCGTGATATCGAGGACCGGCGTATTTTCGAACGGGTGGTTCAGTCGGCGTTTTTCCTTGGACTTGGCTTTATGGCGCTGGTCGGTCTTGGCGGGGGATGGCTCGTCAGCCGCTCATTGCTCTCACGCATTGATGCGGTCACCGCCACCAGCCGAACCATCATGGTGGGCGACCTGTCGGGCCGCGTGCCGGTCACCGGCTCGGGGGACGAACTCGACCGGCTGTCGGAAAACCTCAATGCCATGCTGGAACGCATCGAGAAGCTCGTGGCGGGCATGCGGGAGGTGTCGGACAATATCGCGCATGATCTGAAGACGCCGCTCAACCGGCTGCGTAACCGCGCCGAGGCGGCACTGAGAGAAAAGGGCAGTGCCAAGACGTACCGGACGACACTTGAGAGGACCATCGAGGAAGCGGACGATCTCATCAAGACCTTCAATGGACTGCTCTCCATTGCCCGTCTGGAATCGGGTACCGCTGGCGGGGCGATGGAGGAAATCAATGTTGCGGCGCTGATCCGTGATGTGGTGGAACTGTATGAGCCCGCAGCTGAAGATATGGGGCTGTCCATGACGGCAAAGTCGGCAGACGGAGTGCAGCTCGTTGCCGACCGGCAGTTGATCGGACAGGCATTGGCCAACCTGATCGACAACGCCATTAAATATGGCGGCGCCGACGCTGGCGGAAAGATAGAGGTAACAGCCATCGATACGGGTGATGTGGTGGAGATCACGGTTGCGGACCTTGGGCCAGGGATACCCGACAAGGATCGTGAGCGCGTGCTCAAACGTTTTGTAAGGCTGGAGGAGAGTCGCTCGCGACCCGGCAGCGGGCTTGGCCTGTCTCTCGTCGCGGCAGTTGCCCGGCTGCATGGCGGTGAGGTGCGGCTGGATGACAATAAACCGGGTCTCAAAGCAGTATTGTCATTACCCCATAAGAGCAATCACAATGGCGGTGCCGGCACGCAGTGACCGATCTCGCTGGCCGAGCGGCCAGTCATGGCGTGCCAGGGGGATGGTTTGGGGAAGCTTTATAAGCGGATTTCTGAAATTCCACCGGTTTATGACCGGGAACGGGCCGAGCGTTCTATCGAGGATTTATCTGCCGCAATCAAGGGCGACGAGAGATTAAGCGAACTCGGGCGGCTGATTGAAGGCGAAGAGAAAGTCCGCGACCTGCTCGCCTCGGTATGTGGCGCGTCCCCTTATCTTTCAAGCCTGATACTGCGCGATCCTGAAACCCTGCTTCACTGTCTTGCCGGAGATCCTGAAGACTATCTGGGCCAACTGGGTGAGGCGCTCAATGACGAGGTCGCCGCAGCAGAGTCGCAAAAGAGCGTGATGGCGCTGCTGCGCAATTATAAGCGCCGCATCGCACTCACTATCGCACTGGCGGATATAGCGGGCGTGTGGAGTATTGATGAGGTAACACAGGCCCTGAGCGATGCGGCCGACCGCTCCGTTGTCTGCGCTGTGAGGTATCTGCTTGCTCAAGCAGTTCAATCGGGCAATCTGCTATCGACCAATTTCGAGGCGCCTGAAGAGGGCAGTGGCTATTTTGTCCTCGGCATGGGCAAGCTGGGCGCGGGAGAGCTGAACTACTCCTCCGACATCGACCTGATAGTGTTTTTCGATTCAAATCGCACCTCGCTTAAGGAAGGCCTTGAGCCGGCGCCCTTCTTCGTGCGACTGACGCGCGATCTCGTGCGCCTGCTCCAGGACCGTACGGCGGAAGGCTATGTCTGGAGGACCGATCTCAGGCTGCGGCCGGACCCGGGCGCAACCCAGCTCGCCCTCTCAACAGATGCCGGTCTCTCCTACTATGAGAGTTTTGGGCAAAACTGGGAACGGGCGGCCCTTATCAAGGCTAGAGTGGTCGCGGGAGATATTGAATCCGGCCAGGTATTCCTTGAGCAACTCTCCCCCTTTATCTGGCGCAGATATCTGGATTTTGCTGCCGTAGTGGATATTCACGCCATGAAGCGCAGGGTCCATGAGTTCAAAGGCCATGCGCATATTGCAGTCGTCGGGCACGATGTAAAACTTGGCCGGGGGGGAATTCGGGAAATAGAGTTTTTTACACAAACACAGCAGCTTATATCCGGAGGACGGCAGACAGAATTAAGATCATTGAAAACCATAGAAACGCTGAAGCGCCTCGTGGGACATGGTTGGATCGATTCTGAAACAGCTGATGGGCTTACCGAGGCCTACCGATTTTTGCGGCGGGTCGAACATCGCCTGCAGATGATTGGCGATGAGCAGACACATAAGCTTCCAAAGAGTTCAGAAGAGCTTGAACGGGTCGCTAACTTTTGCGGATACAGCGATGCTGAAAGCTTCTCAAAGGCTCTGGTCGCCCGGTTAACGAGGGTTCAGGGTCATTATGATGAGCTGTTTGCCCGGTTGCCGGCTATGGATGAGAAAGACCATGAGCCGGTATTTCGAGGCGATGACGAATCACCCGAAACGCTCGCAGCCCTGAAGGAGAGCGGGTTCAACGATCCTGCTGCCGTCACCGAAATTATTCGCGGATGGCGGTCGGGGCGCTATGCCGCTACGCGCAGCCAGCGTACGCGCGAAGCCCTGAGCGAAATTCTGCCCGAGTTGCTGGAGGCACTTGCCACAACGGATGATCCGGGTGCTGCACTTGCCTCCTTCGACCGGTTCGTATCGGAACTTCCTGCTGGCGTGCAACTGTTCTCGCTGCTTCGCTCCAACACCAGCTTGCTGCGTCTGATAGCCGATATAATGGGCACCGCGCCACGGCTGGCGAGGGTCCTGAGTCGGCGCAGCCGTACCATCGATGCGGTGCTTGATCCCGGGTTCTTCGGTGATTTGCCGACGCTGGATACACTTGGCGCCCTGATCTCGCAGGAACTTGACCAGTCGCAGGACTATCAGGACTGCCTCGACCGGGCACGCAGGACCGGACAGGAACAGGCATTCCTGATCGGCGTGCGAATTCTTTCTGGAACCATAGGCGCCGATCAGGCCGGCGGTGCATATGCCTGTCTGGCGCAATCTCTCATCGAAGCTTTGCAGGAGCAAGTGGAGACCGAACTGATCCGGCAGCATGGCCGGATCAAGGGTGGGGAGGCGGTTGTCATAGCGATGGGCAAGCTGGGAGGCCTGGAGATGACCGCGGCATCAGACCTGGATCTCATAATTGTTTACGATTTCGATGAGGATGCCGGACCGTCCGATGGAGAAAGACCGCTTGCCGGGGGGCAATATTATGCCCGTTTCACTCAGCGGCTTATCAGTGCGCTGTCAGCACAAACATCGGAAGGGAGCCTGTTCAAAGTTGATATGCGGCTACGGCCCTCGGGCCATTCGGGGCCTGTCGCAACGCACTATGACGGCTTTGTCGATTATCAGCACAGCCAAGCCTGGACATGGGAGCATATGGCGCTGACGCGAGCGCGGATTGTATCGGGATCTGAAGCGTTGGCGGCCAAGGTAGAGGCTGCCATCCTTGATGTTCTTACGATTGTGCGCGACAGAAAGAAGCTCGCCGATGACGTACACGGTATGCGTGCCCGGATCGACAAAGAGAAGGGAACTGATGATATCTGGGATCTCAAACAGGTTCGTGGCGGGCTGGTTGACCTGGAGTTCATCGCCCAGTTTCTCCAGGTAATCACGGCACATGAAAATCCCGATGTGCTGGATCAGAATACCTCGCAAAGTCTTGAAAACCTTGCTTCAGCAGGCGTGCTCTCGCCCGAGGACGCGCAAATCCTCATTCCCGCGGCAGGCCTGTATCATAATCTGACACAAGTCCTGAGATTGTGTCTTGAGCGTCCATTCAATCCAGCAACTGCCTCGCCGGGCCTCAAGGCTCTGCTGGCGCGTGCTGCAGGCATGCCGGACTTCGAGGCGCTTGAGGGACATCTGACAGCAACATTGGTGACAGTGCGCGAAGCCTATGCGCGTATCGTTGCTTAACAATCTGATTTGTACGCAAATTTTAACGACGGACACGGGACCTTTCATCCGTATGACAGTTAAGCCGCTCGACAGTGGCGCCAAATGGCTGTTTGGCACTGAATTGCGATAGCACGGTGTCAGAGGATGAAATGCGGGGCCGCACAGACCATATACAACGGAGACACTAACAATCGTATACGCGGAGATGCATAAGCGTGCCATCCCACGAGGCGAAGCTGCCCCGGGTCCATGCCCGGTCCGGAGCTTCTCAGAACGAGGCAAGGCAGGCCGACCAGGCGTTGATGGCGCGGGTATCGCAGGGCGATGCACGGGCCTTTCAGCAGCTTGTCGATGCTGGCATCGACCGCGTGCTGGCGGTGGCGCGCCGTATGCTCGGCGACGATATGGAAGCCGAAGACGTTGCCCAGGATGTATTCCTGAGGCTTTGGCGTCAGGCGGATCGCTGGGAAGGCGGGCGCGCACAGGTCTCCACATGGCTCTACCGGGTGACAGTGAATTCATGCATCGACCGGATGCGCGCGCGCAGGGAAGAAACGGTCGACGAATTACCGGAGGTCAGCAGCGAGGCGACGCAGCAATTGACCCTCGAGGAAGTGGATTTACAGGATTATATGGACGCAGCGCTTCAAGGGCTTCCCGAGCGGCAAAGGGTGGCGCTGGTGCTGTTCCACTACGAGAATTTGTCCATGAGCGCGGTTGCGGACACAATGGACGCCAGCGTGGAAGCTGTGGAATCTCTTTTGGCGCGCGGTCGCCGGGCGCTAAAGAAGAGTTTAAAATCGCAATGGAAGACATTTCTGCCGGACATGCCCGAGTGACGGGCATTGAAGAGGCAAGTTTAGAGATATGACGCAGGATAAGGACACAAAGAAGTATCTCGCAAGGCTGGAAGAGGTGCTGGACACGTTCGGCGCCGACCCGGCGCGCTGGCCCGTGTCGGAACGCGCAGCACTTGAGGCGCTTGCAGAGACGCAAGACCAGGCCCGCCGGCTGATTGGCGAGGCGCAGGCGCTTGAGCGCGTGATGGATAGCGCTCCAGCTCTCAAGGCGAGCGATGCCCTGAAGGCGCGTATCGTGGCCGCCGCGGCGAATGATCCTGTTCGCGAAGCACGCGTGGTGCCGATCACCACCTCACCGGGCCGTTCTGGACATTCACTTCGTGTGCGCCGCGCCTCGCTCATGTGGCCGGCTGCCGCACTTGCCGCTTCGTTTGCTTTCGGACTTTATCTCGGCGTGTCCGGTGTCGGTGGACAGGCATTTGAAGGCGCGTTTCAGGTTGCCGCGATCAACGGCGCGGCAGGAGATGCGGAAGCCATCTCCTGGCTGGAAGACGATTCTGGGCCAGATGCGGAGGACTTGCTGTGAACGCTGACGCCCAGAAAGGCAATAAGGCGGCAGAGCCGGGGAAACGGCGGTGGCTTTGGCCACTGCTGATTGTTTCCTTGGGGCTCAATCTCCTGTTTGTGGGTCTCGTCGCTGGCCGAATGTGGACGCATGGAGGAGGGCCAGGGGCACGCCATCGCGTATTTACCGGCGCCGTCGAGTCTTTGATGAAGGATCTGCCTGATGCAAAGCGGCAGCGTGCAGGCGAGTTGTTGAAACGTCACCGGTCAACCGTCCGCCAGCTGAGAAAACAGCTCAGGGAACAGCGTCGTGTGGCTAAGGACGCCGTTCTGACCGAACCCTATGATGAAGTAAAGGTCGGCGAGGCGTTTGCCCGTTTCCGGGAAATCCGGACCGGCCAGCACCAATCCATGCACACCATGCTGGGTGAGTTACTGAAGGGGCTGACCCTGAAGGAGCGGGAGCAGCTTCTGAACCATATTCGCGCCGGCTTCAGGCGCCGCTGGGGCCGTCACCACCGTACGAACGGCCCGCGGGAAGGGCACCGTCAGCGCGAGCGTCAATAGTTTATGCGGCCTTTGAACCAGTCTCGGACAGAATTGGCTTGAGCGGCAGGTGGCAGATGACTGTCGTGCCTTCAGATTCGGCGCTCTTGATCTCGAATTTGCCTCCGTGCATTTCCACCAGCGAACGTGAGATCGCAAGCCCCAGACCGCTTCCCGGCCGGCTCTTGGTCAACTGATTTTCCACCTGTTCGAACGGGCGTCCCAGCTTGTCGATCTCGGACTCGGGAATGCCAATTCCGGTATCGGCAATCGTGATTTTCGCATGGCCCTTGGTCTTTGAAAGTCGGACAGTCACCTTGCCCTCGTCGGGCGTGAATTTCACCGCATTCGATAGCAGGTTAAGCAATATCTGCTTCATGGCCCGCTTGTCGGCGTGCATTTTGAGCTGTTTCATACCTGTGCGTTTTACCTCAATGGAGCGTTTGTCCGCGGCCTGGGCCACCACGCGGATGCTGTCCTCGGCGATTTCACCGGCATCCAGTGACTTGATGTCGAGGTTGATGCGCCCGGCCTCGATTTTCGACATGTCCAGAATGTCGTTGATGACCTCCAGCAGATATTTTCCGCTCTCATGGATGTCGTGTGCATATTCCACATATTTTTGATTGCCAACGGGTCCGAACATGCCGTTCTCCATGACTTCGGAGAATCCGATGACGGCGTTGAGGGGGGTTCTCAACTCGTGGCTGATATTTGCCAGGAATTCTGATTTGGCGCGGTTCGCCGCTTCCGCGCGGTTTTTCTCTAGCGCATATTTTTCCATCAGATCGACAAGCTGCTGTTTCTGCTGCTCCAGCTCTCTTCTGGAAAGGCGTAAATCAGCGATGGTGGCTTTCAGTTCTTCTTCGCTTTTCGCTTGGCGTTGCTGGCTTTTTTTCAACGACGTGATGTCAGTGCCCACGCTCACATAGCAACCGTCATTCGTGCGCCGTTCATCGATATGCAGCCAGTTACCGTCTTCGAGCTGTGCCTCATAGGTATGCGCGCCTGATGTCTTGTTGCCGTTCACTGTGTTGCGGGTGCGCACAATGGGCGCCGTGGCTTCAGCTATAATTCGCTCATAGGGCGTGCCGGGCACTACCGCATCATCGCTGAGATTGTAAAATTGCTTGTACTTGCTGTTGCACATGACAAGCCGGTTGTCCGCATCCCACAGGACAAAGGCTTCCGAGATGGCTTCAATGGCATCATGGAGCTTGATATCCGTTGCGGGCGCTGAGTGCGCATTACTCTGGACATTGTTTTGAGGAGAGACAACGCCGATCAAATGGGTCTCGCTGCCATCGCCTTTGCGGTGGAACGATCCCTCGAAACGCAAGCTCATCCAGTGTCCGTCCTGATGACGAAGGCGGAATATGTGATCGAAATTTTCCTGCTCATTGCGAAGCGCTGCTTCCACGGCGGTGTAGAGATCATCGTCTTTGTGAATCGCGGCGGCAATGTCAGAGTAGGGAATATTTTCTTCTTCCTGGTTCCATCCAGCCAGAGTACGCATGGCCCGCGAGACAACTACATGACCGCGCGCCACGTTCCAGTCCCAGACACCAACGCCGGATTTGTCGAAGGCAATATCCAGGCTCCTTTGCTTGGCCGATAATGCCTCTTCCAAATTGTTGGTGCGCTCGGACAGCCAGCGAAAACTGGCGCCTATCAGCAACAACAAAATTCCTGTCGTCATTGAAAGCGTGGTGTCCACTGCAGTGTCGCGGCGCCATTTCCTGAGCGCTGTCCCGGTTGGCTGCAGTAACGTGATCTGGGCTTGTGAATCGCGGATGTTGCGCACGGTTACCAGCGCATCATGGCCATCTGCCAGCGTGAGCTGAAGGACGCCGGCCTGGGCGCCAAAGGTCGTGACGGGCTGGTCATTACCCAGAATTTGCAGCAGAGACGTGCTGTCAATCTGCGCGGTTATGGGCGCGGTGGCCCGTACCGCGCCTGATCCATCGGCAAGCAATACCCGGCGGCCCTCAAGGGTGGCGCCGGCCGGCAGGCTGTCCGCCAGGCGGTTTTGCCAATCCTGCTTTGTTGAAGAGCCCGTGTTCTGCAGGTTCGCTGCAATGGTGTCGGCGATCAGGGATAACTGGGTGCGGGCCACATCGATTGCGATGCGCTTGCCGTATATGAAATGCCCCAGGGTGCCGGCCAGTAAAGCCACGAAGAACAGGATCAGGAGATACGGAATAATCCGCCGTAGCGACTGTTCTGTGAGAAAGTGTTCAAGAAATTTTACGCCGAACTTTTGAGAATTTTCGTCCGCCGAGAACGTGATTCCGCCCTGGCGCACGGTCCGAGCCCGCGCCATCTAGTGCCCCCTCTACAAGGTCTTCGTCCCATGAAACAGAAGACGTGCCGCATCTCCGAATCACTTGCCCCATTGATTCGAAAACCGGCCCTCTTGTCTAGAGAGAACATGTGGAGAACCTGTGGAATTCCAGGTTTGCAAAACTGAAAACAGGTGAAATACGTGGTTTTCTAATCCAGAGTTTTTGTCACGATTTCATATAGATCGCGCGATAACTTATCATGGGATGCTATGCGCTTGAGCTCAGACCTGGCCTTCGATTGTCGGGCTGATTCCAGCATCCTCCAGCTCTTGAAAGCGCCCAACATCCGGGCTGAGACCTGCGGATTAAACGTATCGATCTCAAGAACCGCATCCGCCACCAGGCGAAATCCCGAACCGTCCGCACGGCAGAATCCGGTCGGGTTCATGTTGGCGAAAGCGCCGATCAGCGCGCGCACCTTGTTTGGCGCCTTCAGCGAGAACAGCGGATGCTTGATGAGCGCCTGAACCCGTTCAGGTGCGTCTGATAAGCTCGACATGGCCTGCAGGGCGAACCATTTGTCGATCACCAGATGATCGTCCTTCCATTTCTCGTAGAAATCGTCGAACGCTGCTTCGCGCAAGTCCCCTTCCAGATGGGCCAGAATACCCAGGGCGGCAATCGTGTCGGTCATGTTTGCCGCCGTCTCATAATGCGCACTGACGCGTGCCACGTCGCTGTCATTGCCTGTTGCAGAGAGCAGTGCCAGCGCAGTATTGCGCAGAGCGCGTTTCCCAGCATCGTCTGCTTCAGGAGAGTAGGGGCCGGGGATGGCGTTGGTCATATAGAGGTCTTCCAGCTCGCCATGCAGTGCGTGCGCAACCTCTGTCTTGAGCCATTCGCGCCCATTATGGATGGCATCCGGATTGACATTTTTGCCGATTTCACGCGCGACATCGGATTCACTCGGCAGTTTCAGGACTTCGGCCCGGTAAGCGGGTTCAAGCGTCTCATCCCTTATTGTCGCTGCCAGGGCGCTGGCAAAGCCGGAGGCCGATGCCGGATTATTGCCGCTTGCAAACGCGGCAGTGGCGCTGGTGAGGAAGCGTAATGCATAGCTTTGTCCGGCCTGCCAGCGGTTGAACAGGTCACTGTCATTGGCCATCAGGAATTCAAGGTCGTGCTCGCTTAAATGTGCCGTCAGTTTGACGGGGGCGGAAAATCCCCGCAGCAGGGAGGGGACTGGCAGGGAAGGGATATCTGCAAACCGGAACACCTGCCTGGCATCGCGCAAGTGGATGAGCCCGTCGGTGATTTCCTCGCCCGATACCAGACGCAAGGGCAGGTCATCACCATTTTGCCCAATCAGTCCGAGTTTAATCGGCATATGAAGGGGGTATTTTTTAGTTTGTCCCGGGGTTGCAGGCGTAACCTGGCTGACACTCAATTCCGCAATTTTGTCCTTGGTGTTGTATGTCAGGGAGGCAGCAACCTCAGGCGTGCCGGCCTGGCTGTACCAGCGCGTGAACTGATCGAGATCGGTGTCTGTGGCTTCACTGATGCAGGAGATGAAATCCTCTACTGTTGCCGCATCTCCGTCATGGCGCTCGAAATAGAGATCGGTGGCTGCGCGAAAGCTTTTCCGCCCGACCATGGTCTCAATCATGCGGCAGAGTTCAGCGCCTTTTTCATACACGGTCGCTGTATAG
>SDBT01013207.1_pt1 | contig 13249 bp, 10 predicted proteins | sample 2277101 | NCBI WGS metagenome assembly SDBT01 (sample SAMN10404973, study PRJNA504765) | marine sediment metagenome | isolation source: marine sediment core GS10_PC15, 103 cmbsf | place: Arctic Ocean: Southern Knipovich Ridge | collected 2010 | reverse complement strand
CCCCTTCTCATCGCGCCAGATCTGCCAACGCCTGGCGATCTCCTCCCTCTGATCGATCCACTCCCCTCCCCTCGCAACCTCTTCACCGAGAAGGCGGATCGTCACCCCGATCTCTCCCCAGACTGGCACCTGCACCCGATGGAACTTGCCCAGCGCCATGGGATCGAAGTCGACCTGGATGATGGGCTTCTTGGGTGTAATCCCGGTGTGGTTGGAGAAGCTCGCCCCCAGAACCAGCAAGCAGTCGGACTCGTTCATGAACCACGAGGCGACCGGGGTGCCACTTCGTCCCAACACCCCGCCCCCAAGGGCATGACGGTCCGAGATCTGCCCCTTTCCCTTGAAGGTGGTGATGACCGGGCACGCCAGCGTCTCGGCCAAGGCCACGATGGCGTCCATGTCGAAGCGGGCACCATGCCCCACGATGATGACCGGTCGCTTCGCCTGTCGGAGAAGATCCACCGCACCTCGCAGAGAGGCTTCGGGAGGGGTGATGTCCCAGCGGGTGAGGCGCCCCTGCGGGCTCCCCGGAGTCACCTCGTCGCCGACCTCGATCCGCTGGACTTCATCGGGGAAGACCAGGTGCGACACACCCCGGTTCAGGATGGCGCTCTTGCAAGCCAGGTTCACCAGTTCCGCATGCCGGCTGGAGGGAAGCACCGTCTGACTCCACTGGGCCACCTTTCCGTAGGCCGCCATGAGGTCGATTTCCTGGAAAGCTCCGGGGCCCAGGACCTGCGTGTCCACCTGGCCCGTCAGCGCCAACACCGGGGAGCGATCCACGTTCGCGTCCCAGAGTCCGGTCAGGAGGTTGGTCGCTCCGGGACCGGCGATGGAAAGGCAGGCCGCCGGCCGGCCGGTGAGTTTTCCGTATGCCGACGCCGCGAAGGAGGCGGCTCCCTCGTGCCGTATCCCGATGTAGGTCAGGCTCCCGGCCTCTTCCTGCCTGCGAAACGCGTCCGCCAGGCCGAGGTTGGAGTGGCCCACCATTCCCCATACCCACCTTACGCCCCACGCCACCATGGTATCGGCCATCAGGTCGGACACGGTGCGGCGGTGCGGGCCTTCCGCCGGAAACCCGACGTACACCCCATCCTCCCGGACATCCACAGGGAAGGTATCGACTCCGTCGTCGAATCCTCCCGGCGCCCTCCCGGTGGTGGGGTGGAAATCCCATCCGTGCCAGGGACAACGGAGCAAACCGTTCTCGATGGAGCCCTCGCCGAGAGGTCCGCCCTGATGTGGGCAGCGATTTTCCAGAGCCGCGATTTCCCCTTCGAATCGGGTCATGCACACGGAGAAGTTCTCACAGGTGACCGGCGTCACCCGCCCTTCCGGGAGCTCCTCCAGGTCCAGGGCCTTACGCCAAACCAGGCCTTCGTCTTTGGGGCTCATGCATCCTCCGGATTCTGCGGATTGAACGGTGATTGCGAAGGGTAGGCCGGGCGCTAAGGGCAAGCAAGAATGATAAGGGGTGGGGGTAGTGTGTGCGGTAGCTCAGGTCGCCTAGCACCTTGCAGTTCTTCCACACTGTGGTAGATTAGCAAGCATGATTCCTCGTGCAGCCCTCGAGACAGTTCGGTCAGCCCTCACGCGGTTCCCTGTGGTGGCGCTACTCGGGCCCCGGCAGGTTGGGAAGACCACCCTGGCCCTGGAGTTGGCTCGGTCCGGCGGAGCGGGAGTGGCCACCTATCTGGACCTGGAGTCTCCCCGTGACCTGGCCCGCCTCTCCGATCCGGAGGCGTACCTTGACGCTCAGCAGGGACGTCTGGTCATCCTGGACGAGATCCACCGAACACCTCGCCTCTTCGAGACCCTCAGGGGGATCGTGGACCGCCGGCGCCGCGACGGGAACCGGGCCGGCCACTTTCTGGTCCTGGGCTCCGCATCTCTCGACCTCCTCCGCCAGTCCTCCGAGTCTCTGGCAGGTCGGATACAATTCGTGGAGCTGACCCCCGTCCGCCTGGACGAGCTCCCCGGGCCTCCGGCAGTGGAGCGGCTCTGGCTCCGGGGGGGATTTCCCGACAGCCTCCTGGCCTCGGATGACGCGACCAGCCTCGAGTGGCGTGAGGCATTCATACGTACCTACCTGGAGCGCGACATCCCTATGTTGGGGCCCAGGGTTCCGGCCCACACCCTCCATCGGTTGTGGACGATGCTGGCCCACAACCAGGGCCAACAGCTGAACGCAGCCAGACTGGCTTCCGGGCTGGCAGTGAGCGGTCAGACGGTGACCCGCTACGTTGACCTCCTTGCGGATCTCCTCCTTTTGCGCCGTCTGCCCACCTGGACAGGGAACGTGGGTAAGCGTTTGGCCAGGACGCCGAAGGTCTATCTCAGGGACCCCGGCATCGGCCACGCCCTCCTTGGGATCCGCACCCTGGACGACCTCCTTGGCCATCCGGTTTGCGGGGCCACCTGGGAGGGGCTCATCCTCGAGACCCTGATCACCACCGCTGGTGCAGCCAGGTGCTCCTTCTACCGCACCTCCGCAGGGGCGGAGATCGACCTGGTGGTGGGAGTCCGCAGGGGCGAAACGCTGGCCATCGAGGTGAAGCGGTCGAGTGCGCCGAGGGCGAGCCGGGGATTTCGAATCGCCTACGGCGACGTGAGAGCGACGGCCGCAGCGGTGATCCACTCCGGAGCCGAGTCCTTCCCCCTGGGGGATGGGATCGACGCTGTGGCGGCCGCAGACATGGTGGCATGGCTGCGGGCCCACCTGGACCGCCCGGGATAGGGTGGTAGTGGTGGTGAAGGGTGTCCTCTATTGCTCCGTCCTCTTCCACCGCCCCAGGGCAGTGAAGGTGATGAGGTAGGACGTGCTGGGGCCCGCCACTGTGATGCCGGTCCCGACTATGCCACATGCCGAGCACACCCCCCATGCATTGAAAGTGAGACTGTCGCCGTCGATGTTCGTGTCGAGCGCGTCTAGCGGCAGGTCGCTGTCCGGGCCGAACCGCAGGGTGCGGATCGTGTCTTCTTCGGTGCGGATCATGAGTGTCAGGTCCACCGGATTCACGGCCAGGGTCACCGTGCTCCGCCGCTGGACGGCGTACGATCTGGTGAGCGATACGTAGCTGCCCACGATGCGAGAGGCTCGGTCCGGTACGATCCGCTCCAGGTAGGCCGAGTACTGGATGGTCACGATCCCGATCATGATCGCGGCGAGCGTGAGAACCGTAATCAGCTCGGTCAGTGTGAAGCCCGCGCGACTCGTCGGGCCCCCCTCTCTATGCGCGGTCTCGTTCACGAGGGTACGTCGCGTGCGAGGTGGGGAGCGCCGGGCTCCGACCGGTGGTCCTGCGCTGTGCTGGCCAAGGATGCGTAGCTCCCTTCCATCACCCGTTCGGGCTGGCCTCGCGGAAGAGGTCGTCGAGAGGCTGTAGTCTCATGAAGCCGGTCCACGCCTGGTTGATTTCGCACGGCCGGTACTTGAAGTCGTTGTGTTCGCCGGCGAGCACATCGCGGCAGAGCCCATCCTGACGCTCTTGGTCCGTGCAGCCCAAGCCCGTGGCGAGGGCGCCTTTCACGTGGAAATGCGCGTCGCCCACCGTCGAGAGAGTCCCACCCACGAGAATGAGGCCGGTCCATTCGAGCTTGTCGGTAGTGACGAGCAAGTTCCCGTCCACGACGAGGAGACCATACCCCTTGACCCGCGTGTCGATGGTGATGTCTCCCGAGAACCTCGTGATTGGCCAGACGGGCGAGTTCTTGAAATCCTTGTCCTTGGACTTGGGGAAAAAGGCCTCTAAGGAGTCGGAGTCGCCGAACGAGATGACCCACGGCATGCCTTCGTAGTGCGAGTCGGTGAGGAATTCGCCCCAGTCGAGACCCATCTGGCCGACGATTTGGGAGCCGACGGCATATGCGCTGTCGACATCTTCACCGAGGCCCTTCATGTGCCACTTGTATGGGCAGTCCTTACCGGCAGGACAGTCCACGTGGGGAAGGGGCAGGGAGAACTGACCGCTCGGAATCTGTAGGTGCGGCATGAGGGTCTCGGAGCCACAGCCACCCAACGCCCCTGTCTTCGCCTTGCTGTCGAAGTGGTAGTGTTCGTCGACCCCCGCGAAGTCGATGCCACCGGTAGCGGCGAAGACCGCATTGATCTCGAAGGGTGGCGCGAGCCACGCGTAGGTGTCGACGACGCGCACCGTGTTCATGCTGGGGTCAGCGGCGTCTTCCACCCTCGCCTCGGACCTGACCCGGAAGATCGGCCTCTGTCCGTCGCTCAGGACGAAGTCGGAGGTGAGGTACACGTTCGCGCCCAGGGAGGAGTACGCTCGCGACGGCGGCGGCGCGATTCCGAACTCTTCGAGGAAATCCTCTTCCTCGGACTCGTCGTCGAGGTAGCACTGCGTCTGCTCGGCGAGGGTGGGAAACTCGATCGTGTCCGTGCAGACGTCCAGGAAGACCTCGAAGTACATCGAGTCCGCGGCCGAGGTCGGGCTCAGCGCGAAGAAGCGGGCCAGCCCGGACTCGGCCACGTACAGCGCCCGAACGCTCTGAGAGTATCCCTGTGCCGCGCTCATCTCACCCCGGGACACCCAGTAGCCGCCCGAAGCGAGCGCCGTCAGGAGCAGGAGGATCAAAACCGCCGACACCAGCGCACTCCCCTGCTCACTGGAGTTGCCCGGCTCGCGGCATGTAGGGATCACAGTCATCATTCCTCTCAGAAGTTGCGCAACGGTATGTCGATCGAAGCATCATAGTCCAACGTCCTCGATGCCCCAGCGGCCTGGTTGACCTTGGTGGCCCAGGCATTGAGGCGGATCACGGTGATGTCTTCACTATGCCCTGGCGGCAGGATGGACATCAAATTGCCGTTTCTCACATAGTACTCGAAGCCGGCATCGTCGTCGAAGAGACCCGCCAGCTCCTGTTCACCGGCCGCGGTCGTCCGGTAGAGCGCACGGGTTCCAGGTTCGAACACGGAGTCGCCGAAGCGGTAGGTGACGTTGGTGTACGCGACGATCTGAGCGCCACTATAGGCTTCTATTCCCGTGTATGCGTAAAAACCCATGAACCGGCCGTAGTCCGGATTGGTCGCCGTGTCGCCCTGTTCTATGAGGTTGCCTTCCTTGTCGAACTTGTCCTTGCGCACCTTGGCGGCGGGGCCCGCGGTGCAGTAGACCAGGGTCTCTACATAGAGCGAGTCCTCCCACGGCTGCGTCGAGTCATCGACGAATGTCCAGACGCCGGCCGTATCACGGAAGCCGAAGCCGCTCTGGGTCTGGGCCGCGAAGAGGGGGTCGGTGTTGACCGGCATGTAGATCTCGGCGTCCGGCCCCGGAATCTCGGACTCGCCCTCCTTCACCTTCACCTTGTTCAGGTGGCCGCACGCGAGGCCCCACCGAATTGGATAGCGCACGGTCAACGAGTCCCTCCAACCCTTTATGATGCCTCCAGCTGGGACCGCACGTAGCTCGCTCGCGACGAGGTCGACCGCTGCCCTGACGTTCCGCTGAAGGTCCATGCGGTCGGATTGCACGTCGTACAAAGACCGCTGGGACATCAGTAGGCCTATGGCGGACCCCATGACGATGGCGAACAGGACGAACACCACCAGCATCTCGACGAGGGTGAAGCCCTTCCCCTCTCTCGAACCGGTTTCGGATTGGCTATCCATACACCTGCACTCCATCCGGCACCCTCATGAGGCTCCTCCGGGGCTGTAGATGAAGAGCTCGAAGGGCACAGCGTTGGTCTGCGTTAATCCACCGCCGGCCAGAACGGTGATCAGCTTTAACTCCGCGTCCTCGGAGGCCAGCGAATCCGACACATCCTCCACCGTCCACTGCACGATGTAGTTGGCAGGGCCGAAGCTGATCGTGTCCGCGAAGCTACCCTCCGCAACGGAGTCGAAGTCCAGCATGGCGATGCCGTCCAGTACCTGCTGGGCTGCGAGTGTCGAATTGGTGAGGTCGTCAGCCCTGCGCACCTGCCATATCGAGTTCGCCATCAGGGCCGCCACCGCCAGGATTCCGACACTGAGAATCACGAGGGCGATGATCAACTCGACTATCGTGAAGCCCCCGCGTGGCGCGGCCGGCCGACTCAGTGCTTTTGGGTGATTCAACCTGGACCTCCAGCAAGCAGGCAACCGTCCGTCGCCACGTACAGCGGACCACTTGGGTGAAGCTGCAAGAGATGTACCGTTGCCCCCTCCGACGTCTAAATCACTGACATGCAACGACTTGTCTCACCCGTACACACTTGCGGCAGCACGCTCAGAGCGACAAAAAAGTCCACTTGCCGATAAAAGCTGCAAGGGCGCGTCGCCCCCCACCGACCGTGCTCGGGTGGAGTCCCCGGGGCCCATCATACCCCAGGCTAGTGTCCTGAGTCCAAAATCCGTTGGCATTCGAGGGACTCAGGACACTCAAAAATAGTGAGCGTCCGGCAGGCCCCGCCAGACCTTTCTCCTTACCTCGGTACTTCCCTATTGCACGGTCCGCTTCCACCGCCCCAGGGCGTTGAAGGTGATGAGGTAGGACCAGTTGTGGCCCGTCACTGTGATGCCGGCCCCGGCCACGCCACATGCCATGCACACTCCCCGCGCAGTGAAGGTGAGACTGTCGCCGTCGATATTCGTGTCGAGGGCGACCAGCGGCAGGTCGTCGTCCGGGCCGAACGGCATGATACGGAGCGTGTCGTCTTCGCTGCGGATCATGAGCGTCAGGTCCACCGGATTCACGGCCAGGGTCACGGAGCTCCGCCGCTGGACGGCGTACGACCTGGTGAGCGTCACGTAGCTGCCCACGATGCGGGAGGCTCGGTCCGGTACGGTCCGCTCCAGGTAACCCGAGTACTGGCTGGCTGCGAGCCCGGTCATGATGCCGATGAGGATGATGACCATGAGCATCTCCACCAGTGAGAAGCCCGCGCGACTTCTCGAGCACTCCCTCCTATGCATGTCCTTGTTCATGTCGACTACCTCGTGGGCGAGGTGGGGGGCGCAACAGACTTGTGCTCTCATCGCGTCCCAGCCTCCTCCAGGGCGCGCTCGAGCCGCCGGTCGCTGATCAATTGGGCGCGGGCCGCCTCCAGAGGGAAGCCCGACGCCTGGTATCCGGCTGCCAGATAGCGGAGGAAGTCCGCCTCTCTCTGGAAGGTCGCCCCTGGGAAAAGGAGGTATTCCGCCACGCCGCGGGAGACATCTCCCAGCAGCTGGTCGTTCTGCGCGGCGGTGGAAGCGTGAACGTAGAGCGGGGCCCCGAATAGCAGCAGGCCGTTGTCGTCCGTGTTGATGCGCGCGCCTTCCGTGAGGGTCGCAATTTCCTCGGGTCCGAGTCGGGCCTGAGCCAGTACGCCGGCGAACTCGTGGAGTCCCAACCGCGACAGGTCACTCCGTACTGTCGGAACCTGCCACCGTCCACCCATGCGGGCAACGTCCAACTCTATGGGCTCCTTCGATCCCACCAGGATCAGGTCGTTCCTCCGCAGGGGATGGAACACGTACACGTGCGGGAAGACCGAGTGGAAGGTGGCGATGGCCGAGCGCAGCAGCTGGGGATCCAAAGAGTACAGATGGATCCACTGGGTGAAGAGGCCACCACCACTCAACGCTCGACTCCCGATCTCGAAGAATTCCTGGGTGAACAGGTTCGCGGGCCCGGCCATCCAGGGGTTGGAGGGCTCCGAGATGATCACGTCGTACGGCTCCTCGTTTCCGCGAAGGTAGCTGCGCGCGTCTGCGACGGTCAGCGTCGTGCGGGGATCATCCAGCGGACGCCCGCTCACGAAATCGAATAGCCGGGACGCCGCCTCGGCCGCGGGCTCGATCTCCACGATGTCCAGCGTCCGGACGGGGTGCGTGAGGACGGAGCCCGCGGTGGTCCCGCTCGCGAGCCCGATGACGAGCACGCGCTCCGGAGCGGGATGTAGCAGCAGCGGCGCCTGCGCCAGCATGATCTGCGTGTGCATGTCATTCACCGACGATGCGTCCGCCTTGCCGTCGGTCATGTAGACGAGGTTGGGAACCTCCTCATCGCCCAACCGCAGCAACTGGTCCGGCTGCCAAGCGACCGTCACTGTCGAGACCGGCCCGTCCTTGTAGTAGAGCAGATCCCAGGACTCCTCGGTGTACTCGCGGAACTCGTCGCGCGTGAAGTCCTCGGTCAGCGAGTTCACGTACTGGTAGATCCCGCTCGTCATGACCCCGGGGCTCCAGCGTGGGACCATGGCGACCGCAACAAGGCCGACCGTGGTCACGGCCAGGGCGCGTCCCAGTGCGGGCCGCACGGACAGTGCACGCATATCGGCTCGGAAAACCGCGCCTACCGCCAGGTACACGAAGGCCGCCCCGTAGATCGTGCCGCTGATGCCCAGTGTCGGGATGAGGAGAAAGCCGCCCGCGAAAGCGCCCACAACGGCACCCACGGTGTTCCCCGCGTACAGCCTGCCTACGGAAGCTCCCACTCGCTCACGCCTGAGCCCGGCCGCGGCCAGGCCCGCGGGGAAGAGCCCGCCCATGGCGAGGGCGGGCAGGAAGATGGCCGCGGCACACACGATGGCCTCGATCCCGAACGTGATCCCCGGCGAGAAGGCGGCCTCCCACCGGTGGAAGAGGCGCGCGAACAGATACGGGAGCTCGGACGCGAGACCGAGGGACAGAACCGACAGAAGTCCAGAGGCTGAAGCCAGAAGCCAGAAGAGTTGCTCGCCCCGGCCTCGCCTCTCCAGGACCCAGGAGAAAAGCACGCTGCCCAGACCAAGGCCCACCAGGAACGTCGCCAGCATGATGCTGAACGCGTAGACGGAGGGGCCCACGACGAGCGTGAGAGTCCTCGTCCATGCGACCTCGAGCACCATCGCCGCGAAGCCCGTGAACCCGAGCGCGACCATGGTGTTGCGCTCCTCCTCTGACGCTCGGCCCACCGGCGGCGCTCGCTCGGGCGCCTCTCCCGCATCTGCGGCGACCGCAACGGGGGAGCCCTCGTACCGCGACGACAGGTAGAAGGCGGCAGCGGCAACGCACAGGTTGACCGAGACCGCGACCGCGACCGTCGTCGCGAAGCCGAGCCCCGGCAGCAACAGGAAGCCCGTCACGATCACACCGACGACCGCTCCCAACGTGTTGATCCCGTACAGGCGCCCGACCCCACCCACCAGAGAGGTCCCCCAGCGGCTCCAATGCTGGGCGACGACCGGAAGCGTGCCCCCCATGAAGATCGTGGCGGGCATCAGCACGGTGAAGCATACGACGAAACGGGCGATGCCGAAGAGGAAGGGGCTGGCGCCCATCACGGTCCAGAGTGTCCCGTAAAGCGGGGCCAGTCCCGCCAGGAAGAGGGGCACCAGCAGCGCATAGAGACCGACGCCGATCTCGAGCCACGCGTAGACGCGGAGAGGTCTGGCCCACCCGCCCACCCTCCGGCCGAAGGTGTAGCTTCCGAGGGCGAGCCCCGCCATGAAGGCCGCCAGAACCGTGGCGGCCGCATGACTCGTGCCGCCGAAGATGAGCTCCAGCGAGCGAAGCCAGGCGACTTCGTACGCCAGACCCGCGGCGCCGGACAGGAAGAAGCAGGCGTAAAGAAGGAGCGCCGCGCTCGTGCGACGCTCCTCCTCCCTACTGCCGGGCTCCGACCGGTGACCCTGCGTTGTGCTGGCCAAGGATGCGGAGCTCTCTTCCATCACCTTTCGGGGCTGGACTCTCGGTAGAGGTCGTCCATAGGCCGCAGTTGCATGAGGCGGCTCCACGACTGGTTGATTGAGCACGGTCGGTACTTGAAGTCGTGGTGATCGCCCATGAGCGAGCTGCGGCAGTTTCCTTGCATGCGCTCTATGTCCGTGCAGCTCAAGCCCGCTACGGCGGCGCCTTTCACGTGGATATGCCCGTCGCCAACGGTGTTGATCGTGCCACCCACGAGCATGATGCCGGTCCATTCGATCTTGTCGTCCAGCACGGTCACGTTGCCGTCCACGATGAGGAGACCATACCCCTTGACCCGCACGTCCGTGCTGATGTCCCCCGAATACCGCGTGATTGGCCAGGTCGTGGCGTTCTTGTAGTCCTTGTCCTTGGACTTGGGGAACATGGCCTCGAAGTCTTCGGAGTCGTTGAGCTCGACGACCCACGATACGCCCGAAAAGTAGGAGTCGCTGAGGAAAGCGCTCCAGTCGAGACCAATCTGGTCGACGATGTCGGAGCCCCACTGGGATGTGCTGTCAACCTCCACACCGTTGCCCTTCATGTGCCACTTGTACGGGCAGCCCTTCCCGGCAGGGCAGTCGCCGTTGGGGAGGGGCAGGGAGAACTGACCGCTAGGAAGCTGCATGTTCGCCAGGGCGGCCTCTGAGCCGCAGTCACCGTTCTTCCCTGCCTTCGCCTTGCTGTCGAAGTGGTGGTGGTTGTTGCCCTCCCCCCCGAAGTCAATGCCACCGGTAGCGGCGAAGATCGACTGGATCTCGAAGGGTGGTGCGAGCTGGGCGTAGGTGTCGACGACGCGTATCGTCATCTCGCCGGGGTCGAGGAGTGGTTCCACCCTCGCCTCGGCCCTGATCCGGAAGATCGGACTCTGTCCGTCGCTCATGACGAAGTCGGAGGTGACGTACACGTTCGCGCCTGTGGCGGCGAACACTCGCGGCGGCGGCGGCCTGAGATCGAACTCTTCGAGGAACTCCTCCTCCTCGGCCTCGTCGTCGAGGTAGCACTGCACCTGCTCTTCCGGCGTGGGATAGTCCTCCGTGTCCGTGCACGGGTCGACGAACAACGCGTATGCCATCGTGTCCACCGTCGGGACGGGGTTCGTCACGAAGAAGCGGGCCAGCCCGGACTCGGCCATGTACAGCGCCCGAACGCTCTGGGAGTACCCCTGTGCCGCGCTCATCTCACCCCGGGACACCCAGTAGCCGCCCGAAGCGAACGCCGTGAGGAGCAGGAGGATCAAGACCGCCGACACCAGCGCACTCCCCTGCTCACTGGAGTTGCCTGGCTCGCGGCGTGCAGCAATCACGGTCATCATTCGTCTCCGAAGTTACGCAACAACACATCGATCGTTGCGTCATAATCCAACGTCCTCGAGGCCCCACCGGCCTGGTTGATCTTGGTGGCGAAGGCATTGATGCGGATCCCCACGACGCGCTCAGTCTGGTTCAGGTTGTTGAGATTCGAGCGCGGGTTGCCGTTGTTCATTATGTACTCGAAGCCGGAATCATCGTCGAAGAGACCGGCCAGCTCCTGGGGGCCTTCCGAGGTGTCCCGGAAGAGCCCACGGCTTCCAGGATCGAACTCCGAGGGGCCGAAGCGGTACGTGACGTTGGTGTACACGATTATCTGAGCGCCCTGATAGGCTTCGAATCCCACGTATGCGTAGAAACCCATGAAGCGGGCGTAGTCCGCATCGAACGCCGTGTCGCCCCTTTCCACGAGGTCGCCTTCCTTGTCGAACTTGTCCTTGCGCACCTTGGCGTCTGGACCCCCGGTGCAGAAGACGAAGGTCTCGATCAAGGCCTCGGTCCCCCACGGCTGCGACGTGCCTTCGACGAACGTCCAGGTGCCGTCCGTGTCACGGAACCCGACCCCGCTCTGGGGCTGGGGCGCGAAGAGCGGGTCGACCTCGATGGGAATGTAGATCTCGGCGTCGGGCCCCGGGGCCGGGGGGGGATCGTTAGGGTCCTTCGACGGCGCCGCCTTGTTCAGGTGGCCGCACGCCAGACCCCACCGAATCGGGAGGCGAACCTTGACCGAGTCTTCCCAACCCCCTACGACGCCGCCGGCCGGGATCGAGCGGAGCTCGCCCGCGACGACGTCGATCGCTGCCCTGACGTTCCGCTGAAGGTCTATGCGGTCGGCTTGCACATCGTACAGGGACCGCTGGGACATCAGGAGGCCTATGGCAGACGCCATGACGACAGAGAACAGGACGAGGGTCACCAGCATCTCGACGAGGGTGAAGCCCTTCCCCACCTTCGACTCGGTCTCGGATTGGCTATCCATGTCCATCACCTGCGCTCCGCGCGGCGCCCTCATGAGGCTCCTCCGAGCTTATAGATGTACAGCTCCCAGGGCTCAGCGTTTGTCTGCGTCAATCCACCGCCGCTCAGGGCGGTGATCTTCTTCAACTCATTCCCCCCTGCCACCGACGAATCCGACACTGCCTCGACCGTCCACTGCACATGGTAGACGGCAGGACCGAAGGTGATCGTATCCGCGTACTCTCCCACGTCGACGTCGTCGAAGTCGAGCATCGCGAGGCTGTCGAGCACCTGTAGGGCCACGATCGTCGAGTTGGTGATATCGTCGGCCTTGCGTGTATGCCATATAGAGCTCGCCATCAGGCCCGCCACCGCCAGGATTCCGACGGTGAGAATCAGGAGGGCGATGACCATCTCGACCATCGTGAAGCCCCCGCGTGGCGCCCCTGGTCGACTCGGTGTGTTTGGGTGATTCATCCTGGATCTCCAGCAAGCAGACAACCATCCGTCGTCACGGACGGCGAACCACCAGGTTGAAGGAGCAAGAGATGTGCCGTTGCCCCTCCCGACGCCCAAGTCACTATCAGACAACAAGTTGCCTCCATCGCACACACCCGCGGCTGCACGCCATGGGCGGCAAACAGGTTCCCTTACCGTCATTAGCTGCAAGGGCCCGCCACCAACCGTGCCCGGGCGGAGTCCCTGTGGCCGATCCCATCTCAATCTCAAAGAATAGCGGGCATCCGGCAGGCCCCGCCAGCTATTTCTCTCCCCCGCCCACTGCCTACGGCGTCACCACGGCGTGCGAACGCTCAGGAGCCGCCGGTTGGGGAGCGTGGGCCGCAAGATGGAGTTCACCTTGAAGGGGTCGATGTCCGCAGACCGCGAGAAGGGAGGCGGGAAGGCCAGCGCGAACCGCCGCTCGTTCAGCACTCGCAGATCGATGCCGAGGTCCAGATACGAGTGCACAGTCGGATCTCGGTCATCCTTCCACATCAGGATGAAGGTCTGCTCGAGGTTGCTCGAATGCCGGATGATGAGTTGGCGAATCCACTCTCGCCGCAAGGCCTGGCGGAGATCCTCCCGTGATGCCGCCGCCTCCATGGTTGGCGTACTGTCCCACGCCTCGAGGATTTCGATTGCCCTCGGATTGTCGATCTCGAGGCGGGTGTAGTACGGCACTATGGACTCGAAGCCGGCGCTCCGTATGGTGTTGTAGTAGATGTCCGTATCCCCACCGGGCCGGAGTCGGAGGTTCCCTTCCGGATCCGGGTTCAGCTGCAGGTTCGCCGCAGGCGCGTCGAGGACGGCGTAGCCATCCTCGGCCAAG
>SDBT01013206.1_pt1 | contig 13249 bp, 10 predicted proteins | sample 2277101 | NCBI WGS metagenome assembly SDBT01 (sample SAMN10404973, study PRJNA504765) | marine sediment metagenome | isolation source: marine sediment core GS10_PC15, 103 cmbsf | place: Arctic Ocean: Southern Knipovich Ridge | collected 2010 | reverse complement strand
AGTATTTTTCGCGTAACCCAGACCATTATGCCCAAATGGGACCCGGCAGTAGGTTCAGACTATTCCTCCTGCATCGTCTTGATCAATGTATTTGACAGTCTGGTATTCCCCACGCCCGACGGTAGTGTTAAGCCTTGGGTTGCCGAAAGCTGGAAAGTTTCTGAAGATGGTCTAACTTGGGATTTTAAGATTCGTGAAGACATCTATTTTCACAGTGGTAACCAGCTTACCGCTAACGATGTTGCCTATTCAATGAACCGCCTGATGGAAATAGGCGAGGGCTTTGCATTCCTGTTCTATGAATACATAGAATCGGTCGAAGTAATTGACGATTTTAATGTGCGTTTCAACTGCACTATGCCTTATGGTCCGCTTTTGAACAGTCTGATTCGTTTCTACATAGTAGACCAGGCGCTACTGGAAACCAAATATGCAACCAGTGGTGATTATGGCGACAAAGGCGACTACGGTAAAACCTACCTGTTGGAAAATGATGCTGGTTCTGGCCCCTATATTGTAGATAGCGTAAGCACTAATATTTCTGCTGGCGGTAGCAAGTTCGACAGCTACTGGGCCGGCTTTAAAGAAAATAACCCGGAAAAATTCATTGTTTACGCTTCCAACGAAGGGGTTACAGTGAAAACCATGATGATCCGGCAGGAACTTGAATCTACCGATATGTGGCAGGCTACGGAAAATGTGGCATCGATGCTTGCTTCTGACGACACCTTGAAGATGGCCTACAACTACACCGGTGGTGGTATTAACCTGTGGATGAATAACCAAAGGGCGCCCATGGACGATAAATATATGCGCGAATGCTTTGGTTATTTAATTGATTATAAAACCATTACTGAACATATTGCGCCGGGTTCGATGCAAAAAAATAGTGTTATTCCTTCTAATTTGTTGGGTTTTGTCCCAGTGTTCGACTTTGAATTCAACCTTGAAAAAGCCAAGGAAGCTCTGGCAAAATCCAAATATGCCGATACCATTGACGACATGAAAATAGAATTAATCTGGGTCTCAGAAACACCCGCCCGGGAAAAGCTTGCACTAATGATACAAGCAGCTGCTGCACAAATTGATTTAAATATTGACATTGTGGAACTGCCCTGGGCAAGCATTGTTGCGAATTCTGCTAATATGGAAATGTCCCCGATGATGTCACTTGTCTCTATTACCCCTGTTTCCTCCGACTCCGGATCACAGTTTATTTCCATGTTCCGTTCCAAGAAAATTGGCACCTGGCAAAATATGAACTGGGTTAACGATCCGGTACTTGATGAGTTAATCGACAATGCTGTAACTATCGTCGATATCGATGAGCGTGCAGCTGCTTACGCCGAAATTCAGGAATACTGCGGTGAAAACTTCACTTTTGTGCCAATTGCCGAAACTCCGGAACGACTTGTTTACCAGTCTTCTTATGTAGAACTTGAGCCGAAAATTGGCTTACAAGGGTTCTCTTTCTATTTAAGAGATATTTTGGTTTATCCGGAGCGCAGAAGATAAAACAGATTCTTGAGAATATCGGCACCTGCGTTGGTATATGAGCAAAACGACTAGAAATAGCCGTTTTGCTCATAGTATTAGTATCCCCATAAGTTAGTTCTTTAATTTGGCTTTGACCCCAATGGCAAATGGTACCTAAGAGAGGGGCATGTTCCAATTAATGTATATTCAAGGAGGTAGGGAAAATGCCCACATTATTCATGACGATCCTCAAACGGCTGGGATGGGCTTTGGTGGTTCTGCTTGGTTTGTCAATGATTATATTTTCACTGATGCGCGTTATGCCCGGAGACCCGGCACGTTTGGCCTTGGGTCCCACCGTACCGGAAGAAATTGTGGAACAGTACCGGGAAAAAATGCACTATAACGAACCTTTGCCAATACAATATTTTTATTGGATTTCCGGTGTGGTCAAAGGGGATTTAGGCAAATCTACCATAACAAATCGCCCTGTTTCTAAGGACATTAATGAATTTCTAGCTGCTACAGTGGAGCTGGTAATTTGGGCAGGCTTTATGCCCATTTGTTTCGCATTGCTGTTAGGGGTTTTGGGGGCTATGTATAAACACCGATGGCCTGACTACTTAATTCGCTTTAGTAGTTATGTTATCATTGCTACACCAACTTTTGTATGGGCGGTATTTTTTTTGCTTATCTTTGGTTATTGGTTACCAATACTGCCTTCAATTGGTGGCCGTTTAACCATGGGTTTTTCTGTTCCGTCTGTAACAGGATTGATGATATTGGATGCGTTAATTGACGGACAACTCGCCGCAGCTTGGGATGCCTTTCTCCATTTGGCGCTGCCAGCGCTGGCACTTGCCCTACCCCATACCATGCAGGAAGCACGTATAACCCGCTCTTATATGATAGAAAAACAGGGTAAAGATTATATTACCATGATAACTTCGCAAGGTGTGCCAAGAAATGTTATCAATGGCCTGTTTTTACTGAAACCGTCTATTATTCCCACAATTTCTATTATGGGTTTGGATATTGCTTCAATTTTTGCTAATGCTTTCCTGGTTGAAAATATTTTTAACTGGCCAGGCATTTCCCGATATGCGTTGAAAGCCATTCTTGGCAAAGATATCAACGCTGTTTGCGGAGTGGTCATGCTCTTTGGTGTAATTTTCATTTTGACTAATCTAGTGGTAGACATTGTGGCGATGATCTTAGACCCAAGGATACAACAGTCCAGAAGTAAATAAAAGGGAGAATAAAACAGTGGAAGAATTAAAAAGAAATTGGCGCAAATTTTCCGAAAGCAAAATATCTGTTGTTGGGCTTGTTATTGTTATTGTCTTCCTCTTTCTGGCTTTTTTTGGCAGATACCTGGTTCCCTACCCGGAACATATTGGCCCCTATGTCGATTTTGCCAAAGCCAGCCTTTCACCCAGCAGCCAGTTCCTGTGCGGAACAGATGTGATGGGCCGTGATATCTTCAGCCGCATCATCGGTGCTTTCCGTAATACCCTGTTTATGGGCGTGATGGTTTTATGTATTTCCGCGCCGGTTGGTTTCATGGTTGGCGTAATTGCCGGTTATAACAGAGGTAAGCCTATCGATACAATTTTAATGCGCATAACGGATATATTTTTAGCAATTCCCCCACTGATACTGGCATTGGCCATTGCCGCTGTGCTGGAGCCGAATTTGACCAATTCCATGTTGGCCATTACCGTCATGTGGTGGCCTTGGTATGCGCGTTTATCTTACGGTGTGACCTCCTCGTTGAGAACAGAAAACTATATTATTTACGCTGAACTTGTTGGTGCCAAACTGCCGCATATAATCTTTAAAGAGATATTGCCTAATTGTCTTTCCGCAATATTAACCAAAATGACTTTGGATATGGGCTATGTGATTATCATGGGTGCTACCTTAAGTTTTGCCGGCATGGGTGAGCAAGCGCCCAAACCGGCGCTGGGTAGTATGATTTCTTCCGGAATCAAATATATGCCCGCACAATGGTGGTTCACTATTTTCCCTGCTATTACGATAATTTTGATTGTGCTAGGATTTAATCTCTTGGGAGATGGTATCAGTAGTATGTTGGGAACGGAGGAAATTTAATGGAAAATAGGGGAAATACACAAAAAGATACAATTTTGGAAGTTAGGGATCTTTCCGTTTCTTTTGATGTTTATGGCAATATAAGCCATGTTTTGGATGGCGTTAGCTTTAAGGTGAAAAATGGGGAAAGAGTTGGCCTGGTTGGCGAAAGTGGCTGCGGCAAGACTACTACCCTAAAAGCAATACTGAATATATTGCCCAAAAATGCAATCGTCAACAGTGGCGAGGTGTTGTTCGAAGGTCAGAATGTGTTTAAAATGGGATATGCTAAACTAACCTCCATGCGGCGTACTGGCGCAGGAATGATTTTTCAGGACCCTTCCAGTGCTTTGAATCCTGTCTTTAACATTAAAAAACAATTCATCACTGCTTTGAAATATGCCAAACCCAAAAATACTCCCACTCAGGCATTACATGATATTGCGGTTGATGCTTTAAATAGTGTAATGCTTCCCGACGCGGAGCGTATTATGAAAAGTTTCCCTTTCCAGCTTTCCGGTGGGATGAAGCAGCGCGTTTGTATTGCCATGACAATTGCCGCCGGGCGCCAGTTGATTTTGGCGGATGAGCCAGGCACCTCTTTGGATGTTACAATTCAGGACCAAATATTGCGGTTGATTAATCAGCTGGTGTTAGAGAAGTATTTATCGGTAGTTATGGTTTCGCACTCTTTGGGCGTTATCCGAGAATCTACCAGTTATGTTAATATTATGTACGCTGGCATCGTTGTGGAAAGCGGGGATACCGACGAGGTTTTCCATAACCCTAAGCATCCCTACACAGTGGCTTTGATGTCTTGTGTACCCAAGTTGACCGGTGAAGGCGTTTCAGAAGGTATTCCAGGCCGCGTACCCGATTATATGGTGCCGCCCCAAGGTTGTAGATTTTCTCCACGTTGCCTCTATGCTCATGAGATTTGTCATAAAAAAAAGCCGCCACATCTGGAGTTTAGCCCCGGGCATTGGGTGAGCTGTTATTTTGCAAAGGAGGTGATATAATGGCAGAAAAAATCTTAGACATTAAAAATTTAAAAAAATATTTCCTAATAGCAAAAGGCCAGGTGGTTAAAGCGGTAGACGATGTGGATTTGGAGCTTTACGAAGGTGAAACACTGGGGCTTGTTGGGGAATCTGGTTCGGGTAAAAGTACCATTGCCTATGTGCTGGTTGGTATGTACGAAGCCACCGATGGAGATATCTTCTACAAGGGTGATAATATTGCCAAAACCGGTTTGCACCGCTCTTTAAAACAAAAGGGTGAAATACAAATTATTTTTCAGGACCCTGGTTCCTCACTCAACTCTAAACGCACTGTGGGCCAAAGCTTAATGGTGCCGATAAAAATACACAATAAAATGAGCAAGGCCGATATGAACAAACGGGCTAGGGAGCTTTTGGAATCGGTGGGATTGCCTGCTGAATTTATGGATAAATACCCGAACACCCTGGGAGGCGGAGAACGTCAATTGATTTCCGGGGCTCGTGCACTGGCTACTAACCCCTCACTGATTATACTCGACGAGCCAACCTCCGCTCTGGATGTTTCGGTTCAGGCCAAGGTTATCAGTAAACTGATCGATTTGCAAAAAAAGCTGAATTTGTCTTATTTATTTATTACCCATGACTTAAGTCTGATGCGTAATGTGGCTAACAGGGTGGCCATACTCTACCTGGGCCGTCTGTGCGAGCAGGCTCCGACTGCGGATTTCTTTGAAAAACCGCTTCACCCTTACACGCAAATGCTACTTTCTTCCATCCCGGTGGTAACTGCCGAAGAGGAAGAAATGAAGCCGGTTAAAATTCTTTCCACCGGTGAAATTCCGAGCCCAGTGGATGTCCCGCCTGGTTGCACATTCCACACACGCTGCCGTGATAAAATGTCTATTTGTATGAAGGAACGTCCGGTAATGAAGGAAGTTTCACTAGAACACTTTGTCTGTTGCCACCTCTTCAATGATAATATATATACAAGAATCAAAGTTGCTGCCCAAGCCCCGGTAGGGGAGATACAACCGAAACAATAGTGATAGAAAAGTCATAGCGAAAGTAGAGCCGATAGAAGTGCCATCATTACAATCTTTGGTGTCGGAAACTCTCACGGCTGGGGAGTAATATCACAGCATAAAAACTGTTCCATTTATTAATTTATCGTTTCAAAGTCATATATAAATGCAATCTGGAAAAAACATATTTTCTAAAGTTCATACAGTATATTAAAAAAGGAAAAAAATGATATTTATGCATAATAAAGCACTGCAACAAGCAAGTGATGTATTAGTTCATGAGCTATTAAAGGTGCAAAAGGACGAAGTCTTTATCATTACTGCAGATATGATTGCAGACAGGGCTGTAGTAGATGTCATTTTCACCTCGGCAAGTCAGGTCGGAGCCAAGCCTTTGATCGTCTGGATGAATACACCAGATGGCGTAAGCGAAGCAGCCGACCCTTTTTTACCGGGCGAAGCCCTGGTGGGTATGTTGAGTGTCGCCGATATTTGGATTGAGTTGAATCATAAATGGCTGTTGTATTCCAATGTTTATTACCAAACCATGAAAAATAATAAAAAGCTGCGTCATATGTGTTTAACCGGTGTAGATACCAGCAGTATGATAAGCTGCGTTGGCAGTGTGGATTATGAGGTAATGCAGGAATTCACTATTTTGCTACGCGACAAAATCAAGGCTTCCAAAAAAATGCGCATGACATCGGCACTGGGAGAGGATATCCGTTTTTACAATTCCTCCAACCATCCCATCAGCTGTAAACTGGGTGTGGTCGATAAGCCGGGCACGCACCTTTTTGTGGGGCAAATAGGCTGGGCGCCTGTTTTGCAAAGCATCAATGGCAAAATCGTCTTCGATGGTTCTATTGCGCCGGATATCGGGGTGATTGAAACTCCAATTGAGATGATCATTGAAAATGGTCGGGTGGAAGGAATAAGTGGTGGCAAGGAGGCCGTTGCTTATGAGACCTGGCTCAAGAGCTTCAACCACGCACAAATGCTAAGCGTGGCCCATACCGGCATCGGTTTCAATCCCGGGGCGGCGGTGGTGGGAAGTATCATCCAAGACCAGCGTGTTTTGGGAAGCACTACCTGGGGTTTTGGTAGTATCGGTGCGGGTCTGCTGCCACCGGACGGCATAAAAGCGCCCTCTCATTCCGATGCGGTATGCCTGAACACCACGTTGGAAGTGGATGGCGCCCTGTGGATGAAGAATGGCGAATTTGTGGAGCCTGAGCTTCTCCCGTTGGCTAAAAAGCTCAAAAAGCAATAACGATTTTGTGGAAGTAATTGTCAATCCACTTTAACAAACTGAAGGAGATAAATTATGATTAAACTGTATGAATTTGAAATGGCGCGTGCAGCAGATGAAATCGTGCGCGAGTTGGTCAAAGTCCAGCCCGGCGAAACCTTTGTGCTTACTGCTGACACCAAAAGTGATGAAGATGTGGTCAATGCCACTGCCCGCGCTATTTACGCGGTAGGCGGCAAGCCTATGGTTATCTGGCTGGCTACACCACCCGGTCCCGGCCGTATGGTTGATGAATTTTTGCCCTCGGAAGCCTTAAAAGCCGTGTTGGTAAAAGCCGATTGCTGGATTGAATTTAACACTCAGTACATTCTCTATTCGGAAATTTCCGAGTATGTGCAGCGTAATAGTAATAAGCTGCGCAGCCTCTGCCTGACCTGCATGCAGACAGATGTATTTGTGCGCCTCTTCGCGCACACCAACCATGCTGCCTTAAGGGTCTATTTGGGAAAGGTGCGTGATATGATTGAGGAGGCAAAGCATGTGCGCATGACCTCCCCGGCCGGTACGGATGTGGAGTTCGACAACAATTCCAAGCACCCGGTATACAGTCGCGACGGCTATGCTGATACCCCTGGTACCCACCAGTTGGCTGGGATGATTGCTTGGGCACCCGAGATCGATAGTATCAATGGTGTTATTGTGGTAGACGGATCCATTGTGCCGCAATTCGGTGTTGTGGAAGAGCCGGTTTCCATTTATTTGGAAAAAGGTGTAATTGTTAAGATTACTGGCGGTAGGCAGGCGGTGGAGTTTGAACAATACCTGCGTTCCTTCAACCATCCGCAAATGCTGCGGCCTGCACATACATGTGTTGGTTTCCATCCCAATACCAAGTTGACCGGGCAAATCGGTGAAGACGAGCGTATCTGGGGCGGTAGCCAATGGGGCTTCGGAAGTATTGGCCTGCACCTCATTCCGCCGGATGGCATTCCCGCTCCTTCGCATATCGACTGCACTTGTTTGAATTCCTCTGTTTACCTTGATGGTAAGCAGATTACCGATAAGGGCGTGGTGGTAGATCCCTTGCTCAAAGAAATGGCCAAAACGTTGGGTAAATAGCCCTTTGACTTACTTTAACAAATAACTTGAAAGGAAGGTTGAAGAAAAATGGAATATAATATTGGGATAGAAATGCGTGATGAATACAAAAGCATGGAAGTGGCCAGAGGTGCAATGAAGCTGGTGCGCGATGTTATGCTGGTGCAGCCCGGTGAAAATTTGGTGATAAATGTCGATACTGCAACGGATATGCGAGTGTCACGCGCTATCGTAAACGCCGCCTATACCATCGGCGCGGTACCGGTATTATTGCAGCACCCACTGCAAAAAGAAGCATTCACCCAGCCTACTGCCCCAATAGCGGCTGCGGTTGCCAAAGCTGATGTGTGGATTGAGCTTGCCTACAACTGTGTGATGCATACCGACTGCTTCCGTGAAGCGATGGATTTCGGCACCCGTTATACTTGTCTTTGCGGTATGGATGTGGAAATGCTTGTAAACACGCTGGCCAATGTTGATGTGGACACTGTGATAGAGTTTGGCGAGTATATAGTTGGCGTAATCGAAAAAGCAGATGAAATTATTATAAAATCACCAGCGGGCACAGATTTAAGGGCAAGCAAAGGTGACCGTTTTGTTAAGCATTCCGGTCAAAAGGCCACCAAAAAAGGCTGGCCGGTAATGCTATGCGGTCAGGTGACTGTTTGTCCCATCGAAGAAACCATAGAGGGCACGCTGGTGTTCGATGGCGCACTTTTTCCACCGGCTGAAATTGGCATACTGTACGGTAAGGTAATTATGCAGGTGGAAAAGGGAGTGGTGAAGAGCGTGGAAGGTGGCGCGCAAGCCCAGATTTTCAAAAGCTGGCTGGCCTCCTGGAACGATCCAAACATGTATCGGCTGGCCCACTGGTCGCCCGGCTTCAACCCTGGCGTTACCAAGCCCACCGGCCGTATCGTGGAAGATGAGCGCATTTTCGGCTGCTATGAGTTTGGCCTTGGCTCGCAGGGCAAATCCTTAGGTGGCGCTTTTTGGAACGCGGTTTCCCATACCGATGGTATTGTGCTGAATCCCAGCGTTTATTACGATGGCAAGCTGTTTGAGGAAAACGGTATTTTTGTAGACGAAAAAGCCCGGGAATATTGCAAGAAGCTGAGTGTTGTCGGTTACTAGGCGGGCGGAAGACAAAAGTTTATTTAAGTTAAAATAGGAGGTAACACATGGAATATAATATTGGGATAGAAATGCGTGACGAATATAAAAGTATGGAAGTTGCTAAGGGTGCCATGCAGCTGGTGCGCGATATTATGCTAACCAAACCCGGCGAAACAGTGGTGGTAAATGTGGATACGGCTACCGATATGCGCGTGGCTGAGGCGGTAATCAATGCGGCTTATGTAATCGGCGCCTCGCCGGTACTAATTAAGCATCCCATGCAAAAGGAAGCATTCACCCAGCCTTCCGCTCCGGTTGCGGCAGCCGTGGCTGTGGCGGATGTATGGATAGAATTTGCCTATTCCTGCATTATGCACTCCGATTGTTTTCGTAAGGCAATAGCCCATGGCACACGCTATACCTGTCTTTGCGGTATGGATGTGGAAATGATGGTCAACACCCTGGCTAATTTGGATGTCGATTTGGTAATTGAATTTGGTGAATACTTATGCGAAGTGCTGCGCAATACCGATGAGGTAATTGTGCGCTCCCAAAACGGTACCGATTTAAAAGCCTACAACCGTGGCCGCTTTATTAAGCATGCCGGGCAAAAAGCTATAATCCCCGGCAATTCCACCATGCTGTGCGGCCAGGTTAGCTGGTGCCCGGTGGAGGAAACCATAGAGGGCACACTGGTGTTCGATGGCGCGCTCTTCCCGCCGGTGGAAATTGGTCTTTTACATGACAAAGTGGTACTAACCATGAAAGAGGGCCGAGCCGTGGCCATTGAGGGTGGCCCGCAAGCACAGTTATTTAAAGATTGGATGTCCGCCTGGAAAGACCCCAATATGTATCGTTTGGCGCATTATTCAATGGGTTTCAACCCTGGTGTTATCAAACCAACTGGTCGTATCGTGGAAGATGAACGCGTATTTGGTGGAATAGAGTTTGGTTTCGGAACACAGGTTTCCACGCTACGCGGCGCGGATTGGAATGCAGCTGCTCATACCGATGGCACCGTATTAGTTCCTACTTTAATTTTTAATGGCAAGGTGTTTGAAGAAAATGGCATATACCAGGATACTAAAGCCAGAGAATACAGCAAAAGGCTTGGTGTTTCAGGTTATTAAGGGGCGCAGCAACTGAAAAAGAGTGCTCCTAACGGTTAGATGATTGGCGCTCTTCTACCGAAAAAGGGAATGAATACAAATAATAGGAGCATGACTGATATCTACCTCATGAACAGACAGGATGAAGGAATTTAGGGTAATTAACCATGCGAGTCATGGGAGGTTTCCCGCCAGGAGGCACGTGGATAACCACGGCGCAATACTGCAAAAGAATGTAGTTTTATTTGCTATACGCATGCGCGTAAAAATATTGAAGATCTGTATTTACAGTTCATGATTATTCATTTATATAAAAATGGAATACTGTAAGAATGTGAATTATTGGGAGTAAATCAAAGAATATTTAAGGAGGTGTAGATATGACGAAGAAAATTCTCTACATAAAGCCAGCGGCTTACGATACCATGAATGCCGATATCAAGCAATATTTAGAGAAGTATAAAGACGACGGCACAAAGGTGGATGTTATCAATATGCCGCGTGGACCCAAGCATTTGGAATATTTGTATTATCAGAGTATTGCTTATCATGAAATTTTAAGGGCAGTAAAAAAAGCTGAAAAAGACGGGTACGATGCGGCTGTCATCGGTTGTTTTGACGACCCAGCGCTTTACCCGGCGCGCGAAATTTGCGAAACCATGTTTGTAACCGGCCCGGCGGAATCTGCCATGCAACTTGCGGCCATTCTAGGCGGCAGCTTTTCAATCATTGTGGGCCGTGATAAATGGATCCCGCAGATGCGCGAGAATGTGCGTAAATATGGTTTTACTGATAAGCTGGCTTCCTTCCGAAGCCTGGGGATGGGCGTTCTGGAATTTCATGCTGAACCGGATTTGACCGCCAAACGGATGCGCGAAGAGATACAAAAGGCGGTAAAAGAGGACAAAGCCGAAGTGATAGTGCTTGGCTGCACCATGGGGTTCGGCTTTTTTGAGGAATTACAGTCGGAATTTGACGTACCGGTAATTGATGTGATGCTGGCAAGCTTCAAGTATGCGGAATTCCTGGTAGGCATAAAGCAGAAGATGAACTGGTTCACCAGCAAAGCTTTAACCTTTGCCTCGCCTCCTGCGAAAGAAATCAGGGAATGGAATATCCCCGCAGATTATAACTTGGGCGATATTTGGGATTAAATGAGGGGTGCTCTGGTATGAAATTAGAACAAATAATGGCGCTAATCAAACAAAGGCGCAGCATACGACGTTTCAGCAAAGAAAAAATAGAACGGTGGCAATTAGAATTGCTAGTAGAAGCGGCCATTTGGGCGCCTAGTGGAAGCAATGCACAAGCCTGGCAATTTGTTGTAGTGGATGATGCAGCTACCTTGCAACGCCTAACCGCTTTTTTGCCGGGTGTTTTGCAAGCACCACCCGCAATGATTTGCCTGTGTGTGGATTACCAGCGCGAACTGGCCCAGGCCGGTAAACTGGGTGTGAAAATTTTAGGAATTATGGATATTTCAATGGCCGCCCAAAACATCATGCTGGCTGCGGAAACCCTGCATTTAGGCAGTTGTGCTATCCGCGGCTTTAATGAAGATGTAATAAAAAAGGCGCTGGTCTTACCGGAGCAGGTGAAGCCAGAGCTGTTGGTGATTGTGGGGAAACCCCTGCAACCTGCCAAAGCGCCTACGCGCAGACCGCTTGGTGAGGTACTGCGCTGGCAAACTACCAGTACAAGAGCCAAGCGTACAATGGATAAAAAAACCCAATTCTACGACCTTTTGGCTTATATTGCGGCGGCTGCTAAGGAAATGCATAACGATCCGCAGATATATGCATCACTCAGGCTGTTATCGGTAATGCAGCGGCTGCTCGAAATGGCTGCCGATGAGGAAGGGCTGGACCAGATTTTTCTTCAAGAAACGCAACAAATGATTTTAGAGAAACGCTCCTTATTGTTGAACGATCGGGAGCAATTCGGTGTTTTCCTTGACCAGCTTACGAGGAAAATTGCGACCAAGAATTTTTCTTAAAGTTTTGTGAAACAAAATTTCCCTATCAAAAGATGGGGCAGTAGGGTAGATGTTCAGGCTTATTAAGTTTGTCAAACAAATTTGGACCAGAAAAAGCCTTTCTGTTTTCTTTTATCTTAAATTCTTTTTATGTAAGAGGGTGTAACATGATAGCTCAATTAAACGAAATTATCGATAGCTATAAAGAAGATATTATTCGCGATACACAAAAGTTAATGGCTTATAACAGTGTTTATGAAGAAAGCGACCAGCCGGGGCAACCTTTTGGGCAGCAAATTGCCGCCGCTTTGGAATGTGCGCTGGAAATGGCAGCCGGTATGGGCTTCAAAAAGCGCAATGTGGATGGCTATATGGGCGAAATCGACTATGGTACGGGTGGCAAAAAAATTGGTATGATAGCTCATATCGATATCGTACCCGCTGGCGACGGCTGGACCTACCCACCTTTTACCGGGCAGATTGTCGATGGTAAGCTCTACGGCCGTGGCTCGTTAGATGACAAAGGTCCGCTGATAGCTGCGCTTTATGCCATGAAGGCGATTAAGGAAAGCTGCTTGCCTTGCAGCAACCATGTGCGTTTTCTGATTGGCTGTGATGAAGAAAGTGGTTTTCGCTGTATCAAGTATTATTTAAACAAAGAAGAACAGCCTTGGGGCGGTTTTTCGCCGGATGGTGAATTCCCGGTTATTTTTGGCGAAAAGGGCATTTATCGCTTCCAATGTGACGGTACATGGAAGGACGCACAAAACGAAAACCGTTTTGGTATTATAGAAATTATAGGCGGCACCCGTATGAATGTGGTACCCGAGGCAGCAAGTGCTGTACTGCACAGTAATACACAGCTGTTCGCATTGGCAGAGCAGGTGCTCACGGAGTATAATCCGGAAAACCGCTTGAGTTTGGAGCAAAATGACGCGCAATTGATAATAAAGGCAAAAGGAGTAAGTGCACATGCCGCTATTCCCTGGCAGGGGGTTAACGCCAACAACCTGCTGTTGAATTTTTTACGCCGCTTGCCTTTGGCCCCAACTACTGCAAAACATTATATTTACACCTTGGCTGACCTTTTTGCCGATGGCTATGAT
>SDBT01013205.1_pt1 | contig 13249 bp, 11 predicted proteins | sample 2277101 | NCBI WGS metagenome assembly SDBT01 (sample SAMN10404973, study PRJNA504765) | marine sediment metagenome | isolation source: marine sediment core GS10_PC15, 103 cmbsf | place: Arctic Ocean: Southern Knipovich Ridge | collected 2010 | reverse complement strand
CAACAGACTCGGTGATGGAATCGGTTGGGCCCGTGGTAGCGGTGAAGCCGGTGACGGAAGGATCCAGCCTCGGGGTTTCGATCTGCCATAACCCGGATGAGCTCCGTCAAGGGATTGAGAAGGCATTTCAGTATGACCAGGAGATAATGATAGAGGAATATATCGATGGTCAGGAGATAACCTGTTGTGTCCTGGGTAACCGGACCCTGGAATCGCTGCCCCTGATAGATATATCACCCAAGAGCACCTTTGGCTTCTTTGACTATGAGGCCAAGTATACGGAGGGCGCAACCAGGGAGACCTGCCCGGCCCCCCTTTCAAAAACCCTCACCGAAAAAGCCCAGTGCTGGGCGAAAAAGGCCCACCGAGCCCTCAACTGCAGTGTCTGGAGCCGAACCGACATGATAGTTCGCGATGAAGAGATCTATGTGTTGGAGACAAACACAATCCCCGGGATGACCGAAAACAGTCTGTTTCCCTTGGCTGCCCGAACAGGAGGGCTTTCCCTGTCACAGCTTATGGACCGGTTGATCTCTCTTTCGCTGGAGCTCAAAGACAGCGACTGTTAAAGACGGAAATCAGCAAATTCTGGGCAGCTGTTCGCCTGTGGGCATGGAAATTATACGCGTTCCCCCGACGCTGGTCTTGAGGAGAACCCTCCCGGGGTTATCCTTTGTTATTTCTCCAATGATTCTGGAATCCCTTCCATATTTATCTCTTTTCATGGCGCGGAGAACCGTGCTGGCCTCATTTTCAGGGGCAACTACCAGACATTTGCCCTCATTGGCTACATAGAGGGGGTCAAGACCCAGGAGTTCGGAGGCAGCGCGAACGGGTCCGGAGATGGGGAGATCTTTTTCAAAAACCGCTATTCCCACCTGGGAGTGGTGGGCAATCTCGTTTAACGCCGCTGCAACACCGCCTCTTGTGGGGTCCCGAAGGACATGTATGTTGGGGTTGGGGCCGGCAGCCAGGATTGCGGCCACAAGGGAGTTTAGGGGGGCACTGTCGCTTTTTAAAGGGGTCTCAAAATTCAGGCCTTCACGTCTCGTAAGAATGGCTATGCCGTGGTCTCCCATATGGCCATTGATGATGAGTTTATCTCCGGGTCGCGCATTGTGAGAGCTTACATCAACGTCATCAGGAATAATCCCGATACCCGATGTATTTATAAAGATCTTGTCCAAATGTCCTCTAGGTACGACCTTTGTATCGCCTGCAACGATCTTGACACCCGCTTCTTTGGATGCCTTGGCCACCGAATCGATGATCTTTATTAGGTCCTCCATAGGCAAGCCCTCCTCCAGCATAAGGCCCAACGTCAGGTAAAGGGGGCAAGCCCCCTGCATGGATAGATCGTTGACCGTGCCATGGACCGCAAGGCTCCCGATGTCGCCCCCAGGGAAGAAGATCGGGTCCACCACATAGGAATCAGTGGTCATGGCCAGATTCTTCCCGGACAATTCCAAGACCGCGCTGTCATCCAGCTTTCTGAGAAATTCGTTATCCAAACGACTCAGAAAAATCTCATGAACCAATTCATGGGAGGCCTCGCCCCCGCTGCCATGATCAAGGGTTACAATTTTACGGGTCATGTCAGATCTCCGAATAAGGGCCAAACAGGGGGCCACGCTTGAGCTTGAAGCTGAATAGGCCGCAAAGGCATCATAGAAGTTTGGCGTTTCATCGGCGTGGTGTCAAGATCAATCGGTGGCCATGAAGGTTCCGGGAATCAGACGCCTGCCCGGCATCGCTCTCGCTCAGGCGAGGCGGTTGGGGTTCAACGTTCAGGGTTCAGGACAAGGAGGCATCGAGGACCCGAGGTCCTCGTCAAAAATGCTCATGTCCCCAAATAATTGCCAATGTGGCTTCAAAGTTTGGATTAGACCTTACGAGGCTGCCAGTTTTCTTGTAAATACACATCTACAATGCGGTTCGGGGGCGAGAATGGAACCTTGACCCCTGAAGCCCTGAACCTTTGAACCCGACAACCCTCGTAGTTATGCCCTTGTTTGTATGGAGGTGGCGTATTGTTTCACGTGAAACAATGTTTTGTCTTTTCAAAAGAGGGCGGGTGTGTTATCAGTCTGTTTGCTGTGTCAGAATAAAAGGAAATCGCCACAAGCCTTCCGGTCAGCGTTCTGTGACCGATTGAAAATGCCCCAAGAACGACGGAAATGAGCTAATGGGTCAGGTCATCGCCATTGCAAATCAGAAGGGGGGGGTGGGTAAGACCACCACCGCTGTGAACCTCTGTGCGTCTCTTGCTGCAGCGGAAAAGAGCTGTCTGCTGATTGATTGCGATCCCCAGGGTAATGCCACCACCGGTTTGGGGATGGACAGGTCCAGGTTGGAGACAGGGGTTTATGAATGGATGATGGGGTTGGCAGACGCAGAAGAAGTGATCAATGAGACTGCATCCTCCGGGCTGCACCTGATTGGGGCCACCAGGGACCTGGTAGGGGCTGAAGTAGAGATAGCATCCATGGACGAGAAGGAATTTCTGCTCAAGAGGGCCTTGCCCGCCCTGAGGCAGCGTTATGATTACACCTTTTTTGACTGCCCTCCCTCTTTGGGATTCCTGACTCTCAACGCGCTGACCGCGGCCGACTCAGTACTGGTCCCCCTCCAATGCGAATATTATGCCATGGAGGGGCTATCACATCTGCTAAATACCATTAGGGCCGTGAGAAAGGGATTGAATCCCACGTTAAAGCTCGGTGGTATCCTCCTCACAATGCATGATAAAAGAAACAATCTCTCGGAACAGGTGGCCGATGAGATACGCCAACATTTTAAGGAAAATGTTTTTGGTACGGTCATCCCGCGCAATGTTCGGCTGAGTGAGGCACCGAGTCATGGAAAACCGGTCCTTCTTTACGACATACGTTCAACAGGGGCGCAGAGCTATCTGGCCCTGGCAAATGAATTGATTGGAAGGAAATAGGAGAGCATGAAAAAGAGAAAGGCCCTGGGAAAGGGGCTCTCGGCCCTGATTCCCGATGCCGATAGATTGGATGAGGCTGGCGATCAGTTTTTTCAGTGCCCGGTGGTGGCCATAACTCCCAATCCTTACCAGCCACGGCAGGATTTCCTGGAATCTGAACTTGAGGATATGGCTGCGTCTGTCAGGGAAAAAGGGGTTATCACGCCCTTGTTGGTGAGCAAGACGGAGGAAGGGTATCAACTGATAGCGGGAGAGAGACGGTGGCGGGCGGCACAAAAGGCCGGCCTTGAAAGAGTGCCGGTGGTTGTGCGGGAAGTAACCCCCACTGAGCAATTGGAGCTGGCACTGATTGAAAATATCCACAGGAAGGACCTCAATCCCATTGAAGAGGCAATGGCGTATGGCAGACTGCTGGAAGAGACCGGGGCTACCCAGGAATCTTTGGCAAAGAACTTGGGCAGGGACAGGTCTTCCATCGCAAACCTGCTGAGATTGCTAAAGCTGCCCAGGCCCATCCAGAAAGATGTGATAGACGGTCGTCTTAGCATGGGGCACGCCCGGGTGCTGGCGGGGCTTAACACAGAGAAAGAACAGAGGGCTTTAAGGGAAACGATTATCAAACAGGGGCTATCCGTGCGTCAGGCAGAGGCGTTGGCCAGAAAGCGGAAGGCGCCAAGGCCCGCCAAGAGAAAAGGTGATGATGAGGATTATTATTTTCAGTCTTTGGCAGACAGACTGAAAAGGTCGCTGGGCACCAAGGTGGAAGTCTCGAGAAGGGGCAAGCAGGGCAGGATTGTGGTCTATTACTACTCAGATGACGAGTTGGACAGGCTCCTCGATCTCATGGGATGACTGTTGCTGTGGGGCCATTTTGCCCCTTGTCCATCAATAAAGACATTGGAGTAAATTTGGGGGAAGTGAGTTAGTATGTTATCAATGACCCTAGGAGGCAGTCCGAGAATGGCTATTTTTCCCAATCTCTGGGTCAGACTCAAATTATAATCCTCGAAATACTTTAATGTATTCCTGTGGTTATAGTTTTCGCCTTCCTTGATCTTGAAACAACTATCTCATTCTCGGACAACCTCCCAGGGCACCGTGGAGTTCAGCCGTTTCTTTCCGGTAAATATCTTTTGATGGTTTTTCTTTGCGAGCTTTGTTTACCCCGTAGCTCCGGAAGATGGTACTGGGGCGACTTTGCGCGAGACTTTTTTGGTTCCGGCTTGTCCGGGTTAGGGGGTGCTATAAATGACTGAAAACTTGGCTAAAAAAATAATTTGGTTGGGTCATGACGGGTTTCGAATTGATACTGGAAAGACTATCTATTTTGATCCCTATCAGATTGAGGGAGGGCCGGAAGCCGATCTGATCTTGGTCTCACATGATCACTTTGATCATTGTTCACCAGAAGATGTGGCAAAGATCCAGGGCAAAAAAACGGTTATCGTGACGGAGAAGGATTCTGCCAAAAAGCTGTCGGGTGATGTGCGGGTCATAAAGCCGGGGGATTCCCTAACTATTGACGGTGTCAAGATTGAGGCGGTTCCCTCCTACAACACAGATAAGGACTTTCATCCAAAGGGAAATAATTGGCTGGGTTTTCTGGTTGAAATAGACGGAGTCAAGGTATATCACACGGGGGATGCCGATTTTATCCCGGAGATGAATGACCTTGAGGTGGACATTGCGTTTATCCCGGTATCGGGTACATATGTCATGACCTCGGAACAGGCGGTTCAGGCGGCTCGGGCCATCAATCCCAAAGTGGCCATTCCCATGCATTACGGGGCCATTGTTGGCGAAGAACAGGATGCCCTCAATTTCAAAAAGGCCCTTGAGGGCGAGATCGAAGTGCGCGTTCTCAAAAAGCAGTAAGGTCCGGACAGAAATCCCATTTCCCAATCGCAAATGCAATTCCCAGCCTTCAACAGGAGTGTTGAAGCACTGGAGCAGTGAGGCGCGTAAGTTCTCAATAACCACGGGCATCCCGGGGGTTGGCCATTTCTTTCCACCGCTCTCTAAACCTGTAGTAGAATCGTGGCTGATATTTGGGGTTTTGAAGAAAGCATGGAGAAACTAATAGGGGCAACAGGAGAAAACCCCAAATATCAGCCACTGCCAAAATGAGATGTAAATGCACTATGAGAGAGCGGTTGCAAGAAACGGCCAAACCCCACCCCATCAATTACAGGTTAGATCTCCCGGACTTATTGAGAAGTTACTGAGGCTCTGGAAAACTAGTTGATATTCTTAGCAATACTCCAGCACTCCAACACTCCATTACTCCTTTTCACCGCTGCAATTCAGGGATTTGTCTTGCAATTCTTTCATAGCAAAATTGTCGCATTTAGTGAGATCTGCGGATATGCCAGAGTCTTGGGGTTTGCGCAAGCATAACTCGGTGAGACGCAGATAACTGCGCCCTTCGTTCAGTTTCCCTCTTTTTAGACATCCATTGCCGTAAATCCTGCATTTGAACGAGAGTTCTTTCAAGGCGGCCTTGCGTTGCCTCTTATCCAGCAAGCCGCTTTGTATCAATTTTAAAAGAGATTTGATTCGAAACCGATCCATCCCCTTGTGTAGTGATGATAACTGGTCCGGGTGGCCCCCTTCTTTGACGACGAGATTTTGTTGGATCAGGTGGACAGGATAGCGACAACCAATCCTGAGCCACAGATCATAGTCTTCACACACCGGAAGTGCTTCGTCAAATAGCCCCACTTGTTCGAGGAGAGTCCTTTTTAGCATAACGGCCGATGGGCTGACCAGACAGAGCCTCAGGGAAGGTTCAAAGATATCCCCGGATGGTTTTTGATGTCTATCCCTCGGGTTTACGCGCCGTCCCTTTCTGATCCAAATTTCATTTGTCTGACAGGCTACAGCCTCGGGGGTGGTATCAAAAAATCCTATCTGCGTCTTCAACTTTTTTGGCAGCCAGTAATCATCGGAATCCAGAAAGGCCAGAAGAGGGGCAATGGATCTCTTGATGCCGCTATTTCGGGCTGCAGAAACCCCCCGTGTGGATGAATGGGCCACATAGGTCACCCGCTTACCAAACTGAGAGACCTTTTCCCTTGTTTCATCACAGGAACCATCGTCTACCACAATGATTTCATAGTTTGTAAAGGTCTGATAAAGGACGGATGAAACGGCACGGACTGTCTTTTCTGCCCTGTTAAAGGTAGGGATGATGACACTTACGGCTGCCATGGGAGAGTTTGCCATATCAGGGCCAACAGGCCGGCCAGGATAAAGTTTGCCTCTACCAGAGCTTCCAGGGCGATACCCGGATAAAGCCAGTGTTTTTCATATGCCATGAGGCAAAGCCATAAGGTGAACAAGGGGAGGAACATAACAAAAGAGAAGGGCGCCACGAGGCCACTGAGCGGGCTTACCACAAGGATAAACGCCGTGATTATGAGAATGGTCTTGAGAAGCAGCAATGTCTTTTCTTCACCCAGGGTTATGGGCAATGTCTCTGTGCCAACGAGTAAATCTCCCTGGGCCTGGAAGATGTTGAAAAGAATGCCTCTGCTATAACTCATTGAAAATACAACTAAAAATGCGACAATTGCAGACGGCCAAGAGATCTGATCCACCTGAAGCAGCGGTAAAACAGTAATGACTGCTACCCAGGCAAGGGCCTCTGAGAGGCTCCTTGAACCGGGAATGTCTTTGATCTTGATATATCGGCGTTTGTGCCTAAATTTTTCAGGGACAAGCGGTATGCTGTATATGATTCCCAGGAGGCTCAGTCCGATCAGGACGAGAAATGTGGGTATTCCATTCCTTATGGATAGAGCCAGGGCGATTCCCATGGCTGCCAGACCTGATATTATCATGGCCTGTCGGTGGTCTTTGAGAAATACTGCCCTCTCGGGGTCGTTGTAAGCGCTGGCTCCCCTGTCCAGGAACCGATTGAAGACGTGCATGGCAAAAATATACAGGGATGCGATCAAGGGAAAAGAGAGGTTGACGGACTTGTTGGAAAGGATATCGGTTGCAAAGGCAAAAGAAAATGCTCCCAACGCCACCAGAAGATTGCTTAATGTCAGGGCTTTTATTGCCAACAGTATCCGATGCCAAAAAACCCTGTCACCTTGACCCCGTATACTTTCTATTTCTTTGACCACATTTTTAACCATCCAGTTTGGGGTGGATGCCCCAGCAGTTACACCTATAACATCCAGTTGAGAGAGGGCTGTCCTGTCCAGATCCTTTGCAGTTTCCACATGGAAAGAGGGCAATCCCACCTCTTCTGAGACCTGTGCAAGCCGCCGGGTATTGCCGCTGTTGTATCCGCCCACTACGACCACACCCCCCACCTGGCCTGGAAAAGACCGGATCTCCTGCTGGCGCTGGTGGGTCGCGTCACAAATAGTGTCAAAGACAAGGATTTGGGGGAAGCGTTCTTTGAGGATATTTACCACGTTGTGGAAGTTTTCTTCATTCTGGGTTGTCTGGGCAACCACAAATACCCGATCCATGGCCGGCAACGCTGAAGCGTCCTCCAGGGTTTGGATCAGATGGACAGCGGTGTTGCTGTAGCCCATCAATCCTATCACCTCGGCGTGGTCCTCGTCCCCCACAATCACAGCCGAATAACCCTTGCCCGTGTAAGAACGGATAATTGCCTGGACTTTGGCCACTTTGGGGCAGGTGGCATCAATGATCTCAAGCCCGGTCCTTTTTACGGCAGCCCGTTCTTGTGGTGGAATGCCATGGGCCCTGATCACTACCCTGCCCTCCTTGATACTGTCGGGGTCTTCAAGGGGTACAATACCCCTTGATGCAAGGAGTTCCAGGACCTGTCTGTTGTGGATAAGGGGGCCCAGGGTGAAAAGGGAGCCCTTTTTCTTGTTTGACTCCGACAGCACCATTTCCATGGCCCGGCGGACACCCATGCAGAACCCTCCTGTTTTCGCGAGTTTGACTTTCATACGGTCCTTTCAATCCGGGGGTCCTTCCGCGATGATTGGGCCTCTGAGGAATTGAAATGTTTCTCCAGATCAGTAAAATACGAATCCAGTGCAGACATCGAGCCCTCAAGGCTCCTGATCTGGGTAAATGCTCCGCGAAACCGGCTGCTGTCGGGCAGCCCTTTTGTATAACGGAGGAGAAGACCCCGCATGACCTTGGATGCCGTGGGTTCACCTAAATCAAGGGTGAGGAGGCGAAAATGATCTTCTATCAACGCCCTTCTCTCGGTCAATCCAGGCGATGTTACCTCAAGTCCTTGGATCATTTCCAGCGTCTGTTTGAAGATCCAGGGGTTTCCCACTGCAGCCCTGCCGATCATAATGCCATCACATCCGGTTTGTCGTTTCATCTCGATGGCTGAGGCAGGGCTGGAGACATCACCGTTTCCTATGACGGGGATTTTGAGGTGCTCTTTGGTATCTGCGATAATGGACCAGTCTGCTTGTCCGGAAAATCCCTGTGTTGCATAACGGGGATGTATAGTGATGGCATCGGCCCCACAGTCTTCTATGATCCTCGCAATTTCCAGGGCCGCAGGTTGATTGGGAGACCATCCTGCCCTGATCTTGACGGTCAGGGGCACAGAACAGACCCGCCGGACTGCAGAAACGATTTCCCGCACCTTCTGGGGAGCACGCAAGAGATGTGATCCTGAGCCGGTTTTTACGACCTTTCTTGCCGGGCAACCCATATTGATGTCTATGATGCTGGCCCCTTTTTCGATTGCTATCTGTGCTGCCGCGGCCATCACATCGGCGTCAGGACCAAATATCTGGACTGAGAGGGGTTTTTCTTCCGGCTGGCTCTTGAGATATTTGAAGGTCCTTTGGTGACCCAGAGTTAAACCTTTGGCGCTGATCATCTCGGTGGTAACCAGACCGGCCCCCAGGTTCTTGACGATGATGCGGAAAGGCAGGTTTGTTATCCCTGCCAAAGGGGCCATAACAAGGCAATTTGTTAGCTTTAATGATCCGATCTGTAACATATGATCACTTTAAATGAGTAATAGAGTAAATACAAGCGCCACAACGCTTGGCAGAAAAGCCTTTCAGTTCAAAACTTTGGAGACAAATTGGCAATTATTTGGGGAAATGCGCATTTTTAACGAGGGCTTCGGGTCTTCGATGCCTCTTTGTCCTTAACCCTGAACGTTGAACCCTGAACCTGAGTAGTCACAAATATTCACAAAAAAGGGCGGTGCCAAACATTCCCGGCGCCGCCCTTTTGCTGGTTGGCCCCGATTACAGAGCCGTTGGTTTATATTATTTGATCTCTATCTTTTTTGGTTTGATTGCCTCGGTCTTTTTTAGGGTCAATTTAAGAACCCCATCTTTATACGCGGCATCCACGGTCTCGGCCTCAACCTTCTCAGGAATACGAAAGCTTCTTTCGAAGGAGCCATAAGATCTCTCCACCCGGTGATAGTTTTCACCTTTGTCTTCCTTTTCCTGTTTCTTTTCCCCTTTTACGGTCAAAATACCGTCTGAAAGGGTCACATCGAGGTCTTTTACATTTATGCCGGGTATTTCAGCGGTTACCGTATATTCTTTGTCGGTTTCGCTGATATCAAAGGCCGGTACCCACGATTTTCCATCTTCGAATAGACTGGGCAGATCAAAATTCTCTCCAAATCTATCGAAGAAAATACCTGTCGGGGCAAACGTACTTGTCCTTGGGATCAAATCTAGAATTCTCGTCATATCTGTTACCTCCTTGGTCGGATGATTTCTCTATCCGGTTGTATTTGCTTATAAAGTTAAGCATTCGTTTTTGGAGATCAAGAGATGAGAGACATTTTTTTAGACAGTATCCTGGCCGGTTTTTGGAATAATGGCTCCCACCGGGCACACCCGGGCACATTCGACGGGTTCCCGGCAGAGGGGCGATGAGAGGTCTTTTTCCCCATAGAAGGTGACTATGGTATCAAAGCCCCGTTTGGCAAAGGTCAAAAAAGGCTGATCATGTTTTCTGCCGCAGGCACGGACACATCTCCCGCACAGAACACAACGATTGGGATAGTATTGCAGGAACGGGTGATCTTCCACACCCTCTGTTTCCTTTAGAACTTGTTCCAACCGTTTTGGCTTTAACCCAATCTTTAGGAATCCGGCAATGGTCTGGAGTCCACATTTCTTGTTCGCCGGGCATCCGGCACATTCCACGTCATGGGCAGACAGGAGGAGTTGCAGGGCCGAACGCTGGAGTCTCCTGACAGAGGGGGTGTCGGTGGTTACTTTCAAACCGCCTCTTACTTTGACGGTACATGCAGTGACCGGTCCGTTCTCCCCCTCAATTTCGACAAAACACAACCTGCATGAGGCCGGCGGATCGCCCATGCCCTCAAGATAGCAGAGGTTGGGGATGTAAATGTCGTTATCAAGAAAGACATGAAGGAGCGTGGCCCCTTCTTTTGCTTCAATTTCCTTTTTGTCTATAAGAACTTTAACCATAATCGGGATCCATTTGATGCAGGCCCCAAGACGCAAATGCAATTTGGCCGCTCTCTATTGAAAAACGCCAATCGTCAATTATCGTAGGCGTTCACGGGTTCAAAGGTTCAGGGTTCAAGGTTCGATTCTCGTCCCCTGACTGCATTTGGGATGCGTATTTACGAGAAAAGCGTCAGCTTCGTCAGGCCTAATCCAAAATTTGGAGTCTAATTGACAATTACTTGGGAACATGAGCACTTTTAACGAGGACTCCAGGTCTTCAATCCCTTCGTTGTCCTTAACCCTGAACGTTGAACCTTTGAACCTGTGAACGGTTAGCAATTGTCAATGTCTGGGGGCCGTTCTACAATAAGGGCCCTATCCGGCGGAGATACCTTTTTTACCGCATCATATTCCGGCGGGCAGGCGGTTACGCATTCACCGCATTTTACGCAGAGGGTCTGGTCAACCCCTTTCTTTCTGTTTTTGGTGGTAAAGATGGCCTCAACCGGACAGCTCCCAACACAGGCATCACAGCCGCGAGCGCATGTCTCCAAATCAATATAAAAGGCGGTTAAGGAGCGGCAGACTCCGGCCGGGCACCGTTTTTCCGCCACATGAGCCGTATATTCGTCTCTGAAATACCTTAGAGATGTGAGAACAGGATTGGGAGCGGTTTTACCCAAACCGCAAAAGGAGCCCCCCTTTATGTCTTGACTCAAGTCCTCCAGAAGTTCCAGGTCTCCTTCACGACCGTCTCCAGTTGTTATTCGCTCCAATATGCTGAGCAGATGACGGGTCCCGATTCTGCAAAAGGTGCACTTCCCACAAGATTCCTTCTGGGTAAAATCGAGAAAATACCGGGCCACATCCACCATACAGGTATCTTCATCCATGACCACCAGGCCGCCGGAGCCCATCATGGCCCCTGCAGCTGTCAGCGAGTCAAAATCGATGGGGGTATCAAGGAACTCAGCAGGCAGGCATCCGCCTGAGGGCCCCCCAATCTGGACGGCCTTAAAGCTCTTCTTATTGGGAACCCCACCGCATATGTCAAAGATCAGGGTCCGCAACGAAACACCCATGGCAATTTCCACCAGACCGGCGTGGACAATATCCCCCACAACAGAGAATATGGCCGTCCCGGTGCTGGACTCTGTGCCTATATCTCTATACCAGGCTTCGCCATGTTTCAGGATCAATGGAACAGAGGCAAAGGTCTTGACATTGCCGATAACCGTGGGATTTCCCCACAAACCTTTTTGGACCGGGTATGGGGGGCGAAGCTGCGGCATACCTCTTTGGCCCTCAATGGATTGGATAAGGGCGGTTTCCTCTCCGCAGACAAAGGCCCCGGACCCCTGGAACACGGAAATCTCCAGATCAAAGGAGGTGCCAAGAATACGGTTGCCCAGAAGCCCCAGCTCTTTTGCCTGCTCAATGGCCAATGTAACCACCTTGACGGCCAGGGGGTATTCCGCCCGCACATACAAAATTGCCTTCCGGGCTCCCACGGCATGGGCGCAAATGGCAATGCCCTCAAGTACCTGGTGGGGATTGCTTTCCAGGATCGTACGGTCCATATAGGCTCCGGGGTCCCCCTCATCTGCATTTAATATTACGGTTTTTTCTTTACCTTCGGCGTTTCTTGCCAGTTCCCATTTTTGCCCCGTGGGGAACCCGGCCCCGCCTCGTCCCCTGAGACCGGAGTTTTTCACCTGGTTGATGATATGGCTGGGGTCCAGGCGGAGTGCTGCTGTAAGACCCGCATATCCGCCCATCGCAATATAATCCAGGATCTCCTCGGGGTCGATAAGTCCGCATCTTTTAGTGACGACTCTTTTTTCCTGGTTGAAACGGGGAAAGTCCATGACCTGCGGAATCATATCATTTTCTTCCATTGCGCCCAGCAGGTACTCAAACAGCGGGTCCCCTTCTTCCAAAAAGGATTTTACGAGCATGGTCGCTTTTCCGGGGGTGACCTGGTGATAAAGGATTGGCGGAAAACCGGGATTGTGGATAACTACCAGAGGCTCCCCATAGCAGTGGCCCATACATCCCACCTGCGTGATACGGGCCTGGATATTTCGCTGGATAAGGGCCTCTTCAAACGCCTTTTTGGTCTCCAGGGCTCCTGATGCAAGACCGCATGTGGCCATCCCGATATATATCTTTGGCGCCTGATCTTGTTCTTTTTCTTTGGCGTGTGTTGCGGCCTGTTCCCGGATCGCACTGAATATCTGCTCCAGGATTTTATTATTCTCCGGCGTCATTTTTTTGCTTTTCTCTTGCCACACGCTCCTTTTCTATCTGAAAACCCAGGATGATACCCTCCACCTTGCTTGGCGCCATATGCCCCTGGACCGACTCATCCACGGTGGCAACGGGGGCCAGGGCACAGCACCCGATACAGGCAACCCTTTCCAGGCCAAACTCCCTGTCCGGGGTGGTTTCCCCTTCCTTAATCTCCAGTTTGCGTTCAAAATTTTCCAGTATAATATCGCCACCCTTGACATGGCACGCCGTACCCAGGCATATTTGGATCTGATGCTTGCCCGGGGGAGTAAATCGAAACTGATTATAAAATGTGGCAACGCCATATACCTCACAAGGGGCAATTTCAAGATATTCTGCAACCATGTTTATGGCATCAGGGGGAAGATAGCCGTGTTTCCCCTGAATCATCTGGAGGATGGGGATCAAATTTCCCCTTTCTTTACCAAACTCTGGGAGCCTTAAAGCTATATCTTCCAGCATTGCCTTTTCTTCGGCAATCATTTTTTTATCCGATGATTCGGTCCTCTAATAAATGCGGGGTTGCGTCTGTTGCCATCTTTTGATTTCTCCCTAGCGCCCTAGAAGAAAGGCGTTTCTTTAAGACCCCCTTAATATT
>SDBT01013204.1_pt1 | contig 13250 bp, 22 predicted proteins | sample 2277101 | NCBI WGS metagenome assembly SDBT01 (sample SAMN10404973, study PRJNA504765) | marine sediment metagenome | isolation source: marine sediment core GS10_PC15, 103 cmbsf | place: Arctic Ocean: Southern Knipovich Ridge | collected 2010 | reverse complement strand
AGTTCCTCCAGCAGTATTCACAGGAACACCCGCTACAGTTAAATTCTGAAATATACCCGAGGCGGAAGTGACACCTTGCCCATCTATAAATGTACTATTTTCCCCAACTTGTAAAGCTTCAGTAAAAATACCACTACCTATTACTTTAAAATCTACTTGCCCGTCAGCTTCTGTTCCAGAAATAATGACAGGTTTTCCAACGTCCGTCTGAATTTCTCCCGAGGCACTATTTGCATAGGCACTTTGTAAATCAAACCCAGTTCCTCCCAAATTTTCACTAGCGGTTGCGGGGTTTACATTAACATATACGTCGGTAGTATTTACTGCGTGTCCTACATGTAATATAAAAGTACCAACCACACTTGGGGGCGTTTCAGTAAAATCACCGGCCGTAGAAGCATCAAGAAATAGAGGAGAACCAGTTGTTAAACCAGCACCAGCATTCTCTACAATCCCTTTTAATCTAACAGCTACGCTTGTTCCTGAAGTAACTGTTTCTGTTGCCATCCCAAGAACTTCTATGGTAGAAACAGAGTCCGCTTTTGCTGGAGACACTTGATCATCTACCTCAGTTAGATAAACATAATCAAATTCAGCAACAGAGCCATTCGCAGTAAATGCTTTATCAAGAGTCTCTCCGCTTGTGCCCCCTGCGCTTCCGCTGACCGTAACAAGGTTAGAACCAGTGATTACAGTAACACTTCCTGCCCCTTGGATTAAACCTTGTCCTGGAAAGTAGTCAGCAAATGTTTCTTGGACAGTGGTGGAGGTATCCGTACCTGTAACAACAACCTTGTCAAAAAATTCATTTAGCTCAGTCTCACTTAAGAAAGAAATATCTTCAATATTTGTTTCGCGTATCCGAGTTCTTGGCATTAAATTGAACCTTTATTTCTTTCTAGATCTTTTTTGGCGCTCAGGTTTAGGTGTTTTTAGTCCCCGCTTAGCTTTTGCAAAAGCTTCTTGCTCCTTTTGTCTTTCCTTTATTTTGTCTGCTTCTTCTTCTCGGGCCTTAGCTTCAACTCCTTCTCTGAGTTCTTGTTGTTGAACCTCTTTATTCACAGTTATGATTCTATCATAAATATTTTTAATAACCTCTTCTAAAACTGATATCTGACCTTTTAGACTAGCCACTTCATCGTAGAGAACATCGCGTCGGCTCTCCAACTCCATCAGCATTTCCTTTATTTCCCTATTTCTTAATTCTGCTAGTGCCTTACCTTTAAATTCCACTATGTACTCCCTTGAAAATCGCCTTTGGGCCCCAAAGGCGATTTGAATAAATGTAATTTACGTTAAGCTCCAGGTGGGAACTTCCATACCTGCACAATATCATTCTCTTTAATAATAAACTCAAACGCAAGCTGGTCCGGCGTAGCTACGAAATAAATATCATTATCGTCACCAGAACCTGAGCCAGGTAGTTGTAGAACACCATTATAGAAAACAGAAACATCTTCTACGAAATCCCCAGCGCTCGAGAAAACAATGTTGTCACCATCGGCGGTCCAACCGGAGTCGGGAGAACTCAAATCTATAGTTGTATTTGCGGGAAGTTGACTGCCTGATCTAATCAGCTTTCGCTTCTGAATTTCACCAGCAGCAGAACCACTGACAGACGCCAGAGCAACATCCAATTCTCCAATAGTAGTTTCAAGATCGGCGTTTTGCGTAATAAAGATGGTGCTAGAATAATCAGGGGTTTGGTCTTCATCCCCATCGGAACCTGTGAAGGTTTCCAAACTAGAGAGTGCCAAGCGTGCACCAGAAAGGGTAATAAGTCCAGCAGTCGAAGCTGTAGGATCAAACCAATTAAAGTCTGGAGTGTCGCCCTTTATATCGCGGAGTGCGGTACGAACAAAGTTCATGTCCATAACCAACGTTCCTGATACCTGGGTAGGATCAGTTAGAAAAGATTCGTTGACTAGATCTTCCGCTAACGCGAGAGTTAGGGTATCATCATACTCTATTCCAGAAGTCGTTGAACGAATCTGGTTTTGTACGGCTAATGTGCGTGGCATATGCGATACCTCCTTTTAGAATTTAAAAACTGATAAAATCGGTAAAACTTAAATAGTAAACCAATTTTGACTAGTACGACGTCGTCTGTGATAATAAAGGCATAATAATTTCACCGCCGAGCAGAAAAACTGCCCGGTTAAATCTGTTTCTTTCTAATAACTTTTTTTCTAGGAGTACTCTTCTTGCGAAGTTTCTTTTCTTCTTGTAGGACAGCTTCTTTAACATCCGCCTTCTGAATCTCTTCTACTTTAGCGGCTAGTCTTACTCGTTCTCGGTCTCCTTCTTCTTTGTTGACCGCAACAATAGATGAGTAAACAAATTTAATGTGTTCTTCAAGAAGTTCCACTTGTCCCTTCTTGAATGAGATCTCATCACAAAGTTCATCTCTTCTGGTTTCCCAGGCTTTAAGCAGGCGTTTTAACTGTTCATTCCTTAAATCGGCTCTTGCTTTCCCCCTCAGTTCTGCCATAGGAATTCTCCCTTCTATACTTGGGACAAAGTCAGCAAACTGTCCTTGTCCAAATTCTGTTTGAAACAGAAATCCTTAACTTGAAGTATGGGTTAGGTTAATGTCGCAGTACTGCCAATACTCCATACCTGAATAATATCGTTCTCCTTGACAATAAATTCGCAAGCAAATTGACCCGGCGTAGCTATGAAATAAACATCATTATCGTCACCAGCACCCGAAGCAGTTAGCTGTAAAACACCATTAAGGTAAATCTGAGTTTGATCAATGAAGTGATCAACACTGCCCCAACTCACAACATCTCCTGTTGAAGTCCAACCAGAGTCAGGAGAGCTTAGGGTAATAGTTGTATCTGCAGGGAGTTGACTCCCTGTTCTAATCAGAACCTGCCGGTCCTTCTGAATTTGTGTTTGTAGGAATCCTGATACAGTAGTAAGATCTGCCCCCGCATCACTGCCGGAAATAGTGATAGTGTTACTTCCAGTATCAGTGATAACAGTTAGGCCGCCTGCACCATCAATGGTTATAGAGCCACTTAGGGTGTTGATAGCGGTTACTGGAGTAGTTTCCAGAGTGTTTTCAATTACAGTTGCGGAATTGACATTAATAAGAACATCGTCTGCGTTTACTACGTGACCTATCTGAAGAATAAACTCCCCAATTGTGGAAGGCGGAGTGGCGGTAAAATCACCACCAGTGACGGCATCTAAGAAAAGCTGCGAACCTGTGACAATACCAGGAACCGTGTTAGCCCCTGAAACAATACCAAAACAACGGACATTTACTGACCCGCTTGGTGTAGGTTGAGCGGCCAGCGCCATACCAATTACTTCAATAGTGCTAGAAGAATCTGCTTTTGCTATTCCTACTTCATCGTTGTCTGAAGTAATATAAACTAAATCAAATATTGCTATAGCTGTATCGGCCTTGAAGAAGTGATCTACAACACCACTGGCTGCAGTGATGGCTGCGTCCAATTCTCCAACAGCGGTTTCTAGACTTCCATTCTGGGTAATAATGGTAGTGCTAGAATAGTCTGGAGTTTGGTCTGTATCCCCAGTGGAACCTACGAAAGTTTCCAAACTGGATAATGATAGTCGGGCACCAGACAAAGTGATAAGCCCTGCGGTACTGGCTGCAGGATCAAACCAGTTAAAGTCCGGAGTATCCCCTTTCAAATCCCTAATCGCTGTTCGCAGGAAATTCATATCCATAACCAACGTACCAGAAACCTGCGTAGGATCAGTTAGAAAGGCCTCGTTGACTAAAGTTTCTGCAAGACCAAGAGATAGGGTATCGTCATACTCTACTCCGGAGGTTGTTGAGCGAATTTCGTTTTGCACAACTAATGTGCGTGGCATACGCTATACCTCCTTGGTTTATTAGATTAAGATATAAAAATAGGTAGGATAAATCTTAAACCCGAATTATCCACTTACTGTAATCTCACTTGTGGTAAATCCCCATACTTGTACGATATCGTTTGAAATAATGGGAGACCGAAAAGCTGAGTTTCTGCCAGCAGCAACGAAGTACGTATCATTATTTCCGCTAGCAGTAGGTCCAGAAAACAATAGTTACTTGTTCCGTAATAATTAAGGCCGTTAGCCGCTAGTTGTGGTGCCGAACTTCCAGATTTGAATCATATCGTTTGTGCCTATATTAGTTTCAAACGCAATCTGCCCACTTGCGGCAACAAAATAAACGTCATTATCATCAGCGGCGTTTTCTGCTGTAAACATTAAAATTCCATTTAGAAAGACCTGAGCCTGGGTATCAAACTCAGTTGCGTTTGCAAAAGTGACTTCCTCTCCTGCTGTGGTCCACCCCCCTCCAGGGGTTATAATATCGATAGTGGTGTCCCTCTCAACGCTCCCACCTGTTCTAATTAAAACCCTCTTACTAATATCTACCGCGGCCGCTCCGGCTCCGGCAGACGTCACAGTAGGAACTGTTAAAGAAAGTTCAGCCATTGTTTTTCCTAGTCTCTGCCTGGGGCCGTACCTTCACGGGTTACAGTGGCAGTACCACCGGTTAAGATTTTATAGTTTCTAAGAATGAACATTTTGTTCCTCCACTTTCTGATATTTGCAATAACTCTGTTTGGTACTACAAATTTTATGTCTTGTAATTCCGTCTTCACTAGGTATAGCGCAAACTCCAGTCGGATACTTCCGACCGCAGCAGCCAGCAGCTATAATCCGTTTATAATGAATACAATCTTGTTTATCAAAGTTTTTAATTATTTTGACCATGGGAGTCTATTAAAATCCTCCATCGTCTGATATCATTAAGAAATCGTCCATGTCGATGACTAGAAGTATGCCATTAAAAAGCAAGACTTGAACTTGTTCAATCATTTGGCCTTGGTAGCACCAGGTGAATGTTCTCCAGTCTGCTACAAAATGGTCGTCTAATATACGTATCACGATAGCCTCCCTAATTAGGAAATTCGTGAATTATTCAATAGCGTTTATAATTGATTCAATGACTATCAAATATTGTACTAATCTAATTCTCCGGGGACCATCCTCTAATTCTGCTTGCCGTCCTTGCGCAAGACAAAGAAGTAAGTCTGTTTTTCGGCTTGCATCTAAAGCAAACCGATCATTGTGCCACTGCCAAGAAGCGTGAGCAGTCACCATGGCTGCCCAGTAGAACCTGGCAGTGTGAATAGCCCGACCCGACGTCGCTTTTTGAGTCTCAAAGAACTGTCGAGCAATCTGTTCGGCTCTTGTGTATTGGTTAGTAATGCACTTCGTAATTACACAATAAACCATTACAGTAGCCAGATAAATATCGTACCCTTGGGGCTGTTTGATATCTGCACTAATAAAAGTCGTGGCCAGATCCATTGTGCTTAAAGCCTGTTGCTCTAACGCTACTGGATCACACCCCTCTTTCTCTGGTACATAACTGGCGCCTTCAGAACAGTCATTGTATAAAGCTACAAACTGATTATTTTGTTCAACCAAATCACCAATAAGAAGTGGGGTTGGGGTAATACTAATACATGCTGTTAAAATGAAAACGGAGGTAAGAACTAAAGATTTAAACCAATTCATAATTACTCCTATACGACGGTATCGATAATCTCTACGAGTTCGTCAAAACCGTCTGAATTAAATAGGGCCCAATCTCGCATGGCAGGAAATAGCTCTTTAACGGCTTCGAGTGCTGCCCGAACATTGGTATTTATTTCGGGGCGATGAGAAACCTTCTGTATCTCCTGCTCAATAAGGTATAGATTGGCCTGCAAGATATCCCTGTTGTGGCTGCACCGTCCTTTAATATACTCTTCGTCAACGTGAGGATATTTAGCTCGTAGCAGTTCAACACTGGTGATAAACGAAAAGTCATTATAAACCTTTTCTAGTTCCCCTATAGCTTCCGCGTTCCAATTATGAGTTAAGGTGAGTTCTCCATAATGCTTCTTTAGTTCCTCATCTAACTCAACTGAAACGCGGAGTATGTTTGGATCAATTGGAGGAAACTTTATTTGAGCATACTCTCTGGCTAGAGCAATACGTTTCCAGATTTGGAAACCTACCTCGCCCAAACTCAAGACAGGTACCGCTAATGATGCGGGGGGAATAAAGGCCAAAACTGCTTTTAAGGCAGCCACCCCCCGTAACAAATTATCATCCGATAAAATTCTAGGCTTGATGACAATATACTTTTTGTCAATACTAGTATCTTCTTTTTTAGCGGCTTTCAGAATGGATAATACCGTACCTACCCAGTCTACCAAATGTAATTTCCTCCAACCATTAGTTAAAGCCTTTTTAACTTTAGTCCAAATCAGCATCGCCAATGGTGACCTTGAGTCCTGCATTCTCGGCTTCATCTCCGGCGAGATGTAGCTTGTCGTTAGCAAAATCGCGACCTGCCTTTAAAGCTGCGTCAAGGGCCTTATCCATCTTCTCTTTGGTAAGCTTACCAATCTGAATGTTATACTTGTTAGCTGCAATCTCGACTGCTTCGTTGAGCATTGATGTAGCAATTTTATTACTGGCTACTTCGGCGTTATCTACGACAGCGTCAATAATGGTCTTCTTCTTTTCCTCTCCGGATAAATCATCACGGAAAGCGACATTAATAACCATAGGAAGCATGGCTTGAACCATTTCTTCCAGTTGATCATCATGCTTATCCCAAAGTGCCTGAATCCACTTCCAAGCTCTCTCAAAGAAATCTCTTAGTTGCTTGAACATGTTATACCTCCTTTATTGTGATATCTGTTACCTCAAAAAATATGTAGGCTTTAGATATGTTTTCTATCAAAAGGCCCTGCGGGTCTTTAGATAGAAAGTACTTGCCATCGGGGAGGGAGAAAATACCAACCCGATCTCCGATGGTTATCTCTTCTTCTAGGACTGCCTCGTTATGAGTAAGAACTACAAACCCATCAAGCTTCTGGAAACTGTAGGTCTGCTGATTTAGTAATAACTCTCTTTCGTTGCTTGGCACTCTTTTCTTCCTCCTCCCGCCGCTTTTCAACAAACTTTATAAACTGTTTGTCTCTAATTGCGACAAAATCTAATAGGTCTAGAAGACGGGAACCCGCTTGTCCAGTATATCCCGCCAGGAGAAAACCACTTATTGGGTCTTCCACTGCCCATACTTTGTTGGTCTTATCAGTTAAAACTACTGGCATGCCAATACTCCTTTGAACGTACGAATACAACTAAACTCCCAGCTAACTTCAAAACTGGAAGTTCGTTTTGTTACTAAGTATTAATTACTACGGGGTAAAATATTAGATATGATTACAGCATTGTACCCGTATTGAACAAGACGGCTGATTGCTTGAGAATCCAACTCAAAGTTGAAACCTCCAATCTCAAAGGTGGGAATAACGATCGTCTTGTTCCACTCATCATCGGGTACGTGTTGGTTGTCAACGGCATCCACAAAATATTCTGCAACTATCTTTAAATAGCTCCAAATAAATAATTTGTGAACCTTGACGTCTTGAACCACCTTCTTTATGGAGTGATCTGCTCTAGGACGAAGACACACCACCGGACGGGGTTGGTCTGGAAAGATGTCTGACATCTGGGTGTACAGACCGCCGTCTGTTACGGCTTTTCCATCTAGTTCATAATAAGGAAAAATAAATGGAATAGTGGATGACATTCTTACTGCTTGCCAAACAAGTAGATCAGGGTATGTGTCTCGGCTAATGATCTGTCTTTCTTTGCCGATAATAGTTACAACGCAAATTCGGCAGTCGATCTTAAAATCTTTAAGGGTTGCATCCCCAAAAAGACTTTGGTAATACCTATCTAGTTCCTGCCCTGTGTAAACACTGGGATTCCGCAGGCTCAGGAGGTTCTTGACTTGATAATCCTTAAATTTAGGATAAGGGATGTTGGAAGATAGTTCCCTCATTTCCTGAGTACTCATACCCAATGCGTATGCGGCCGCGATGATGGCGCCGCCGGAAGTTCCTGCTATTCTGTGAATGTGGTAACCCTTGTCCAAGATGGCTTCCAGACCGCCGATAAAACACGGCGCCCTGACCCCACACGAGGAGAATATGACATCTATATTTTTATTTACTCTTCTCGTCTTGAACAACGACATTTGACAAGTTCCCCAAATCCTTTTCTTGGTCTGTATTAATTGTCCAATGCTTTAATGTCAAGTCTCGGGCCTTAAGAGCAGCGTGTAAATAGGATACTAAACGTTCTGTTAACCTTATTTCGGGAGGAATTGTAACTGTTGCTATGCCTTCTTCGGCATGAACCTCCACTCTACAATTTACACTAATTGCTTCTTGTTCTTCCATATTAATTCCTTCCTGTAGATCCGAAACCGCCCGTGCCTCGGGCAGTTTCTCCTAGATTACTAACTTCAATAAAATAACCCTGATCAATCTTATTAATTACAAATTGTGCAATCCTATCGCCTTTATTTACAAAGAAAGTTTTTTCTCCGAAATTGGCAAGGATTACTTTCATAGGTCCTCGATAATCGCTATCTACTGTGCCTGGAGTATTTAATACGGTCACACTATGATTTAGAGCTAATCCACTCCGGGGACGAACCTGAATTTCATACCCAACTGGGATAGAAACAGCAAAACCTAAATCAATTGCTCGAACTTGCCCCGGAGGAATATCTACAGTTTCAACAGCCGAAACATCAGCTCCCGCGGAACCTTCCGTTTTATATTCTGGCAATAGCGCATCCGCCCGCAGCCGTAAAAACTTAATAGTAGTCATATTAATTCTCCTATTTGATTTCAAACTTAATGTCAGAGTTCTTTTTAGCGGGCCTAGTCTTTTCAGGCTTAGGAGAAGAGGAAGGGGGCGGCATCTCTGTTATCTCTACCTTTTCTGTTTTGACCACCATGCCTCTTGCCACAATCTGTCCTGGTAAAAGATTTACTTGTCCCCGTCCATTATTTTGTAAGGGGATGAACAATTCTCCAGAATGGGAACTGTCAATTACTAACGGTCCAGGAAAGACACAAATCCCTTTTTCGTGCAGCTCTGGCCAAGAAATTATCTGTAAAACACAACCCGCTTCTACTGTTATAGCTAAGCCAATTTTTATCTTTTTAATTTCACCAGGCTGTAGCACTGCCGGCCCGGTAGAGTGTAAGACCAGAAGATCATTCTCTGCTTCTGGAATAACTGCTCTATTGTTTAATACACCAAAAGAAATTCTCATATAAATCCCCACTTGAGAAAGAAGCCCCGTAACGGGGACTTCTTTCGTAATACTACAGCTTATTTCTTGCCCGAAAGCACAGAAATAACGCCTTCCACCAAACCCTTAGCGCGTCCCAGCATATCTGAGACAAGACCAAGTCCAGCAGCGGCTAGCTGAGAACCTAGTAGAGCACCAATTGCTAAGGCTAGTGCGTTATCGATGCCATATTGTAGAGCACCGTTAACTAGGCCCATGAGTCCCGTTACGACTTCTTCCATGATAGTACACCTCCTGTTGAGATAGAAAAATTCTCCTATAGGACATGTTTGTTTAAAGTGAAAATATATTATCGAGGGCACTGCAGGGGCCCCGATAACTACACTTGTGCTGGGAGGGGCTTTCCCTCTCCCAGCTGTAATTCTTGTACGATACGCTTACGAGTTTCGACCTGCGTTTCCACCACCAAGAGTAACTCCAGCCAGAGTGGCATTGCCGGCAGGCAGCTTGCCTGAACGACCAAGACCTACTGTCTGGGTACCAGTGCTGGATCCACGAATATCGGTGCCCTGGAAGTAACCTCTGTTCCAAGCCATGCCATGCTGTGCTCCTGGCACAGGCCCTGCCATGTCAGGGTTTGAGGTGGTCTCAGGACCGAATCCGTTAGCATTAGTATCGAAAATAGACGTGAGCGAATCAAGATTAACTACTGTTCCATCGTGTTGTAGTACACCCATTGTTATTTCCCTCCATACAATGTATTTCTATTTATTTCTTGGGTCATTGTATTATCCTGCTGATAAGCAGTCGGATAGAGCGCTGAGGGCTCGTAGACGCGAAGCGTCCTGTATCCTGGAGGGCTAACCCAAGATCCTCCGCAGATCGTTCTCTGAGAGGACCGGAAGACTTGTTAGGTTGTTCTCAGCGTTAGCGTCTTCCCTTGTTCGAACAGCAGATTCCCCGTAAGCCTCTAACACTACGGGTTGATTACCGTCCCAATGTCTGACTACAAGCTCGTTACAAAACGTAACTAGGGTATTTAGGTCTGACTTACTGATTCGGATTAAATAATCATCCTTAACCGCGGCCAAGATCTCTAAATCGCTATAAACCTCTTCACCCATGAAACAGTCTCCTTTCTGGCGAGGGAGGGGGCGGTCAGATTTATAACCGCCTTGGAGAGCACCCTGAAAAATAAGGGTGCGTGCCTCCCTCCATATAATAATAAGTCAGGTGGGGGTTTTTGTCAAATGCTTTTTATTAATCTTAACTATCGGATGAATCCGCCCCAGGTTGTCTAACAACCTCTTCTGCTTGTGGTCTTCCTGCATCATCCTTAACGGCCTTAAAAGTTACCGTTTCTCCAGCTTCCAACTTCTTGAAGCCGTCCATTTCAATCTTGCTGTAGTGAACAAAAACATCCTGAGGCTTGCCACTATCGTCAGTCACTTCAGGGGAAACTAGAAAACCGTATCCTTTCTTAACATCAAACCACTTTACAATTCCGTCAACCATGTCTATACTCCTAATAATCCTTTTATGTGGGGGTCGGCCCCACCAGGGAATTATATGATATTTATAAATTTTGTTCAGTAAGAACTTCAGGACCATCCTCAGTTATTAAAATCATGTCCTCGATATGTGATGCCCTGGATTTATCCAGGGTCACGATAGTCCATTTGTCTGGTAAAACGCCTAGGCCTGTACTGTTTTTAAGGAGCATAGGCTCCAAACAGAAAACCATCCCTACTTTCAAATCAATTCCTGACCCAGCTTTCCCAAAGTTAGGAACTTGAGGTTCTTCATGCATCTCTTGTCCAATCGCATGGCCACAGAACTGAAAGACATTGTAGAATGGGCTACACGCTATCGAAACTTGAATAGCACTACATATGTCTCCAAGTTTATTTCCAACTCGGCAAGCATTTATACCGGCGTTTAAAGCATCTTTGCTGGACGCAATAAGACGTTGATCGTCTTCAGCTACTAATTCCCCAATGCTAAATAATCTAGCTGCATCCGCAAACCAGCCATCTATGCTCAGCCCACAGTCGATGGAAATAATATCACCATCTTTTATTACATCTTTTTCACTAGGAACCCCATGCACAAGAACTTGGTTCCTAGAGAAACAAATACTTCCAGGAAAGGGGGGAATGCCTTTATTTATACCATAATTCTTGAAAGCAGGCACAGCCCCATTGTCTCTGATAAAAGTTTCGGCTAAAGTGTCTAAAGCTTGCCCTGAAGTTCCAGGGACAGCTTCTTTTACGAGCAGACTTAAACACTGGGAGAGTACTCTTCCCGATACTCGCATCTTCTCAATTTGTTCGGGAGTTTTAACTACTGACATCCATAAGCTTTCATGAAAGTTCCCCAGGAAAAATGAGAGTTATTTCAGTAAGATTATCTCTGCTATCAACAAGAACATCTACTGCCTTATCTTCCCGAGCGAATAAAATTAATGCTTCTACTAATGCCCGATATTTTACTTTCAATACTTGGTCATGGTCATCAAAAGGATTACTATTATCAGATACCTTGATAGTCTCTTCTTTCTTTACCCTCTTAAGCTCGTGCCAAGCTATATACCATTGCGCTACTTCTGGCGCGTATTTAACAGCTTGGCTCTGTCTATTTCGGGGAAGAGCCTTGATATGGGGGACTGCTTTATCATGTCCGCCGTGTTTTACTACAAGGGCTGCTGGGCGTCCGCCAGAATTATAGAAAGTTAACACGGCTTCTAATTGAACTTTCTTATCCGTGACGGCGTAGTACTTTTTGTTGAACAACCACCATAACGTGGCACAGATTGCTTTAATTCCTCTGTCAGGGTCGTCCGCATCCCGCTTAGTAAAGTCTACTAGGTCTGCAGCCAGCTCTGTCATGTTAGCAATATTCTTAACTTGTCTCGCCCCAATGCCAGTAAACTGACCATATCCAAAAGCCCCAGTGGGGCTGGTGGCTTCAGCAACAAATCGGGACTCTTGGGTAATCAGTGCCCGTACCAGATTAGGATCTAGCGAAAAAAGATCCGCATACTCCTCAATGTAGTTACTTACAGCTTTCTCAAGCTTTAAGCTGGTTTCCGATATTCGTACCATTTATCTCTCCCTAGGATTACTTTCTAACGCATAGCTTGGGGTGACGCGCATGAATTCAGCTTTACGTTGAAGCTCTTTAATACTCCGGGCCCCACCATAAGTCATCCCACTCCGAATTCCCCCCAGAAACCTATCAATAAGGTCTTGAGCGGAACCAGACACAGGGGCCCAGAAATCAGCCCCCTCTGCTACGGTTTTTTCTTTTAGGCCCCCATAATATTCATCTTGAAAATCTTTACTGGCTTGACCTCTGTATTTTGCGGATATACCTTTAGTCATGTCAAACTCATCTTCAGGATCTAATCTTTTTTCAGCCGCACTCTCTGTTGTTAGGGCAAAAAGCTTACCAATCATAACAGTAGAAGCACCAGCAGCCAGGGCTTTAACCACATCATCTGACCCACGAATCCCCCCATCTGCTATAATAGGAACTCTTAGCTTTTCGGCCATCATGGCACATTGCTGAATAGCAGTGAATTGTGGAACTCCAAAGCCAGTAACAACTCTGGTAGTACAAGCAGCTCCAGGTCCAATCCCTACTTTTACAGCATCTGCCCCGTGGGAAGCAAGCTCATGGTATGCTAAAGAAGTACATACGTTTCCTGCAATAACCTGTAACGTAGGGTACTTCTTTTTTAGGAGGCCAATCATTCGAAACATTCTATCTGAGTGGCCGTGTGCTACGTCTATACAAACCCCGGCGGGACCTTCGTCCAAGATAGCAAAAAGATCAGAGGATTCATTAAGTCCACAAGATACAAAAGTCTTGTCCCCAAACCTTTTGACCCAACTTATTTGCTCCCTAAGCTTAGTAAACCTGTGGAAAATAGGCATACCACTATTTGCAATTATCAGCTCGGCTAATTCCGGCCCCATAACTGAATCCATGTTGGCAGGAACAAGAGGCATCCCAACCTTAATATCTTTGGTAAGCCATGTGCTGAGGTCCGGTTCAGTGCGGGAAGGAACATTATTATACTGAGGTACTAAACAAA